>Ga0307517_10015366_pt1 | contig 10184 bp, 8 predicted proteins | sample 23_EM_MG_FD_194515 | JGI IMG/M metagenome (GOLD analysis project Ga0307517, IMG submission 194515) | Populus trichocarpa ectomycorrhiza microbial communities from riparian zone in the Pacific Northwest, United States - 23_EM | ecosystem: Host-associated > Plants > Roots > Unclassified | place...
TGCAAGGCAGGCACGCTTGCGCCGAAGTCGTGGTGCCGCAGGAGGAAGTCGCGTTGACAGCTTGGACATGTGTATGTTATTCATTTCATCGAACCATAGTCCTGGGAACAATAATTAACGCAAAAATATCAGCCGGTGATAAGGAAAAGCTTCAAAAGCTTGACACTGCCAACGATACTGCATTCAACGATACCCCTAAGTCGATCGACGCCAGGAAATTAGACCAGGAAACTGCATTACGCAAATTGATGGGTAGAAACGAAGTCTACAATCCAGACAATATTTCCCGTTCCAACCGCCCTGCCCCGGTGAAATCGGGGTCGGATTCTCACTCGCTCGCTGCATTTATCGGAGGACGTGCCACAGGTCCTCGGCTCAATCGACATGCACCTCAACCGGATGCTCATGATCCAACGCAGTTCATCCAACCAGATCTCAGTACCCCGCATCCTGTATTCGGGAGAGGTGGCATTGCAATGCCTGGAATGGCGGCAAAGAAGGAGTCAAAGCCGATAATTGGTTCTGAATTATCAGAGACATACCGACCATCAACCTCTGTCAATGCCAAACCTTCGTCAGGATCTGTGGCATCCACTTATGGGACAAAAATTTCTCCAAAGCTTGATGAGCCAAGTATCCCAGACAAGATCGATTTAAAGCGGCGCTCGTTCACGGCAGCTACAAAGGAAGTAATCCCGCCCGTGGCCCGGAAGTATACAGAGAATATTGCAACATCAGCCGGTAAGGACTCCACAGCGGTTCCGAAGACATTTCAGCAGGCGCCTGTGATAATTTCAGGCCCCTCTTCCAATCAACCTACGGGCACGTTTAAGTCCACCGCGACTTCTGTCACACCTCTCACTTCTGTGGGCAAGGCCCGCTCGTTTACTTCATTAAATGGGAAGGAAGAGATGTCTTTTCGCCAGTCGAGTTTGCTGCCGACGAAACCTCTAAATGTTTCTCGTTCTAACGGAGCCTTCAACGCGGTTGCCGAGTTCTCACCCCATGCGCCTCTTTCCAAAAAAGACGAAACTGTTTCCAAATCGCCACCTTTCACTTCCAAGAAACCAGAAACACCACCATCACATTTCTCTTCCACAGATACTTCCCGTTCCACGACAGCTCCCGCCATATCTAGGGTTCTATCCTCGAGCAATACTACAATATCTTCTTCCAACACCGTTACATCGAAGCAAGGGTCAAACAATCCAGACACACCTCTTCACCGTCTTATGGAAAGAAACAAGGTCTTTAATCCTGATAAACTCGCCACCGAACCGGCTCGTAAATCTATCGCTGAACGAGCACAATCTGTTTCTCTTGCAGGGTTCATCGGTGGCAGTGCAGGAGGTCCTCGTCTGAACCGTCATGCTCCGCAGCCGGACGCCCATGATCCCACACAATTCATCCAGCCAGACACCAGTGCTCCTCATCCAATATTTGGAAAGGGAGGAATTGCGATGCCAGGAATGTCTGCTCGAAAAGGCCCTGACTTCGGCCTTGAGAGCTCCGAGCGTTACCAACCATCGTCAACAGAAAAGCCCAAGTGGCCACCTGTGAAATCTGTACACGACGTTAAAGCTGGTCGCCCTGTTTCTCCTCAGAAAACCAACAACCGTGAACGCACCACAAGTTCACCTGGAGCAGCACTTGCCCCTAACATATCCCATTTTTCACCTTCACCATCTGGCCGGCAGTCACCGACAAAGGGGAGTCGTCCGATTACGCCTATCAGAGATCGGACAATTTCAGGGCCTTCATACTCACAGAGTGCGCTCAACTCTTATGACTCTTCACGTTCTTCAATCTCACCTTCGCTTTTCTCGCGATCATCTATTTCTACGCCATCATTGAATCGACCTGTTCAACCTCAGTCGAAGACGACCTCGGTCTCTCCTCAAATACCCATATCGGCGACCACTTCCCCAGCGTTCCAAAAGCCTCCCCCACCGAAAGATCTCACTCCAAGCATCAGTAGGCTACAAGGTCGTGGTTTTGTCAAGAACATGGTGAAAGTCAGCACAAATCTGGAGTCGTCTCCATCTCCCTGCACTCCATCTGGTAAAGTCCGTCCTACTAGCGCCGGCGGAAGAAAAAGCTCTGTTCTAGATCGCTGGCAACCCAATACCCAACCCAATACCCAATCTCCTTCTCCCACTAAATTATCATATCCAATCTCTTTACGAAGATCAACGACTCAAGGACCCTCAGGTACCTCAACCGATAACCCCCACATCTCACGCATACCTCCACTCACAGGCAACGGAATCCATTCAATCAAAGCAGTTGCATCACTCCCTTCCATGTCCAAAGCGGCTTCCGCTCCTTCTAGGCCCCAGGCTGAAGAACCTCGACAAGTCGAAAATCCATATCCACGATCGCGAACACCTGGTCTCGGATCCGCAACGACAATGGTTCTCATCAAACCCAAAAAATCAGCGACAGATCTATCAGTGACGGATATCACACAACTGCCACATGTTGACGAACTTGGGATGAAGCAGAATTTTGGGAGAGATGAGCACGAGGAAGCACAGTACCATACTCCTTCCCCGCTATCATCGTCCCCCAAGAAGTCATTGATCTATGTGCGTTAATCCTGGTGATGCCTTGCCTAGGAATATACTCACGTTGGTCTTATGTTTTTTCTTGTAAAATTTCGGTTCTCAATGTACTATTTCCATTTGGATGTGCCCATTTTTTTTTTACTCCCTGTGTGATAGACGACTAAGGACCGAGCTCGGAAACCCATGAAGATGACCAACCCACCTTCGGCGACCAATGAACCATTGCATGTAGTTGATTCAGTACCAACAGAGTCGACGCATGAGGCACCTCCGATTTCTTCTAATCAACCTTGGTCATCGATAAGCTCGAAAGATCTCGAGTCCCAGGCCACCGTGGCCCCATTTCAGCCTGCAGTCGATATATCATCATCTGAATCGAACATCCAGGTAGTGCTTCAACTTGATGCCGAAACACCAACCCCCCCAGGCAAACTCTTGGTTTCAACCCAAGAGAGCCACATTGACCCAATGTCACTTGCGAAGCCAACCTTGCCTTTTTTTTCTCCGGATGGTAATCCAACGCACAGACAGAGCCTTCCTCCCAAAGCTCAGGAATGCGCTCCCACGTCTCCCGTGGAACGGAGACCATCATCTGGAGTTCTCTTATCTAACCCTTCCCCTATCTGTTCGCCGCCCCCTTCTCCCAGCAAACACTCGCGGATTCCAAGTACAGGCAATCGGCCCACGGTCATGCAAGTAGCCCAGGATTTCCTCAATCCTCCGACGGACGAATTGCATGCTGATCCCATAATCCCGGAACTTGAACCTATTAAGCCCCCGGAAAGCCCTCTGAAACCCAGAGCCACACTCTCTCAGATGCAGGCTGAAAAGCGCAAATCAAGTTATGAAAAGTATTCTGCTATGGTTTTACCCCCATTGAAAGAAGAGGTTACCCCGACGCCATCTCCTGCAGGAACTCTGACTCGTGTAAATGCGCGCTTGGATGTTATTCTGCCAAATGACGAGGAGAAAAATAGCTCAAGCATTGAGATTCCAATAACCAAGGAGCCGGAGGCGTCGTCGTTAAGGAGCCGTGTGGTCTCAGAAAAACCTGAAGCTCCTTTCCCCGACGTCAACATATCCAGGCTCTTGAATTCGCCTTCCACGTCTCCTGAGCAGCCTGCAGATATACTGACAATTTCAGTGGAAATTCTTGCGATAACTGGCACAACTGCAACACCTCTCTCACGAAACCTTGATATTTTCTATGACTCCGAGATTTTAGCGATTGTTCATCGTACAAAATCAAAATCGACTAGCCTTGCATCTACTACCGTATGGTGCTGGCTCGGTCGTCGAAGCCTTTTAGGAGACAGGGAAGAGAGAAAAATTCACGATCTGTCCAAACGTTATGGAACCTCCGCGGTGAGTAGAATGAACTTTTCCAAATTCTCTCTATCTGATCATATGTTCAGAAAATTCTTCATCAATTGGCTGAGCCTGCAGCGCTCATTCAGACCTTGGGTGGTCGTTTAGCCATTCGACAGGTTCGGCAAACCTGCCGTTTTTCTAAAATACACTTCTGACCCAGCAACAGGGCACCCGGACGCATTGGAGTCCAGAAAATACGAGCATGCATCTTGTGAGATCCTTCAGCGGTGTCATCATCATCGACGAGCACGACCTTGTAAGTTTTATTGCCCGTCGTACATGACTCTGGCTAAAACAAATATCAGAATATCAAAAACCTATGCTCAGCATTCAGCTATTGTGTGACCTTACTGGGTTCCGTCTATGTTTGGCATGGGCGTGGATCTACTCTCCAAGAAAGAGCTGCCGCACTGAAGTATACGGAGACATTTTCCGCGAATGCAATCTCACCTGTCGAGCTCATCGAAGACGAGGACGATAACGATGAAATGTTTTGGATGATCCTGGGTGATGATACTTTTGCAAAGGCTGATTACTGGCAATGGCGAAGAATTTTTAACTACACTGACCCTTCCATTTGGAGGATAGAACCCTCCAACACAATAAATTCAGTAAGTAATTGATTTCCCTTTAAATTCAGGATTTTTGGTCTAATCTGCTACCGAGGTTATTTCCACGCCGTTTATTTCGATGGAACAAGATCTTCAGAAATCAATCTATGTCTTGGATTGTATATGGGAGATATTCGTTATGGTGGGCAAAGAAGCTCGAAGCAATAAGCAAGCCATTCGATTTGCTCTTGATGTTGGGATGGTATACTATAATTTTTTATGCACGGAGTGATTCTTTACTGACCTTGGCTTAGAAATTATCCAAAAAGTCCGCTTCGTCCAGGCCATATACGCCGACAGTACACGTACTTATCCTCCCCTCCCAAATACCCCTTGATCTTCAATTGGGTATACGGGATCTTGATGAGGCTTGGCTGGTCTGTACTTTACACCTCTCTTCCAGGACTCGGAGGGTTTCTGACTCACTACTTGCAGAATGATGGTGAAATCCCAGATCATATGAATCTTTTGCCATATTCTGACGCAGTCGATCATGTACGTTGTGCTCTGTTCATCTTGCTATCTCTGCCACTTATATAATACCCTCGATCTTAGCTCTCTATCTCGTCTTGGGTGGATACCAGTTTGAAGGACTCGACCATGCTACCTCTCGGGATTGGTTTTGGTTCCACCGAAGCTCAGTAAATGGGAGGCAAACACGTTCATAAGGATCGCGGTTATGAGTTATTCTTGCTAATATTATGTGCAATGTACCAGAGTATCGAAAAACATCGTCTTCTCCACTTTCCAGCAATAATGTATTCGTATTTACAATTAATGGCACCGCCTTTGAATCAGATTTTTCGGATTGAGGATTCGTCTTTCCGTTCGTCTTCAGCCTGGATGTGGTCACTACAAGCTGTGGAGAGATGCTATTCCGGACCCTGAGCGTCGCGGGGAATCACCTGCGAGCGAAGCCATGTGGGCAAGTACTGCGAGTAAGGACGGGTTGCATTACGGGGAATAGTGCAGGTATTTGATCACGAAAGAGGAAGCCGTGGATCGTCTCTCGTGGGCGGCGCTCCTTCCAAAGCTGCAAGCTGATCCACGAGCTGATCCATGACAGATCTGGGCGGCGGTGGTTGACTACTTTGGTTTGAGTCTCCTCCCTTGTTAGATTGGTTGGCTATGCCTCTCGTTGGCACCAGGAGATTGCCGTGCGGTTCAAACCCTGGCGCTATTCTGTGGAGTGCATCTCGTTTGCGGCGTTCTTTTTCATCATCTCGAGAGCGAAGGTACGCTTCACGACGTGCAGTGTGAGCCGCTAAGGTTGACCTTCGCGATGATTCGAGAGTGATTATATGGGGCTCGAGGGTGAATGGATAAACGAACTTTTTTTAGGTATTAGGTTTCGTAAGGCAATGAGTTTTTGTGCTCACATATGGATTCACAGAATCTGGCAGGGGGTGAATATCTTGAGGGAGTTCGACCTATGAATGATTCATTAAATAAAGGGTTTTGCGTCTTCTTGATTAAGCCCACACACAGGTCTTGGAACTCGCAAGCTAGGAGACTTGATCAGGGGGATATCGGCTGCTGCTGCGTAAGGGGCTGGAAAGACTCAGATTCTAGGCAGACGTCTCAACAGAAGACATACTCACATTGATTCATAGGTGCTCAATTGTAAGTCAAGATATGCTATGATAGCTGGTCCTCATTTATTTCAGTTCCCACGACTTGCATTCACACTACAAATGTCGGGAACAATTATTGCATAGACTATGTACAACATAAAATTACGAGAAATTAGAATAACAGGAATCTGGGGGACCCTAATAAAAATTTGAAGGTTAACCGTACCACTTGTCTCCCATCGTCCCTGCAGGTGGCCTCGCAGGAATCATTGGCTTGGTGATGTTGAACACATCGATGGCACGCTATCCAGGATTCTAAGCGTGTGTCTGGTAAGATGTTTTTCATCAACTCACCTTCCAGGTCGCCATGTCGAAATCAAGAACCATTTGTCGTTTCTTAAGTCCACCCTCGTAATCCTCATCTCCCGGGGCGGCACAGGCAACTGGTGTAGTAAACTGGTGAGCTAGGGTGGTAAACTTTTAGCAAAGCATCTTACATATGACAGGCTCCCCGTCTTGAGTTTCGAAGGCCACTTTCCCATCACGGATGAGGAAGGAGAGGTAGAATATGTTTTCCACTGATTGCGCGAAGTCCTCTGGATTGACGACGAACTTGAAGAGGTTGACAGTCCCTATCTCGTCCAAAAGGGTTTTGAGCTTGAAATTTTCTACAGTCAAAATTGAGTAGAGAATGTAGCTACGACGACTTACAGTGAACACATTTTTCGTCGTTTCATTTTGTGACCGCGAGATGTCTTCTTCCTTCAATTCTTGAGGCCGTCTCTCGTCCTCTTTATTCTTTTCAAGTTTGGAGCGTTTTATTTGCGCTCTCTTCTTTTGTTCGATAGATAAAGGGCCAAGCCTGGGACAATATGAGGTGCTACGTAGCATCGGATGCGGCAGAACACGTACATGAAATTCAGGGCTGGCGCACGGTGACTTTTTGCCATGGCCTTTCGGCCTATCCTCTCCCAATTAAGTGGTGAAAGGTTATCTTCCAGGTCCTCGACATCGGAGTCGTCAGGAAGCGAGTCCTCGAGGGATTTCTGTCCACCCATGAATTGGAGTAATTTTGAGACGAAGTCATCGACATCAAATGCACCCGACCCAGATTTCATTGCGCGAGCTTTTTGAGCTCCCATATTCGACGCCATTAGGAGTAGATGTGAGTCAAGAGTAGCCTCTTGTGGTCCTTTGACTATGTGTGGGGCAAATCAGAAATATGAAGCAGGTCAAACATTGGAGCCTACCTTTATTGAATAATTGGTCTGCTTGATGCACTTGAGAGAGAAGCTCCTCAGTGGTAAATTCATTGGGATTTCCCTTGTGATCTGTTGAAGGGTAAGATATGTTGCAAAAGAAAGGAATGCCGGAGATGCACGCGCCTTCTATTTTCTTTGTCAATGACCGATAACTTTTCCGGACGCCGCGTTTCTCCTCTGGATCTTGGTCAGGATCGAAGACCATTTCTAGGAAGTGTAAGAGTTATTAACAGTGGTTGTGTTTTTTGTTCACCTTGAGAGTCGTCCATTTCAATATCAGACATGATGCTTGATGTTTGTGTCAAAGACGCGTCTGGTGAGCGTGAGTGGTGACAGGAAGATGTGCATAAATTGCAATTGACGCGTTGGGGTTTGTTTGGTCAACGCGTTTGAAACTGGCCTGGCAATTGGTTCCACTTTGTTCTCTGCGGTCATGTCTATAAGTCATGCTCTGGGGGTAACTTTTCTTCTGACTTTCTAAATCACCTTGGTTTCAACAACTTTCCATTTAGTATAGCAAAAGCACGAGAGCAAAATGTCACGCACCGCCGCCCTGCAAGGTAACAAGTTGGACGCGTTCGTAAATTAATACTACGCTAACGCGATCACCCAGAACACACCTTTGCCCGTTGGAACGCTACGCTATGGCCGAACGGTGTCCACTGACATCGGAGAGACAGTTGAATGGCGTCACTGGTAAAGTTATAGTTCCACTTCTCCGGTCAGTGCTACCAACCAATACTCGTGCTTTTAAGGGGTTGTGTCACTCCGACTATTTTGACGGAACTGGCCTCTGCACCACAGCAAAGAATAAATGGATTTGATGATCTCAAGTACCCCCCTTCTCTCTTGAACTTCTCACTTTCTTAGTGTTTCTTCAGAGCAGTGGATAAAACTCGAGTGACGCTAGCCATGTCTCTTCGACGCATTGACCCAGCTGATATTCCCGAGAGTGCTCGAATCAAGAAGCCGATTCCCACCAGTAATCATGTTTCTACCTCTAACGCCCCGAAGAAAAGAAAGGCAGCGCAGGCTGGGTTAGGTCAGGCACCATCCACAACCAACCCGACGACCCCACCGGCTTCCGATTCTTTTCCCTGTCCTACTCAAGAAGATGTAGAGGAAGAAATCGTCGACGAGTTGTATTGTAACCTAACCACAAGTGTCGTTGGGATCCAATACTACAATGGTCGGATTTTCTTCATTTCTTCGAAAATTAATTTGAAGGCTCATCATTCGCATATATGGCAGGCTTGGTTGGGCCAGGTGAAGAAGTTCTTTTGGTCCGAGAGCCACACAACGCATACGATAGGTATTCGCATTCAAATGATTTCGTTCATTCATTCTTCATCTTGAAATCTTCTAGAAATGCCATCCAAGTCAAGAACATTTCTCGGGTCCAGGTTGGCCACCTTCCTCGCAATGTGGTCTCCAAGCTCGCGCCACTACTCGATAGACATGCAGTCACTGTCGAGGGCGTTATCAACGACGGCAATCGTAAGAGCCAAATATTCTTCTGCTTCCTGCGCTTCCTGACATGGCTCGACCCTGTAGTTGGATCTCGCGGTGGTTACACACTTTCCATGTATGCGTCTGGAGTTACTCTCTTCACGCTATTCTGACCTTCTTGATAGTTCCCTTAAAATCTATGGCGCTTCAGATAAAAGAAGGGAATTGGAGCCCGTTCTTATTTGGGCAACTCCTGGTCAAAGAGGTTTCCCTCCGTCGCGTGCTAGCCCCTCAACATCTACCGGTGTAAATGGTCGAAATCGGAATGTCGCACCCGTAATGGGGTATTCAGCACCTATCCAGTCTTATCCAGTATCGTTCCCGTCGTCGTCTCAGTCGTCGTCTGTCCAGACCGCTACTCAAAAAGAGGCAATCCGAAAACAACAGGAATCTCTTCAAAAAGCCGCCGAACTGCGACAAATGTTGAATAATCTTGAAAAGGTTGACGACGAAAGCCGCAGAACTTCGCTGCTTGACACCCTGTGTTCAACGGAAGATGTTCTTAACTTGCCTCTTCACCAAAATCCACCAGGAAGAGCCAGTGGAGAACTGACAGTAGATCTCCTTAAACATCAGGCAAGTCCGACTGTACCTGTATTTTGATCCCGATTGAGCTCTGGTTTCCTCCCAGCTTCAAGCCTTGCAATGGTGCATTGAGCGCGAAAACCCTGCCCTGCCCAAGACTGAGTCCGACAAACCTGTTCAATTCTGGCTACTTAGAAAGAGGGGAAACCAAGTAAGACTTTTAATTTAGATTAGATTTTCCATACTGACCTTTGTTGTAGCCTTACTACTACAACAGCAAGTGGACATCCATTTAAGAATGCACTGATTTGCCTGACATTCTAATAGTTGCAACAAAGACCCCGCAGGAAGCTCCACCTGTATTGGGAAGAGGTGCCTTATGTGCAGATGCCATGGTTTGCATTTAATTTAATTGATCATCCTGGTTATTAATCTCGTCCTTTGTAGGGTTTGGCAAGTTTTTATAACGCAACCACGATTCCGTGCTAACCTTCTTGTAGGGTAAAACGCTTACAATGATCGCTTTAATCCTGGCAACGAAAAAGGAAACGGACTCTAATTACTGTCAGTCGACTTTAATTGGTGGGCAACACTTCCTTCTATACTGCCTCCGGAGGTATTAACTCTGGCCCATAAGTTGCGCCGCTCTCCATTCTGTCAAACTGGGAAAAACAGCTCGAAGACCACAGTGCCCCTGGAACTTTGACCAGTTGCGTCTACTATGGGAACAACAGAGGACTAAGTGCCTCAGAGCTCCAGAAATAT
>Ga0307517_10015368_pt1 | contig 10183 bp, 7 predicted proteins | sample 23_EM_MG_FD_194515 | JGI IMG/M metagenome (GOLD analysis project Ga0307517, IMG submission 194515) | Populus trichocarpa ectomycorrhiza microbial communities from riparian zone in the Pacific Northwest, United States - 23_EM | ecosystem: Host-associated > Plants > Roots > Unclassified | place...
AACATTTTAGGAGGGGGTACTCGTCTGAATGCACTCTCATATAAAGTGACCTTATTCTGGATACCCACGACAGTAAGTGCTTGCTCATATATAGGCAAGCCAAGCAGAATAACAATGTTCTATAATGTAGGCATTATCTCCTCTACATGAAGGTGGAATATGTGAGTCCCCCATTTCCATATCTTAATAAGTGTCATGAGCAGGTCATAATTCATCTTTATGTGCTGAATACATGTAATGTAATAAAAACTCATTTGTATGACGTACGAGATCACAGGATCTGAAAGTGACATCAACTTATAGAATCTACAGTACATCTTACTCAAATCCTGCATAATAAAAGAAAATGTTCAATGTATTAACATGAATTGTAGGATAATTAGCAAAATAATTAATCATTTTTGTTATATAAAAACAAACATACATTCTCATTCCATATGGTTTGTGATCTATATAACTTCTATAACCGTAGAATAGAAGGATCAACCGGACAAGGATCTATGTACTGGTAAACTTTACGTGTAGATGAAAAGGACGCACCTCATGTACATGACACCCTAACTAAGTGTACCTATAAAATACAAAATATAAATCATAATTAAAAAATAAATATTAGAAACAATTACATTACAAACAAATAATAAATAACAATATAATTAAGTATCTTGTCATATGCGTTGTTTGTATTCACAAGTTTTTTTTTATTATGCCTTGTCAAACCATATATGTCACATCTATATTGGGAATGCCCCTCTCTTACGTCCATCTTATTATCAACCGAGATGACTTTTGTCAACCTCACCCGGTTTTCCATCTTGAAGGGTTTGGACATCCCTGTGGACTAGTATATATTCACTTCACTCTAATTCATTAGGTAAAGGATCAAATGGAGTGCCATATATGTTATTATACATCTAAACATTATAATGTTAGTCAACATATAGGGTAATATCAAGATGCTTTTATGCACAACATGTAAGAACATGTGAACAAGGTCGATGAGAACTCTATCATTTACCTCATATATATATTTCATCTGCCAACTTAACTATTCATTTAACTTCTTCTTTTAACCTGATTTATAAAGGGTGTAAACCTGAAAAGTGTCATCATCAATATTGAAAGGGTATGTTGGCATCCAATTCCAACTGAACAACATGAGGCCATAATTTTCTATGTGCAAGGTAGTCATATGAATCTCCTTTTCGTGTAACAAAATAAGCATCAGTCCTAAAAAATATTAATTAGATTAAAGCGAAAACATGCAAAGCATGTGCACCTTTCAAACACGATTAAAATCTCTTTTCTCAAGGATGTTTAAAAAAGAAAAAAAATCACCACCATCAAAATCTCATCGTCGAATTATGGAACCCGCCGACACTAAGAACAACGATTTTCTTCACCTAAAAGTAGCCCAACAACTACTTTCTCTATCTTCATAATTTTTAAACGAGTTTCACTCTTCTCTCTCTGACTTAGGGAGTAAAAAATAGAGAGAACAAAATTTTGGATCAAAATAAAAATTGTCGCTATTACATGGTTAGTCATATATTTTCTCTGTGTTTTACATGTTAATTCTCTATCTTTAAATTTTGTATTTTTACCGTACCGTAATTTCAAGCCTTTTATTTTCTAATTAGGCTATTTATAGAAGGGTATGATTGAAAAAAAAAAGTCTAAAAAATAAAATTGATTCACTCATCATATAAAGTGAGACCCACCTTGTATCTTTCAGTTGTTTTGCTAATTACTCTACGAGTTAAACTTGTGGTTTGATAGAAAGGTGAACCTGTAATGGTGGTAGGTAGGGCCAAAAATATAATCACTGCCGGATATACCTACACAATTTGTGGGCATGGTCTCCACCATAAAACGCGCCTTGATTTCTCCATAAAATATACTCCAATTAATATATCAATTTTCTTTGCGCATATGAAACATCGATGGACCAGAAAGTGGAAGCGGTTGCAAAAGAGAAGAAAATAGAAATGGGAGTCGTCAAAAGCACATGGAAATCGACCTAACTTCCACACTTAAAATACGAACCACAGTTTAATTGTCATTTTGTTTGTTGGTTGACTGAAAGTGCTCTTTTTAAATGTTCTCTGGGTGTCTGTGTATGCTCTTGTGCACCTGATTTTTAAAACTATTTTTTTTTAAATAATTATTTTTATTTTTTTACTTCAAATTAATTTTTTTATGTATCATGTCCATTTTAATAGGCTAATATTAAAATTATTTTTTAAAAAAATATATTATTTTAATTCATTTCCAAACAAAAACAATCACTACTGTAGTAACAAATATCCTCTTAGTGTTTGAAAGATGCCTATACATAACAGACATACTATTATGCATTGCCACCCCCGGCAAGGGAATCATTTGCTTGTAGTATATGGTTATTGAAAAGGGCTTAATGGGAAGCAAGCTCGCGTAATTCAAGATGCGATTATATTTTACTATCAATAAAAAAATATTGATGGTATCAGGTGGGGTTTTCCTCCACTAGTGCTTAACATTTGCCCGTGAAACGCAATGACAAACACTGTCACGGGTTGGCTATGACACGCAAGTTCTGCCAAACGGTATGGATATGCGTGGGGCAACTCATGTCCAAGGAAAGGATGTCCTTTTCCAAGTTCGTGTGATCGCCTCTTTGTGTGGCTCTCATGTGTATCGAGACACCACTCGTTTAATAGTTCACATCGTTTCCGGTGGCCCTTGCTCTATGATAGATGTGCAAGCGAGCTACTTGGATGAGGCACCATAAAAAGCTATAGGGAAAAAAAGTTGGGGCGAGGAGCTTGAAAAAAATTCCAGTCATAGACTAAGGTTCGAGCCATGTGCACCCATATGCACAAAACGCAGTTAGGTAAATTCAGCCATTTTTAGGCTCAAATCAACTTGGAAATGGCCGAGATGGGGGACTAAAGAGAGAGTGGAGAATTCCACAAGTAGAAGGTATATAATGGTAGTGGATGTGCTTTCTATAGTGCACGCATGGTATCATATCTTTTAGCATCCTAATTCTTCTATGAATAACCAGTCCGATTTCTTAAAATGAGCCGCAAGGGACACGTTAATTCTTTTTAAAAAATGTTCTGCAAAAACATTTGATGGATGCACCCTATCAATCCCTTTTTTTAAGAAAAAAATTATGAAACTAAAACTTTTGAGTTATCAAATATTTTGCATGACACCAAAGTAAACGCACAGTGAGAAATAAATGTCTTAATGGTGGCTAATTGCCCACCTCCATCTTTTCCCTAATAAAGAAGAAATAGTCAATACTTACCACTAGCTAGGCTCCTGTTATTTAGATTAAGACCGGATTACGTTCATGTTTAAGGGAGGACTTGCGTTCCTTCCCGTGGTTACATGTCCTTTCAAGTTTAAGAAAATTGACAAATTTTCTTTCTTAGAAGTGTAGTTTTCTCTCATACGTACAGGAAGAAAAGGAAACTTTGAACTTTAAGCAATCTGACCAGGACTATAATTGTAATTTTTTATATTTGATCCACCTTCTCGCACACAGAAAAATAACTGTACAAGGACAAAGTTCACAAGTCACATTGAATATATATATAGACGTAGCCCATCTGCTTCTGCAGTGATAAACCAAAGCACCTATTAGTTTTCAACACCAATGGAGTTGTGGAGAAGTGCAAGAAGATCTAAGGTAAAACATTTTGAATGTCATGGAAATAATGAAATTAAGCATCATCACATTTTAAAGCATGTTCTCAATTCTCAAGGCCTCGCCTTTCTTATGATTATGTTCTAAGATGCCATTTATATATTCTTCGCTCTGCTTATAGTGAAAGAGGGAGGGGGGGGGGGAAACCATTTTCATGCATGATTTTTCTGACCAGGCTTTCATGTTCTTGAATGAAATGAACAGGTGATTGATGTCAGAGGACTACTTGGTGTTTTGGTGCTTTTTTATACAGTTGGTGTTGAGAGCAGAAAATCTGTGAAGTGGGATTATTTTGAGTATGCAGCTTTAAGTTGCAGGGCTCATAGTGCTTCAGTATCAGATTTTGGAGGTGTTGGAGATGGAACAACTGCAAACACAAAGGCTTTTCAAGCTGCAATTGATCATTTGAGCCAGTTCTCATCAGAAGGTGGATCCATACTCTATGTTCCTCCAGGAAGATGGTTGACTGGAAGTTTCAATCTTACTAGTTATTTCACTCTTTATCTTGACAAAGATGCTGTCCTTCTTGCTTCTCAGGTTAGAATCTATCAAGGTTTTCAATGACTTTTCTTTATGTAAATTGTACTTGCTGATTTCTTCTTTCCTTTCTTCCATTTACTTATTTTCCTCTTACTGATTAAATCAAAATAAGCCTATATAAGTTTGTTTAAAGAACACGAAGTTGCTGTCCTGTTTCCTTCCATGGCCCATAAGACTTCTTTTTTCTTTTCTCTTGTTTTGAAAATTGTTTTAATTACTAATTCGTTCTCCATCACGATGTTATTTTCATAAGAAAAAAAAGGTGGGTCTGCACAACATTCTATGTTCTTGAGTTTCAACACCACAACAATTTGGTTGAAATTAGTTCACCTTGATAAATGGGACCAACTTCCTGGCAACCACCAGTAGAAACTTATTGTGGGCCTAAATTGAAAAGTGCCTAATCGAAAATGATCCGCTTCACAAGCTTAACAGTTCAACTGCTAGTCCATATGATTTGGATCCACGACATGTGTTTAAGTGAGCAAATAATGAAACTTGATCGTTGGAGAGGTGGGACATAAATCAAACTCTGAGAGTGGAGACAAACTACTTTTATCCTATTTCCAGTTTTAAAGTGAGCTTGCAAAGCTCTTTTGATGTCAAAGCTAATGCTTGCATGTTTATGCAATAATGATAAGTTGATTTTAATACAGTAATGATGAATTATGTTTTTCATATTTCCTGGATTTTGAACATTTTATCAGGATGAAAGTGAATATCCACTGATAGAGCCCCTACCATCCTATGGTAGAGGAAGAGATGCAGATGGTGCAAGGTATAGCAGTCTCATTTTTGGAAACAACCTCACAGATGTTATAATAACAGGTATAATATTAGTAATTTCTTTTTTTAAAAAAAAAAAACCCTTTACTTTTTTTACTATGAACACATTCGACTTTCAGGAGCCAACGGCACTATTGATGGTCAGGGTGAACTCTGGTGGACAAAATTCCGTGCCGGAGAGCTTAAATACACCAGGCCTTACCTGATAGAAATCATGTTCTCTACTAACATTCAGATATCCAATCTTACATTGATCAATTCCCCATCATGGAATGTTCATCCTGTTTATTGCAGGTATTCCTTCTTGTCCCTAATTGTTGCATCTATTGCTCTTTGCTTCTTTAGTGTTGATGAATGTCCTTAAATATTCTGTTGGATGAACGTGCGTTGATAAATTAAAATGGAATGCAGCAATGTTGTAGTTCAAGGCTTGACAATTCTTGCACCAGTGAGGTCTCCAAATACTGATGGGATCAATCCAGGTAATCATGTAGAAATTGAATTTTCTTCTATAGGCCAAAAATAGTTTTTTCATTCTTGCACTGTTTTACGAAGCAGAAAAAATTGTCAGGAATGACATATTCTGAAAAGTTTTGAACATGTATCTGATGTTGAACTATTCGTTCTGTAACTCTTCAGATTCTTGCACAAATACCAGAATTGAGGACTGTTACATTGTCTCCGGAGATGATTGTGTGGCTGTTAAGAGTGGTTGGGATGAGTATGGTATTTCTTTCGGGATGCCTACAAAGCAGCTTGTGATCAGAAGGCTGACATGCATTTCACCCACCAGTGCAGTGATTGCACTGGGGAGTGAGATGTCTGGGGGGATTGAGGATGTCAGGGCAGAAGACATCACAGCTATTGATTCAGAATCAGGTGTTAGGATCAAAACTGCAGTAGGAAGAGGAGGTTACGTAAAAGACATATATGTAAGAGGGATGACATTGAAAACAATGAAATGGGTATTTTGGATGACAGGAAATTATGGTTCTCATCCTGACAACAACTATGACCCCAATGCAATTCCTGTGATTCAGAATATTAATTACCGAGACGTGGTTGCTGAAAATGTGACAATGGCAGCTAAATTAGAGGGCATTGCTGGTGATCCCTTTACTGGAATCTGCATATCTAATGTGACCATTGGACTCGCACAAAATTCAAAGAAACTTCAGTGGAACTGCACTGATGTTGCAGGGATTACAAGTGAAGTGAATCCAAAACCTTGTGCTCTGTTACCAGACCAGGGACCAGGTAAGATTGGAGGATGCAATTTTCCAGAAGATAGCCTGCCAGTTGAGAATATGGAGGTTCAGACGTGCTCCTTCTTTAGGAAGCATCATTGGTGACATGAAAAGTATCTGCACCTTGGAACATGTATTCTGTTTGTTCTAACGGTAATATAGCGTGACTTATATATCAATCAAAAATCTGGGTTTTGAGACGATTTAATGAAGGATCCATGGAAACTGTTAGGCTACACAAGTAAATCTACCTTGTGGTAGAAGGAACAAAAACAGTACTGATAGGAGATTCCATGGAATAGGTATAATAATAGCATAAAAATAGTGGCCCTCTATGAATTTATTTTCCTTTAGCAGGTCTGTTGAAATCATTCACTAGAAAAGAACAGAGTACCAATCCTAAGAGAAGTTCAAATATCTAAAAACTTCCAAGTATTTGACTCCAGCTTGCTCTGCACGGCAAGTTTTCAACACCCAAGTTCACCAAGAAACCCGCAAACATCAGCATGGGCCATGGTTTACAAAACACGGCAAAATTAGAATGCAAAACAAGCACTTTTTATTAGTTTCTCAATTTTATTTGAGACTTGTTGAGGAGAAAAAATAGATATTAGATCATCATGATCAATACAGCATATATGATATTTTCTTTGCTCTTAGATCAAATTCCCAAATTCTGGTACTCGCGAAAATCAACTATACTTTTTACAATGCAATTCACTTCAGGCGTTAAAATTTTATACAAGCAACCAATTTTGTCAGAGGTTATGCTCTACTTCTTGATCATTAAATGACTTCAGCTTATAGGTTCTACAAATGTCGTGTTCATATTCTCCAGGAAATGACGATGGATGACATTCTGAAGAAGAAGCTATTCCATTTCCCAACATCTTTCTGCAGCATATTCCTTTTCTCCTAACAGGATGGATCTGGATTGAACTTCATCGATTCCCTCCAGATGAGCTCTTTTATGTGCTCTTCGGTACATGATGGTTGCTCAAAATCAAAATGAAAAGGCCTGGGGCAGACAGGCTCATCATTGATAGCATGGAGAGATGACAAATATTGGTGACAAAGGGCCTCATCAACTGCAAACCATGGACAAGCATAACTATCTTAGAGTGCAAGTAAAAAACAAAAAGTACTTGAGCTACAATCCACTGAAAAAAAATGTTGAAAGTAAAATTTGAACTCTTTCTTCATACCAGTGATGCGATTACTGGGATCAAACACAAGCATTTTCTCCAGTAGATCAATAGCTCCAGGAGACATATTGGGAAACGTAGCTGAGAAAATTTTCTTTTTGTATTGCGGAAGCTGTCTAACATATCTTCGGGCATTATTACTTCGCAGAAAGCCAAGGCTAGCATCGTCAGGGGAACCTATTAACTTTAGACAAAAATAAAAGGAACGAATTGATGGTGTTAGTAGTGACACTAAATAAATAAACAAATTTTCTTCCTTAGTTTCATCACAATTCTGTTTTTCTGGAATAAGAATTTAGTACTACAGACTTTGGTGCTTGGCATGATGGCTCTAACAATATGTTAAAAAAACCAATCATCTGTTTTTCTTTCCAGACAATGAGATCAAAGCATCTTAGGGCTCACGACAGTTAGCAAGACACCACGCACAGAGAGCGCTGATGTTCATTTTCATATCTAAATTGACACATCCATTATTAATAAATCTAACAAATGAGTGGAAACATTATGGAAAGCTATAATCAAAGTAGGATTCTTGGAAGAGAGAAATAGCGAGGGGGGAGGTGGCAGGGGCAGAGGAGAATTAAACCAGATTGGCCTTCACTCTAGTACAACTGAACCATGAAACCTATATGGGTGCATAAAATGGTGTAAAGGATGTCGCAGCTAAAAATAACTACATGCCAGGCCCAAAAGGCATACCTCTGTGATAAGCCTCAGCTGATGAACATAATCTTTCCCTGGAAATAAAGGTTCTCTGGTCATAATCTCACCAAGTATGCAACCAACAGACCAAATATCAATTGCGGCAGTGTACTCTGAACAATTAAGGAGCAACTCCGGTGCTCTGTACCAACGAGTAACCACATACTCAGTCATGAAATCTGTTTCAGACGTTGTCCTTGCCAACCCAAAGTCTCCAATTTTAAGGTCACAATTCGAGTTGAGAAGCAAATTGCTGGGCTTAAGATCACGATGCAGAACATCGGCTGAGTGTACATATTTCAATCCTCGTAATAGCTGATACAAGAAGTACTGCAAAAGGTTTCATTGAGAATATATCAATCCCGCATGCAATGTCAAAGTCAATGTTATTTGAGCATGTCATAACATATTTACCCTAAAATTCAATAAGATAAAAAAATTCCAGTTTTTGACATAGGTACTGTTCCAGTACAAATTCAACATCTTGACAAATGACTCTTCAAATTTTAGTATTGTCACAGTAAAAGACTTTAGATGAAGACGGTGCTTTATTTTCTCTGAACTTCAGAAATCAAAAGTACTCTATATTTGCCTATAACATCTACATAAGCTGGAATTCTTATTAATTACTCTAGACTAAAGAGTATGTAACAATGTTTGTCAGTTCATTAGCTATTTTATCCTTCCATACACTAAGCAACAGGCAGAATCAAAAGAAACTCATTAACATACATTAGCTTAGTCAACGCAAGCACTCATTTATCTTTGTGCAAAGAAGCACCAGAAAGGGAAGTGGAAACCTAATTTATAAAGACTATAAGTTATGATGGCTGCTTTAAGATTCTAAATTTGTAATTGTTCTCATTGAATTTCTTTGCAACAAAGCCAAGCACTTCATACTGCAATAAGTTGAGGGATAGCATCCCCAAGTTTTAATAATTATTATGGTACCATTTATTCCCTTTCTTGCTGCTGTGATCTTTATCAAAAGAAAGACTAAAAATTTTATAATTTGAACTATGTGATCAGAAAATCTAATGAAACAACAAGCAAGAACTTAGATAAGCTATCAAGTTTCACACTAAAACAGTTGCAAGATATAAAGCCAAAACATTGTTCTTGGTGCCAAACCTGACAGTGATCATCATTCAGGGATTGTTCGGAACGAATAATCTGATGAAGATCAGTGTCCATTAATTCATAAACAATGTAGACATCATTGAAGGCCTCCATTTTGGGTGGCCGTATTATGTCCCTCATAGCAATAACCTGCAGAAAGGAAAGAAGTGAAAATCTAAACGCATCTTGAGTAACAAAGGCATATGGAAGAGTGATGAATGTAGAACCACTAGTGAACACACTAATATAGGTAAAAGAGAAAGAAGTGATGAAGCATATGTGACTAACAAGTATCTGTGGATCTGACTGTGGGAGAAACGATCCTCGCAAAACAAGCAAGGAAACCACAAAACTTACAGGTAAATTACATGCTTACATTTTCATGATCCATGTGGCATAGGAGCTTAATCTCTCTAAGTGTTCTTTTGGCATCTATTCTGTTGTCAAATGCATTACCAATCTTCTTTATAGCAACTTCCTCATGTGTTTCCGAATTCACAGCAGCACTGAAAAGAGCATGTACATTAAGAACCACTCTTCCCACCACTCAATAAACTAGTCTGATTTATGGACATGAAGAAAACTTTCCAACAAGCGGAGGAGGATCAAGAAGGTATATTTACCTTATGTTCCAACTAGGAAAAATATAGCACATACGGAAACAAAGCATTAAGGATATGAAAAATGCATATTGACCAACAAGTATAACTGGAACTGGCAACTCCTACATGGTATAAAACGCGAAACTTACCCACAATTCATCATGATCCCAGAAAAACAAACTGAAACTAACATCAGAAAATTGCAACAGATACTCTCTAGACCATTTTATAAAGCACAAAATTATACATTAGGTGCTATTCAGAAGTCCCTCTGTGGGTACT
>Ga0307517_10015369_pt1 | contig 10182 bp, 1 predicted proteins | sample 23_EM_MG_FD_194515 | JGI IMG/M metagenome (GOLD analysis project Ga0307517, IMG submission 194515) | Populus trichocarpa ectomycorrhiza microbial communities from riparian zone in the Pacific Northwest, United States - 23_EM | ecosystem: Host-associated > Plants > Roots > Unclassified | place...
TACTTGCTTGCACAAACACTAGGTGGCCAGTATTTTAGATAATAATTAATTTAATTTCATTCTTGGAAATAATCATACGCATTTCTTCTTGGATTTAAATATAAGTTAGTCCCTATATATATATATTAGTCTTCATAGTTCTAGAAACTATATATTTAACCCTAGCAGTTGTTAATCCATTCATAACACAAACTTTTTCATCCATTTCATGTAATTTTTCAATTTCCTTTTAAGAAATGGAGAAAAATGGATAATATGGAAAGAATAACGAGGAAAAACAGGCTTTTTTAGTAAAAAATATTACTAAATTAAGAATGGTCAGCACTAGTCAAATGATTATTTAATTATGTTTTATACTATAAGTATCAATTAATTTACTTCGATAAATTATGGGGAGGGAGTTATAATTAACTAAATTAAGAATGAATGGTTGTGTTTGTTTTGGGCTCATGTAATCTCTGGGTTTTAGATTTCATGAGCCCAAAACACTAAGTTGAAAAATTGGCCTAATAAATCCATATGGCCTATGGATTTTGTTATCGGGTGGGCTTAGCTGACAGAGCAATTAGTTTGGATCTATGTTTCTGCACAACAAAGTTTTATTATCAAGTCTACCTATCTCTCTCTCTCTAAAAAAAAAACAAAACAAAAAAAAGATAAATAAATTAAAATTAAAATTAAAAGATAGCAATTGATAATTCTAAGATAGAGCAGCATCCCTTCTTCCTAGGCCTTCCCCCCTAATATACAAGTGATTCAATTCCTTGAAATATTATCAAGTATTTAATCTACACTTATATTCGATTAAAAAAGAAATCATGTACGTGCTTGTATCAATATAATTAGTCATATAGATAGGAATATCTATATTTTTTAAAATTATTTATGAAATATTAAATTCAGAATGCATCTCAAAGTGGAACATGCCATGATGGGCGGCCTTGGTTTGCATCATTGCAGCGAAGATGAATGGAAAAGGGATGGTTCGAGTTGAATTTTAACGAATTATGCTCATTACATCATATTACTTACATCCTCTAATTATTAGATTTTCATTGATGGCCAGGGTTATGTCATATACTTATAAATCACTCACCTAATTTAATTATAATTACCTACGGTAAATAATTGGGTAGAAGTTCTCTCACAAACATCCATTTTCCAGTTAAATTGGGTAAATATTGGTTGAACCAGATTGACTCAAGTGGACAATAATTTGATCCATATATATATAAACGGGTTAGTTCAAGTCTAACCAAAACTTAATTTCATCGATATTGAAAATTAAAAGCATCTAATTAGAAAAACATCTATTTTTTATAGGAAAAAAGAACTAAACTCCAGTCAAATGTCTAAGTGAAAAGCAATATTTACAGCTAATAACTTTCATATATGGTTACCTCCTGGTGAAATCTTGTTTAAAAAGCATTCGGCAATTTCAAAGGATATCATGAAGGCTTGGCAAGCAATGCTGGCTAGCTAGTGGTATAATTAGAGTATCACCAACGGGGGACCAATCATCCAATATGGGAGTCCTAATCTCTTTGTCGTTGACAATAAGAGGAAACATCCAAAGTAAAACATTAATTAATTATTAACAGTCAAATTCCTTACTGTAACAAAAGGAGAGTGGAATGTCTAAATTAAAGCGAGAGAACCTCAAATTCCATTAAACGTTACATGGTTTTCAAGCAAAGAAGATGACAATTGACAAATGCCCTTTTTTAAATGATATTGATGGATGAGAGCAGAATAAAGTGGTGTTCCATGAGGGGAATAATATATATATATATATTATAAAACAACCACTCCCATGTTAACAACACCAATCCCACTTCGGTCGCAGAATCTTCCTATAATAGGACAATTAATGTAATAATTCATTAAAGCAGGGATTGTTGGTCTTCAAATTTGTTTGCTCAGATGGGTCCCAATCCAGATTCTTACGATTCTTGATTTGATGTAGCTACCTACTATGACATGAATTTCTTGGACATACATGCACCGCAAACAGATCACAGACCTGTAAAACGAGGCTCTTTTTTGCTAATTTTCTAACCCAGAAATTAAGTTGCAACCTCTTCTGCTTTGAGTGATCCAGAATTAGCCCTCCATCGACTCATATGCTAATGTCTAAGTCAAGGATGTGGATATAATAGTTCAAAGTTTGTTAACATGGTGTAGGTTGTTTCTGTAAAAATATTTTTTTATTAAAAATATATTAAAATGATAGTTTTTAAAGATTTTTTTAATTTTTGTTATTAATACATTAAGATCATAAAAAACAATTTAAAAAATATACTAAAATGCTTGTAGTTATGCCAAGCTATTGGTTCATGTCTAATGGACTCAAAGGGTAGCTTTTTATGTTGGGTTGGATCATGGTTGTTATTTCAAATTGTGTAAACTCGTCGAAACTTGACGTTGTATAATTAATAGCTATCTTGGTTGATCATGACCCTATACCCTAATTTGTTATTTGGAAAAAAGAAAGAACCTATTCTTGTTTCTTAGGCTTTCAAGGAGATCCGATCTTCATTTGGCTGCTTTCAAAATAGATTGTACCTAGCTAGGTGCATGATCCCCGAATTTGTCATGTGTGCCTTGACAAAGATACGATCATGGGCATTCTTGTGAAAGTTTAAAAATTGAAACCACATGGAAACTGAGCTAGCTTCAATCTTATAATATACACATACAGACCAGAGAGAGAGAGAGAGAGAGAGAGATTTGCATTGATTATTATACTAAATGCTGAAGCATGCATTAAAATACAAACTCCTATAAGGAACCAAATCTAATCTTGGTAGCTTCAAATTTGGATTAAGTACTGACCTTGATTTGAGCATGGGAAGATCCTTGACATATATGTTGTCAGTAAGAAATTCTCTGAGCCAAGAAGTTCATCGTCAAGACTTGTTAAGCTTTTGTAAGTTCCACTTTCTCCAATAAGAAACAACCCACATGCCAACTTTGTATAGAGACATGATTTGATCTGTTCTGCAGGAAGGATCCTGTCCATCTTAGCTTTTGTCAGGTTCAACCCTACATTGAAATTCCCATTTTTTATGACCAATCCTGTTGTAATTGCTCATGGGGGGGGCCTTAGGCCTTAGCTAGAGAATGTAGCATTGAGAGCCACCATCCATTTGAATAGTTTCCCTCACAATGCTTCCTGGGCATTATTAATTCTACATAAATGGGCTACATTTCTGTAATTTCACACAAGAAAAAAATCAAATAGATTTTGTAACCATTCTTACAAAAAAATTGCCACTTTTGCGACAGAAGTTTTATGAAATTGTTAAAAGTATCCTATTAAATGGTCAAAATTGCAGAAATGAATTGCAAAAACCTTCATCATGCATAGCTAGCACATATATATATGCCTCTCCTTTTCAATGCAAAGAAAGCTTGCAAAAATACAAAAACATCGTCACCAAGGGGCTTAAAAACAAGATCCGAGGATTCCTAGAGAATATAAACAAACAACCAAAAAACTAGTGAGTGCCATGCAAGTTCCTTATTGGAAATTTAATTAAACGATAGGGACATATATGCTCAGTGTGTTTGAATGATTGATCGGACAATCATGGTCTACAACATGGAGAGGGACTAGCAATAAGGTTATAGATAGTGCTTTGGGTCCACATTTGATAATCAAGCCATACTAGATGTTAGGTTAACGGACCAGGTGTGCCCATTTTTTCCCCCTAGTAGATAACTAATCTATTCTGTTCCATCAGACAGCATTGTGCAAGTTCATTTGAATATTTTTGACCTCTCATGCGTTGTTAGTACGTGCATTGATAATAGTGGTGGCTACAGTACCAATGTTATGTTTTGAACAACAGTGATACATTATTAGCGTTCAATTTTGACTATTTTATTCAAATCAACGATTTTGAGAGTATGTTTAGTATTGTGGTAGTTGTTGTGATTGTGGTTTGAAAAAAATTATTTTATAAAAAGTATTTTTAGTTGAGGTTGATTTAGAAAAATATATGTTTGGTTAAAACTGTGGTTAAAATTGAGGTTGAACAAAAAGTAGTATAATGTGTTTGGTTAAAAATACTTTTCAAATTGAAGTTATAAAATAACTAAAAAACATATATATTAATATTGATAATTTTTTATTGAAATATTATACATTTAACTACTACTATTACATCATAAAATAAATAATACTTTATATAAAGTATTTTTTATTATTCCATTAAATTATTTGCAATTCCATCATGTATAAATTTCATCCGACAAGAACTACAGTTTCCATGACTTGCAACAAATTCATAAATATAATGTGGTGGTTGACGCGCACCACCACATTCGATAGTTTTTTTATTGTTCCATTAAAATGATAAAAAAATATATAAAAAATAATTAATTAAAAAAAACACAATTCTAAATATCACAAAAACCTATTCATAATTACCACCTAATTTCAAAACATAAATCAAAGTGTTAGGTCCACACATATAATCTAAAATCAATTTTTTTTTATATATAATAAAACTAATTAATTAATTATTAATACCTTTTTATTTTAAAAATTATTTATTTATTCTCTATGTATTTTCTTGGAAATGAATTAAAAATTAAAAAATGTTTTTTTTATAAATAATACACAAAATAAATTAATTTTTTAAATAAATTTTATACGAGAAATATATCTCTTTTCCAAGGCTATCATAATTTTTTCTAAAATAGTAATAAGACGTCATTATCATACTTATTTAATATAAAAATATCATAAGAAAACAATGAGATCAACTAATTTGGACTTACCACGGAAGCATAACCATCATAGGAATCTCTGCGTTCAAAAGCTTCTCTCTCCACTGTTCAGTGAACAGTAGAGTCATGCTCTACTGTTCAATGAACAGTTGAGCATGGTTCAGCGTTTTGCCGCGCAAGAAGCAGCTCCTAGCTGCTTCCTTTTTCTTGCGTTTCAAACGTAGTATTCCATGGGACCCATGAACAGTAACCGATATTTTTTTAATTACCAAACACGTTGTATCTGCGTTTTGTTTAAAACGCAGACGCAACCTTTTAAACAAACACTGTCTTTATCATCTAATCGATGTGAGTTAATTTTAAGGATTATATTCACAAAAGATCTAGTCTAATTTTATAAAAACAAATAAAATCCGACCAAATTGAGTAAAATACAAGTAAATCAAGCATTGACTTGATTTAAAATTTTGTAATTTATAGAGTTTCAAAATGTTATTTCTGATTTCATATATATATATATATATATATATATATATATACAAGCATAACAACACATAATAAAAGCTCAACAAATATCAAAATCACTAGAACTGTGATACCAAGAAACCATAGAAACATCCAAACTAAAAACACCAAAACTGATACATAAAAGAGAAGTAGTATTAAGCACTAAAACTTTACGAACAAAATTGGAGGCATCACATCGATATGATAATATATATATACATCCATAGGAACAATCAAATCCAAGTTATAAAAGTCACATTATCTATTCACACATTGTTTTACAAAGTTGTCAGCCATATGATTAGCCTCATACAAAACATAATAAAAAATAAAGAGCCTAACTATAAAAAAGAATGAAAAACAAGGATGAAAAGTTAATGAAATCTCTATGGTCTAATTGATTGCTTATTCATCCAATTTACCATGAAAACAAAATCAGATTCAAAGATGAATTTTCTCACAAAGAAATCATCCCGCGAAGAAGATAATTCAAAAGCTTTAATTATAATAAGCAATTTAACCTCATTTGAATCCTTAATTCCTACAGGAGCAGAGAAATAACATGTTACAAGGCTTTTGTGATCATGAAGAACCCCTCCAATATTAGTAGGTCTAAGTTTGCCGATAAAAAAGGCATCAACATTCCACTTTAGTATATATGGTTTAGGTGGATTCTATAAAATGAGATGTCTAGAACATTTGATATTTGACCATCAAACAAACTCATCACGAGAAATTAATAAACCAAGTGCACAATAAGGAAAATCCAAAAAAAGGCTTTGATCTACATACACATTTTAGTTAATATTAGAAGAAAGATGGTATTATAACTAGACCGTGTATTATTGAAGAGAATTCATTTCTAACAAGACAAAGACACAATGAGATTACAAAGAAAAACATAAATCATACCTTCATTTGGAATTTCCCATAAATAAGGTGCTTTCATTGATGAAATAAGTCTGACATATTTACAAGGCAACACTAAGATAAACCCTGCCAATCAATAAATCTAGCCCAAATACGCTAGTAATTATGACAATGGATAAGAAGGTGATGAACAAATTCATCAGTAGCCAATATATATAAGACAGTTAGCTTCTCTTGCTTCAAGAATAACCCTCTTGACCAAAACTCCTATGGTATTGATTTTGCCAATAATGGCCATTCATATACCATTGAAAAAATTATATAGATTAAACTGTCTCGAAGATTATAACATAACATACATGGATTTGACAGAATAACCCCTATTAGAATTAGGTTTCTAAATTAATTTATTATCAAATTTACAATCTAGTACCACACAAAGACAGTATATTAAATAGATCCTCAAATGACCCAGTCTCTTTTCCTTTTAGAGCCCTTCTTCTTATGAAATTCCATATTCATGAAAAGCCATCCCATATACCTATATTAGCTACATAAGAGATCTAGTCCTTATAAAGACTAAAGAGTCTAGCGAACTAGACTACAAGACAAGAACCTCACAACCATACATCATGCCCGAAAAGTAGTATCTATATCATTGCCAACCAAAACACAAACTTTTTTATTGATAATATTTTATAGTTTCTTATCCTTATAACAAACCTTGATAATCCTAGACCATGTACTTCCATTGGAATTAACATTAACAAAATGCAAAGTTAAAAGTAGCTTATTGAATGTGGATATTGCATATGACATTCTTCCATAAACCTGAATAAGAGCATCTTAATCTTCAAAGTCATTTGAATAACAAGGCTTTATTTTAGTAAATAATGGAACCAATACCAGGCCCTTTATATTTTTTTAGAAGAATAATCCATACTCATTTTGAATTTGTATTGTCTCTCCAATCTTGAGTACAATAGGGTATAATTAAGCTCCCAATTCATTCATAATTGCAGCTTGATCTACATCCCAGCTTGTTTTTTTTTTTTCCAAAATGCCAGTCTTCTTACTATTATTATTATTATCCTAAACCAAGAGGTTTCATTATGGATTTATCAGCATAGAAATCCTATTTCATCTTATCTCTTTAGGTAAAAATTTTGTCGCCTATTCAACAATTCTATCATAATCAGCCTCATTTAGCCCATGATCTGACTTGATAGTGAACACTTATGCAACGATCGATAATTTATTGTGATTTATGCAGTCATCTCATAATGATTCATCAAAATCTTTTAAAAGTTTGAAAAACCTAATTATGTCTGCGTTTGGTTCTTTATCTATACTTGAGCATTTACCTGCATAATCCTGATTCATTCACATTGCATCCATCAACATACTCTTATAAGGATTACTATTATTGTAATAGTCTGGCCCAACCTGCTGTATGTTATCCACTTTGGGTCTTACCGCCCTTATGGTTTTGTTTTTGGTGATGCGAGCCCACTTCTGAGCCTGACACCCCAAAACGCATACAATAGGTCAGTGACCAGCACTACTCATAAAACCCTGGCTTTGGACGCTCGCTTCCGATATAGGATATCACAATCCCCCCACCTTAAGATGAGCCATCCTCGGCTCTGATACCATATGTAATAGCTTGGTCCAACCTCCTGTATATTGTTTATTTTGGGCCTTACCGCCCTCACAGTCTTGTTCTTGGTGACGCGAGCCCACTTCTGAGCCTGACGCCCCAAAGCGGGTACAACAGGTCAGCAGCCAACACTACTCATAAAGCCCTGGCTCTTGACGCTCACTTCCGATGTGGGATATCACAATTATCATTTACAACTCCATGCTCGTTACTAGAACTAGAAGTTAAGTCAACCATCATTTCTATCATGATATCGTAAGGAACATATGATTCTTTGTTTACAAACTAACACAAGTATTTTTCCATAAACTCTTTTTATAGAAGGTGCTTCATAACAACATCTGGATTAATGAACTTTTTATTTTTACACATTTTTCATGGACACTAAATACCGCATCTACAAATATTCTTTGGATTAGATAATGCATAATTAATAAAACCTTCAACCATGTTATAATTATTCATTATGCGCAACCCTTTGGGTGAAACTCGATATATTCAAGAACGATCATTCATTACCCATATGAAACCTATATAGAATATTGATGACAACATTTATTAATTAATAATATGAACTAAATAAATTGTTAGTACCCAACTAATTAGCTATCATTGGTTCAGTTCAAACTAATTTAATCTATTTTAATAATACATTTTAATCATTATCAATTGTCTTTAAAAATTCAAATTTCATTAAATTTACTGAAATTTTCAATGTAACAATAAGATTGACAAAACATGAAACATATCCATTAAATAAAACTTTATTTCTTTCATTATAACACACCTAGGCTACAAAATCAAACTCAATTTCATCAAATGACAAATAAATATAATTTTTCAAAATTTCAAACAAACTCTAACATGTGCAAATCATACATTCATATAACAAATTTCTCTAGAAAAAAAACTATAAAACAAGTAAACACACAAACAAACTGCATATACTACACAAAAGAGCCAAATAATTAATATAAAAAATGGGTTACTATAAAAATGGGTAAGTTTGCTTACTTGACGTGGCGAGTCTTTAAAAAAATTGAACCAGGACTGGGATACTGACAGAATGCGTGTTAGGGAGGTTGGATTTATGATAATAAAAGCTAGATTTATGACAAAATAGAAGGTGTTGTTTTATTCACAAAGAAAAAGAAAGAAGAAGAAGAAATATGAGAGGGAGAGAGGGGGGCGTGCTGCTTGTTATAACTTTAATATTACCAACTGATTCCCTGACAAAAATTAACGATGATAAATTATCATCGGTAATTTTGTCGGAAATATTGACACATCAAATTTATTGAGAAAATTAACGAGATAATACCTGTTTTTTTTTCTTATTTTATCGGTAAACATCATCGTAATTTACCGATAACATTTTTTATAAGGAGTGAAAGATTGGATCTTAAAAGAGGGGGTTCATATATGGTTCCAGGGAGGTGACGAGTAGGGGGGAACTTAAACGACATGGAAACAAAAGTTTTTTTTTTTTTTTCAAAGCACTCACATAACATCTAATTTCAACAAATTAACACATCTGAAAGCCAATTTCTCATAAGCATTTTATAAAATAGGTGGTAGGCAACATCAATTAGACTAAAAAGAAGTCAACTCTCTATTTGATGTTTATGCATCAAATGATTCAACCTTCAAAAATATATTTATATTATAGTCTAAGAAATCTAATCAATGATTTTTTTTACCTAAATTAATAATCGATAACCGAATATTTGAATAACATCATTATTCATGCAGGATTTAATAACTTTTATTCAAATTCAACATTCTAGTACTATCGGTATTGTGGTGATGCTGAGAACATTGCATTCTAGAATTTCCTCACGAAGACCAGAGAAAGCAAGAAAGCCGTACCAATTGTATTATTGAAACAAGGAGGTACCAATCCCACTTGTAAAAAAGAGGACGGAAGGTGAGAAACCCTAGAAATCACTATTGCCGCATAAGGGGAAACATTAGGCGGGGTCCATAGAGAATGTGGGGGTGCATCAATTGTCATGCATGGTCGTAATGTCATATCATTCCAATGCATGACACATTGCCGTCACAAATTATGAGGATAAATATATTCTCTTTTGGTTTAATTTACACGCATCTAGGATATTATCTAGTTTCTAGGATAGATTTTTGTGTGGCAATGTTTTTTTCTTTTTTAAAAAATAAAAAAGATATTCATCTAGTAATGAATATGGGCTACTTTTTATTTTGTTTCCGCAAACACATGAATAGTTAGCAATTTTATAAATATTTATATAATATAAGAGAAATAGATATATAAATAAAAGAGGAAATTGTATTCAATTTTATAAAAAAATATAAAAATATCTCTCTTTTCAATATATGAAACACTACTAAAAATATTAATTATTTATATATATATATATATATGTGTG
>Ga0307517_10015370_pt1 | contig 10182 bp, 3 predicted proteins | sample 23_EM_MG_FD_194515 | JGI IMG/M metagenome (GOLD analysis project Ga0307517, IMG submission 194515) | Populus trichocarpa ectomycorrhiza microbial communities from riparian zone in the Pacific Northwest, United States - 23_EM | ecosystem: Host-associated > Plants > Roots > Unclassified | place...
CCCTTCCCTTTGTTACGTGCGTGCATATGTAGTAACACCCATTGATATGCTTTTAGTTACTAGATGATGCAGCCACACTTCATTATTGATAGTGGGACTTAAGGTTATGACTCTCAAAGTGCTCGCATATCAAGTACACTTGCTTGGACTTAATTATAAGCTGCGCGCAAGTCTCTTTAGTGCTCGCAATTCGTCATTATTGATGTATGCGCGCATTCACGTGATCAACTAGCCTGGGCCTCACTAATGATCCTTATTAACTCCTTATTCCAATTGTAAGATCATAGATAATAGTATTAGATTGTAAAGTTTCATGTATGAACCAAAATAACCCTTATCAACGGACATCATCACGAATGTAGACATAGACGCAGGGATCAGAGCCAATTCTGGTGAAACCAAGAAGGAGAAACACTCTGTGCATCTCCTTGTGCCATAAATATGCGCCCTGCTTCAAACCATAAAGGCCTTTATCAAGAAGGCCGACAGGTTTGACCAAGTCAGCTGGAATTTCTGGAGGAAATCCTTCAGGGAAGCGAAGATAAAGCTCTGCATCGACAACACCATTCAAGAAGGCTGAAGAAATATCAACAGACTCAAGGTGCATATCATCAATAGCAGCCAGAGCCAGAATTGTGTGTACTGCATTCCACCTTGCAGTTGGAGCAAATGTTTCATCAAAGTCAACACCTGGACGCTGACTGAAGCCCTGGGCAACAACACGAGCCTTGAAGCGCTCAACAGCACCATCTGGCAAATGCTTGACCTTGAAGACCCAACATGAACCAATTGCCTTCTTCCCAGCAGGAAGGTAAACAACACGCCAAGTCCCATTGCCCTGAAGAGCATTCATCTCCTCGCACATTGCCTCCCACCACTGCGTAGCATTCTCAGAGAACATAGCCTCAGTGAAGTTACGTGGGTTGGTATCATGTGCCCCAACCTTGAAGGCATGCTGGGCCTGTTGGCCAGCAGTGCCAGCACACATCACACCAAAACCTCCAAAATCAAGGCCAGCAGCCACATATGCATGGACAGCAAGCATGAGGGCTTCTGCTGAAGCTGTGTTTAATTGGAAGGCTACTTCTTGTTCTCCATTGGTATCAATGTTGGACACCCCAATATTCCACATTGGTTGGTCAACTGGTGGAAGAGGATCAGGAGGTGGAGCAACAGGGGGTGCGGCAGGTGGGTTGAGAGGTGACTTCTTTGCAATTTGGCATTGTATAGCGTCGTAATATACAGCATTTGGATTGTATGCCATTCCATGTGCCTGACGAGGGTGGCGCTCACGAGGAGGTGGGATCACAACTGCTGGAGGGGCTGGTGGTGGTTCAAATGCAGGAGCAGGAACATCAGGTGCCATATGAGGAGGAATAGCTCCCACCAGTTCAGGTGGAGGGACTAGGGGCAGAAAAGGGAGGGCAAGGAAGGGTTCATCACTATCATATGGCTCAATATCACCTAATTCTGGGAACTGAGCAGGATGTGGAATATCTGGAGAGGCTATTCCCTTCTCGGAAAGACCTGGAAAGCTGAATTCATCGAAAATAACATCCCGAGAGACCACTGTCTTCTTGGTACTTGGAATATACACCTTCCACCCAGCATAATTATCAGGATATCCAATAAAGACACCTTTCATGATGTGACCTTGAAGACTTTTGCACTTATCACGCCCAACGAGGACATATGTGCGACAGCCAAAAACACAGAGATGACCAATCTTTGGTTTTCGGCCTTTAAAGACTTCATATGGGGTGATGTCTTTGCCAAGAGCAGAAGTTGGGCACCAGTTATGAACATGATGGTAGGTGCTGAGGGCATGGTTCCAGAAGCTGGGAGGGAGATTGGCTTCGGTTATCATCAAGGTGATGGCTTCAGACATAGTACGGTTGCTATGTTCAGCAACACCATTTCGTTGTGGAGTAGCACAAGTAGTAAACTCAACGCGGATGCCTTCATCCATACAAAATTTGAGGAGAGCTCCAAGCTTGTACTCACCGCCTTCATCATTATGGAAGCAATGGATCTTGTGACCAGTTTGCCACTCGACGAGAGATTTGAAGAGTTTGAAAGATGCAAAAACATCACTTTTCTTCAGCATATCATATGCCTCCAACCAGCATGAGTGATCATCGATGAAAGTAACCCAGTACTTGCGACCAGTTCCATGTCCTGCAACAGGCATAGGTCCATGTACATCGCTGAAGGTATGGTCCAAAAGGCCAGTCGCATGCTCAGCAGTTTTAGGGAATGGTGCATGGTGTTGCTTCCCAGAAATACATGGTTCGCATAGCTCAGCCATGGGAGATGTGGAGGTAAGGGTAAGATCTTCCACCAGATCTTCACGAACCAACTGGTCCACATGGTCACGGCCAAGATGGCACATGCGATGGTGGATAAGACTCTTGTCGACAACTGTGGCCTTTAGAGCTGAGCACTCAGGCTGGGGAATACATACGGTAGTTCTGTCCAGATATGCAGTGGTGGTTGAATCAACAGTAGCAGTAAAGAGGAGGGTGCACTTGGCGTCATTGAAGAAAGCTTTATGCCCTCAAAACAACAACAAGGCCATGACGGGTAGTGAGGGTGAGGATAGAAAGTAAATTGTTTGAAAGTGTGGGTACATGTAGGACGTCGGTGAAAATGACTGGCTCCATGATCTCCCCATTCCTCCTTCCATTTGGTCGAAAAAGAACAGAACCCTTCCCAACGGAATATACAGTAGAGTGATCGGCGAGGTAGATGGGAACTCTCCATGGCTTGTAGTCACTTGAGAACCATTTGCAATGAGAGGTCATAGATGACGAGGCACCAGAGTCTGTGTTCCAGCAGTCATCAGTGGATGATGAGGAAGAGGAGCTGGATCGACAAACGGCAGCATCAGCTTTGACAGCTGGACCATCGCACCCTTCTTCAACCCTTCCTGGATCTGCCTTGGCGGAATTCACCCCGCGACCTGCTCCACGACCCCCACGGCGTCTCCCACTGCTCCCTTGTCCTGACTTCGCATTGTCTCCTCCCTTTCCCTTGGCAAGCGAATGAGCAGCATTATACTGCAGGCATTCCTTTATGGGATGCGGACCGTCACATAAATAGCAGGCAATGATACATGCGAAAGCTGCAACAGCACTAGCTGAGTCCTCTATTTCTCCTTGACGTTGGAGGGGGTCTAGAAACCACCTCGAGGGAACCTGGAGGGAAGCGCCGACGGATGGGTCCGACGATGGAGGAAACGGGCAAAAGGATGAATCTGTGTCTACGAACAACGGGGGAAACTGTCTAAGTGGTTTGGAACTCCGATGGCTTACTCAGCCAGCACAGCCACATCTGCCCCCCTCTAAGTGTTGTACGTCTCGGACAACCCAAAAGAGGCCTCTCCCCAAAAAACGCAAGCTCGGCGCCACCCAATTCGCCACCCAGCAGTGTACCAGGGGTACAACAGATGACCGGGGAAGTGCCCGTCGTCCTTGGCGTAAAGGCACAATGGTTTTAGGGGGTGTTGGAGATGGGTTCTGTGGGTGTGAACTCATCTCCCATCCTGATCTCAGCGTCGTCGATATCGGGGTCAACATATGTTGGGTGTTCTCGTGGGTGTAGCGAGTCAAGGTGGGTTCCTCTTAGTGGGATGTAGTGTCGGATGCGTCTGGAGTGAGCAACACCTTTTAGTGGTATTCCGCTCAAAGTGCAGAGAGAGAAGGAATTGGAAAACTCAGCGTAGATTATCCGTGGTCCTGACCACTTGGGCATTAATTTGTTAATAGATTTGTGATTAAAGTCTGAAGCTGAGTCATAAACTTGTACAAGGTCACCGATTTTGAAGGTTGTAATGGGAGAGTTGTTGTCAAAGGTGTCTTTTCGGTGATCTGCATCATGGAGGGATGATAAGTGAGCGTCTGCACGGAAGGTCTCCGCGAGGGTGAAGTTTTCGTGAGCATTAAGGATTGTGGTGGGTAACGGCACTAAAGGGAGCGTGTTGTCAGTTCGGAAAGGGAGAGCAAAGAGGAGTTCACGAGGGGTAGCATTGAGAGCTGGAAGGATGCGGTCGTTGAGTTGGCGGATTGCTTCATCAAAATGTTCTGGCCAGTTGGCTGGAATTGATTTTGGATCTGTTGTGGGGTCGTCTTCAGTGTTGTCGTGGTCTGGTGCACATAGCCTCTTGAGTCGTCCTAAGAGTAACTTGTTAGCATTCTCAATGAGGCCGTTGACCCACGGTGCATAAGCTGGAGTGGTGATATGTCGGACTCCATGTTCGTCGCAAAACGCATCCACTTCTGAGTTGTCGAAATGAGATCCTCCATCAAACATGACCGTGTCTGGTTTTGCATGGCCATGGAAGATGCGTTGGAGTGAGGAGACGGTCGACTTGCCAGTACCTGCTTTGGTGAGTTTGGTCGGCCACAAGAAACCTGAATAAACGTCAATGTAAAGGCCGACAGTCTTGTATCCTCCTTTTCCAACAGGTAGGGAAAGGTAGTCGCCAGCGATGAGTTGAAACGGCTTCATACGTCAGATGGGTTGTAGTGCTGAGTTCCGAGTTGGTGCTCCAAAGGACTTGCAACGGGGGCATTCGAGCTGCGCTTGTCGGCTGTCAGTGAACATACCTGGCCAGAAATATTTGTCCCGGAGGTGCAGTTGGATGTGTTCGGGTCCGAAGCAGCCATTTGCTGTGTGAGTGGCGAGTGCTATGTCGAATCCTTGATCTGTCGGAACACACTCCGTCTTTGATACTCGGTCGCTTGCCTTCGTACTGACTTTCCAGAGCTTACCCTCTGCAATCATGAAATCGGTTGAGCGTTGGGCTGCGCGGCGTTTCTCGGCTGGTGTGTCACTCGTCGAGAGTCCCAGGAGATGGCGTACAATGGGTTGGAAAAAGATATCATTCATGAATTGCCGCTCAAGGGGATGTTTCTGAGTCGGCGATTCCGAGATGCTGAGGATGTCGTTGACAATACCTTTGTTGGCCTCCCAGTCTGCTAGAACAGTGTAGTGCGACCCGTCTGTGTCAGATCGAGGGCGGCCCTCCCACATCCTGCTGAGTCCATCTGCAACTGGGTTTTCAACCCCTGGTCGGTGTCGAATGGCTATGATATTGTGAGCGAGTATCGATTCCTTCCACCTGCTATGGTGGACACTCATCTTTTCCTGGACTAGGCAGTCCCGTAGTGCCTGGCAATCTGTTTCAATTTCGATTGGCGACCCGTAGATGTAAGGTGCAAATTCGTCAAGACTGTACTTCAGTGCAGCGAATTCTAACAGGAATGGTTCATACTTAGCTTCACTTTTGGAGGTGCGCTTCGAGCAGAAGCTAATTGGATGCCACCTTGTAACTTCTTTGCCACTGGCGTCAACATCCGTGAAGGCTTGAGAGATAAACCCAGCAAACCCATTCATGCATCCATCTGTAGTGATTTGGAATGGGCGCCCATCGTATTGGGGTGGTCGGAGAAGAGGTTCCTGTGATAAAAGACACTTCAGAGTTACGAACGCTTTTTGTTGTTCATCCGTCCATTTCTCCTTTAGTGAAGAGGAGGCCAGGGCTCGTTTGTATGCACCCTTCCGTGTACGCCAGTTGCTGCTGGGTTGTTCAATCTTCACATCTCGAGTGAGGTCAGAGAGGGGTGCCGCTATTCGAGCATAGTTGGGGATGAGACGTCGGAAGTAGTTTGTTAGTCCCAGGAAGCCCATGAGTTGTTGGACTGTTTCCGGTGCTGGCCAATTGACGACTGCACCAACCTTATCCAGGTTAGGGCGAATTCCTTGTGGTCCTACCATAGCGCCCGCAAAGAGAACGTTTGTAAAGAAGAGTTTCGTCTTCGAAGGAGATAATGATAGGTTCCTATTGCGGCAACGTTCAAAGAAGCGTTTTAAGTTCGAGAATTTAGTTTCAAAAACATCACCTGGTATGCAAACATCGTCCATCCAATTCACCAGTTCACGGCCGATCATGTCATCAAGGGCAATTGCGACCATCTCGCAGAACGTAGCTGGTGCTCCTGTGAGTCCAAACGGCATGCGTAGGTAGACATAGTACCCGCGGCCTTCCACATAGAATGACACGTAGGGGACAGTCTCGTCGTCGAGGGGTACAGCGTAGTATCCAGCAGCGAAATCGATGACACTTGCCCACCTGTGTCCCGAGGCAAATTCGTGCTTAGCTTTAAGGTCGCCAGCTGGGAATGGTGGTACTTGTGTGACTTTGTTGAGGGCGTTGAATGCATGGCATACTCGCCACTTGGTTTTCTTCTCCCCGGCAGGGGTGTTGTCGACTGCTTCTAGAAGTGCCTCATTAGTTTCACCCGGTAGCATTACCTCCTCCCAAAACGGTGGGAGGCCGTTACGAATACATTCGGCATTGACTTGACGTAGGACTTCCGTCCGGGTGAGGCCAGTTTTTCCTGCTTCTTTGGGGGCAAGGTTAGTGCTGCTGAGGTTCTTGATAAAATCACCTGGAACTCGTTGTATAACGTGGGCAGCTTCCATCTCGTCAAGAATTTCATTGAACCATTTCTTCTGGACTTCTGTGACCGGGCGTTGGTTGACTCGTGTGGGAAATTTTGCATCGGGTTCGATGTGTAGTTTGTGGGTGTACCAGTCTACAAACTGTACCTCGCTTAGGGACAGAGCAAAGACGTCAGCATATTTGCGAATAAGAGATTGGACACGCCCTTTTTGTTCTTCCGACAGGTCCTCGCCGATCTCTATCTTTGTTAAGATTTCTTGGACGCGGCTTTCAGCAAACGGTTCTTGAGTGCGCGACGAGTCGTTGGTGCCCCGGTCGATCTTGAATTCTTCCCTGTTGACGTCGCCCATCGCATGTACGGTCTCCTGTTCATTGCTATCCTCTTTGTTGCTTACCAAGGCTTCTTGAGCCATGTTGCGGAGCGTGTCGAGCTTGTTCTGGAGTTGTATGATGCGGGTCTCGGATTGTACGAGTGCCGTCAGTTTGTCGTGGTCTGAGGTGTTGGAAACGTCGATCCCGAAGAGTTGGGCGACCTGGCGGGTTTGTCGATGAAATTGCCATTTTATTGCATATGCCGTATTTGTCATCCGTTGGGTGTCCTTTATTGTCAAAGGGTTTTCTTTGCATCCGAGCGTTGGTAGGGTGGCTTTGGCGATGCTGAGGACATCTTCAATGTCGGCATTGAGACGTGTTTGGTTTGCCCTCCGTTCGATCTTTGCTGCTTGTTCGGGGTGGATTCGGGTAGGTGTTGGTTCGTTGTGTGCCGAGTACCACCGTTCCCACTCGGAGTTGTGGTTGCGAGTCTCCTTGAGGTTCAAGAATGTGGCCCATCGCGTCTCTATCCATGGGTCGTCAGACACCTGTAGAAGTTGGATTCGGGTCCACTCAGCTTCTAGTTGGTCTTCTGAACCCTCATCGTTAGCCCGTTGTGCATTACGCTCGGTCGCCGTACTCTTGGCCTTCATCGCTCTCTCGCGTGCTTCTCTAAGTACCCTGTGGTGTTCGTGTTCACATTGTGCTTGTGCCAGACGTTGTCGGTGCTTCTCCTCTTCATATTCTAGTTGTGGTACCCAGGCTCGGTTTGTGCGGGTTTTCGGGCTGGTTGGTGGGGGCTGAGTTGCCTCTGGTCCTTGTTCTTCCCTGGTGGTCTGTTCTAGATCCTGTTCATTAGTGATTATAAATGTAGTCGTTGGTATTAGTGGTGAAAGGGTTTCAGGTGGGGTGAGATTAATTAGAGCTTCTCGGTGGGAGTCGGTACCTATTGTGATGGTGTCAGTTGAGTAGTCGTGTACGGCACATACCTTCCTCAACCATGGTTTGCCTAGGATTACGTCGAAGGCGCCTTGACAGTCGAAGACCTCGAATGTGCTCTCGGCTTCGATTCCGCCTACCTTTACTTTACCTGTCCAACGGCCGAGGGACTTGATTCTCGCATCGTTCGCTACCTTGATCCATGTTCTTGAGGGTGCCATGGGTTCAAGGCAGTGGCCATATCCATCCCAACGTGTCTTTGAGATGCAGTTCCGCATCGCCCCATCGTCGACTTGTCCTGTTGCACGGACTATCACCCCCTTCGGCCCTTGTAGCTGTATGCGTTGTAAAAATGGTTTCGTCTTCGAGTCTGGGTCGGCTGTTGCTAGGCTTAGTATCAACGCTTCGATGGGCGTTTCATACGGGTAAACATGTGTGATATTGTCTGTAAACACATTGGCAAGTGTACTCGTAACGTCCCGGCCGAACCACAACTCCTCTCGAGAGGGGCCTGAGTACCCTGCTCTCGTCTCCGTCGTGTTCTCCTCCGAGGTTTTGTTGACTAGAGGGGCGCCTACCTCTACGGGCACTCCTCCGAACCATTTCCCTGTTCGAATTCATCGTCAAAACCGAGATTGTCGGTGTCGTAAATGGCGGCGTCATACGCAATGCCGGGTTCGTCAGCAGAAATTTGTGAGACTCGGAAGAACTGCTCTTGTCGTCTCGCATAGAGGCACTGGCTGACAAGGGAACGGATGTCTTGTTCCCTTTGGTCGAGGGGGTTGGCATCGTTGCATTCTTTGCCGATGTGTCCTGGCAGGCCACAGCGGAAGCACTCCCGCTTTCCGAGTCCGGCTGTACCTGGTCGGAGAGGGTAAGGAAGTGTCGTGAAGTCTGGCTTGCGGTTCTGTCCGTACATGGTGAGCCATGCCGCAAGATCTGTGCTGTACTTGGCGAGACCCTCCGGCGTATTCGCGTACGTGAGCTCCGTTGCTTGGGCTCGTCTCGCAAGTTCCGCGGGATCGGGGGATGGTGTACGTCGAGGGGAAGGTGTCATGGGGGTTTGGGGTATGGTCTTGGTGCCGAACATGGAGTTGGGGCGGAGAGTGTTTTCGTTTGTAAGGAATGGATTGGGGGTGTTGGGGTTGGAGCGAGTTTGGGGTGTTTGTGGGGATAAGCGGTTGGTGAATGGCATATGAGGTGGTATATCCCGGCCTCTACCTGTTGGCGTTGCTGGGGTTGGAGTGTTGAAGGTCGGGATGTTTGGTGCCGTACGGTTGGTGTTGTAATATGCTGGGGGTGGTTGACGGTACGAAACGTTGGCCTGGGTTTGGAATCTTGACGTTAGGGCAGTGGTTGGTGATGGTGGTACCTGGGTTCGCATGATGGACTCTTGTTGGTCACGGATGCGGTCGGTGGGAAGTGACGTGATGGATTCAAGGAACTTGTCCCATGTAGCTGGTGCTGGGAGGTTTGGTAGCGCGAGGCGGACTGCAAGGGGTAATTGCATACGTACTTGTGGGATTAAATAGCCTTGGGCGTCGTCCAGTGCTTCTACTATTCCTCTAACTTCCGTGGCCCATGCTATATGCGCGTAAGCCTTCTCGTCTTCCTTTCCGACGAGAGTTCCAAGTTCATGTTCTTCGAGGCGGATAGATAGAAGTGTAGCCATGAGGTCGTCACGGCTTGGTTCAACGACAATGGGTTTCGGCCAGCGTGTGGTAAATAGAACGTAAAAGGCTTCCCAGTCTGTCTTCTGGGTAGCGGGGAGTGCGTCGAACCATGTTTCGGCTTTCCTACCGGGTTCAAGAAATTTGGAGAACTTGTAGATTTTTGCTTCGACCTTGGTTGTTTCATCGAACATTCCTTCGAGTTTTCGGAACCAGATATGAGGTTGTTCGCCGCCGGTGTAGTCGCCGCGGAAAAACTTGAGGTCCTTGGTCTGGGAAGTCATGACGGTGGGTTTTCTTGCTGGTTGTAGGGTGATTGGTGGAGTCTGGTTGACTGGCGAGTTTGATAAGCTGGAGACGGTGCTGGCAGTGAGGCTGGGTAGGGTTGACGGTGTTGAGAATCCGGACGATGACGATGGTGCTGGTATGGCGAGGTTGAGTCGGATCGGTGGTATCAGGAATGCTGATGATGAAGATGGTGTTGGTTCGGTGATTGTCTGTCATCGTTTTGCAGCTCGGTTCGCTCTGTCAATTTGGCCTGTGGCTGCCTTCTGTTGCTCGGTTTCGTGGTTGGTTGTAATGACGTGTAACTGTTTTTCTTTGCTGGTGGGTTTCCTGTTGGTGGCCAGTTTTGCAGTCTAAGGCTCGTGGTGTGGTTGAATCGCACTCTTATCACCAAGATGGAGGGGGTCTAGAAACCACCTCGAGGGAACCTGGAGGGAAGCGCCGACGGATGGGTCCGACGATGGAGGAAACGGGCAAAAGGATGAATCTGTGTCTACGAACAACGGGGGA
>Ga0307517_10015371_pt1 | contig 10181 bp, 13 predicted proteins | sample 23_EM_MG_FD_194515 | JGI IMG/M metagenome (GOLD analysis project Ga0307517, IMG submission 194515) | Populus trichocarpa ectomycorrhiza microbial communities from riparian zone in the Pacific Northwest, United States - 23_EM | ecosystem: Host-associated > Plants > Roots > Unclassified | place...
AGAGAGGGTTGAGTACAAGTAGCACTGCCCCAACCACAGCCTTGAAATGGGAATGGGCTTCCTCAGCATCCACATCCATGTCGTCGGCCACCTGCTCTAGGACCTGGGTGTAGAGGAGGTCAATCCCTGACCTTCCTTCATGGGCGGTACTTTGCGGGAGAGATATGATCCGGTTGAGCTGTTCAGTGGGCATGCGATTCTTGAATGCAACGAACTTGACAACTGTCGAAGCGTAGATGAAGAATCCTGCTGCCTTCTTGCAAAGGATGTTGATATCGGATGGGTTTGGCCAGTCTTGGGCAAAATCACAGTCACTTCGAGTTTTCGCGATATCACCCAACCGAGTTCTGAAGAACAGCTTGATATCGCTATCCACCGAGGATCGCTCGACATCGTGCAGCCTCAGAACTTCTGTAATGGGTCGGAGTGACTTGAGGCGAAACCCGGACCGGATGCGAGGCTCCGGACGACCGGTGATGAAGAACTTGACGTTGGGGAGTAGCTCCACGTAGCGGGAGAGCACGGAAAGGATTGCGGACGCGGGTTCTTCGTCCTTGCACTCGTCGAGAGCATCGATGATGATGAGCGTCCGAATGCGAGTGGATTTTAGTGGGCCGAGGATAATCTTCTCCATCTGCGAACAGAGAGACTCCCGTCCGACACCAGGGTTAGCCCTCAGGACTCGGAGCAGCTGCTCTCGAAGTGGAGGGTACCAGTAGGCGAGCTGAAATGCGAGAGTCGGGAAGATTGTTTGAAGGTTACTTCTTTCCTCGAAATCTCGCGAACAGAAAAAGCTCCCGCCGAGCATTCCATCCGCGAAGCTGATCTCGGCGAACGTCTGGGCAATGGTCGACTTCCCGGTCCCTGCAAGGCCATTCAGCCAGAACACGCGGTGGTCGTGTTCGTCCTTCAGCCAGCGTTCGAGTTGCAGGAGGACATCCGCCCTAGTTCCTTTCAGACACCCCTGCCTGTTCCCGGAACTATACCCAGCTTGATCGGCGTGACGCATGTTGTCCAGAAGACGGCGATCCGCATCTGCCTATTCGCAAGTTACTACACAAGGTGAGACCATAATAAGGGAGTAGGACTCACGATCTGTTGACAGCCCTCATTGTAGATGTCTCGTTGCAATGAGGTCTGAGGATACATTAGCCGGGACGAGGACGGGTCTTTTGGAAGAGCTAACCTGATAGTCTATCAAGGCATAGCGAATATCCTCTACCAGACCATTGACCTTGTGTGCGTTCTCGGGGTTTTTGAGGAAAGGCACGAGATCCTTCCGGGTTGTGATCGAGCCCATGGCTTGACCAATTTCTTTCAATTGCCTGACAATCCAGTGCATCAGACTCGAGTCTCGATCTTGGAGAACGTGTGCTCACCGTTCTAGTTGGTTTTCCCTTTCCATCTCATTAACATCACCCGGAGAGATCGGACGGCAGAGTGATTGGGAAATGGCTTTGGCCCGCGGTGCCAGTGATTCTATGGCTGATCCGTTCACCTCCGTTCGCTAGATGAGTGACCGTAAGCATCGGGAATCGAGTGTACGAGACGGAGGCCATACTTCAAAATTGTCGAGAATAAAACAGAGGGATCTCGCGATAGATTTGAGCGGGCCGAAGGCGCTTGCGGAGTCTCTCACCCCACGGAGCAATTCGGCCGCGGCAGATGCGGTAGACTTCCGGTGTGATTTCCTCTCGTCCACAGCAATGTTTTGTTGGAGGCTTTCGTCGAGACGAAGGCCGGTAGAGGCATCTACGTTGTCCAAATGAACGATTAGAGGTAGGACCAAAATGACCAAGTTCACGTACCATCAGGTTCCTCGTCGTGCAAGCTTAGTGAAGGAGTGGATCCGGAGAGAGAAAACCATTCGGTTTCTCGACTGGATCCGCTTCCTACCCCAATCTCACTGCCCGAGTGCGGATGCGGATGACTCTGGCTGGGTTCCCCTCCGTGGATATCTGCATCTCCCCCTTCTTGACTGACGTCGCCTCCATGCGCTGGCTCAAACTCTGACTGATCTGGCTGAGGGGGTCGATCCGTCGAAAAGACACGTTCTCCAGCTGGGTCGGCTCTATCCCCTTTTCCGTCGCAACTTTCGTCCGCCACAACGTGGGGGTCTGGTTGTGGAAGCGAACTTGTCGAGTCGGCCCCCTCCCCGCTGGGACCGGGCCCCACCCCGTCCGGTTTTGGTTTTTTCCCTGTCAGTCGATGCTTGACTTTCTTCTTCATTTTGGAGAGCGACCCTCGTATGTCGTCCATGTCGATGTTGGATCAGCGTAGATGGTGGTGCGATAGTGGGTGATTAGCCTCGTGGCTTTGACACTATTCCAATATTCTGGCGCTCAGCGTGGGTAAGCAATATGTTATCTTCCTGCGGGTGTTCTGTCAAGAGGGTTCTTGCGGTAGTCTCTCCCCGTTGATGGCACTTTCACTCCCGGTTTCTTCTTACCCTCTGTTTTCACACGTACACCACCAACCCCAGCCGAGATCCGGAGGATAATCGGAACAAAACTGTCCTTCTTATGCCAGTTCTGTTGACACGCGTGATGTTATTTTATGCCACCAATGGAATGACATATGGAAGCCCATAGGACCTGGATCTGCCGTCCATTGTACTACGCGAATCACGTCAGCAGGATATCCCCGAGTTTGTCCTAGGGATAACTCTGCGGTCAGCCCATGGACATCCGCCGAGGCATCGGCATGTCACTGGACCCACAAGTATTACGTTCGAGTCATACTCGCGAGCACTCGCGGCAGGTTCCTCTCATACCCAAGTACTTCAAACCGGTGGTATGCTCGCCCCGCCGTCACTAATTGATTCTTATTCGTGTTGCTGACTCCTACTGTTGTGATACCAAAGCATGACGCGACGGCTTTATGGGGCTGTGTGCAATACTGCTTGTAAGTCGCACAACATTGCCGAAGCTTTCCTCGCTAAGTTCCCCAAGTCTAGTTTCCCACGCCTGTCTTCACCTCTCCCTCTCCGACCTCCGTCCCCGTTGTCGCGGACGTTGCCTTACGACGATGGCTCCCGATGGCTCCCTTGCCTCTCACTCGCCTCCCTAACGCTATCGCCCCTCCCCCTTGTTAGGTTCACTATCCTCAGTAAGACTTTTTTCACTCTCGTCTTGACACGTCACTGACTTGGCGCACCTGTTGTCAGTAACGGCCATTATGCTTTCATACTTGGCCTCTCCCCATGTACCATTGCCCAGATCATAAGTTACTGTACTCGAGCAATTAGTATACCCACTGTACCCTTAATGTCGCTACTCGTAGATACAAAATCAAGGTAGCTGGATCGGTAATGAATAAACGACTTGTGTCCCCCACCGTGTAATGTTAGGCAGGAGCTATGCTGGATGTGTTTCATGTGCCCGGGGCATATATACGTCAAGCTAGGGGATGACCGACGGTCTCAATACGGTGAATATGACAAAGACCGGGGGTTAGCCGGGTTCTGTCCTGAGGATAAACGTTGGAAGTACACAGGACATTTCCGTGTCATGTCAGAGAATCACGCGATCACGGAACAGAAAAGTCCTCCGGATAGAAGTTTGCATGTCCTCGGTCTCTTGCCGGAATTATGGTCCCGGGGACGGCGGATTGGGTTGGTGGTGTATACCTGCCGCGAGCAATTTTGCGGCGTGGTCCGCCCCGTCCATCCAAGCCCTCTCCCGTGCCGATTCCTTACATCAGTTTTCTATATATGTGTAAGTACTTCGACGCTCTATGGTTGAGTGTTTTGGGCGAGTATCGGCGCCCTTCATCAGGAAAATGCCGAGTCAACTTGCAAGAAATTATAAGCACCTAGAACAACGGGAGGTACTACAGAAGCGGTTCGAAGCGCTCCTGGTACCGACGGTCGGCTCCAAGCGTACCGAAGCTCGTACAATCGTGGTTGAGTAATTTCTTCTCATCTGACTTGTTCTGCGGGCACCGGATGACACTTGTGCTTGGAATAAGCTCCAACTCACTCAACGATACACTACACGAAAATTTAGCTGTACAAATGCTTCTTTTTCGTCGCCTCCCAATCCCACCCCTCGGCATTTCACCTCCCCGTTGTCCAGTATCCTGCACTGTCTCCTTGTCTTCCTCCGGTCCGACCTTGGCTTTCTCTCGAGGATGGCGATGCACCACCGCCTCTCCTCTCGTCCTGTCACACGCTCCCAGACCTTGGATCCTCTCGTTCATCGCTATGCCCCTCGAAATGTTCGCTCCCGCCTTCCCCCCTCCTCATACATTACAGGTAATACACACATCCTCTACCGACACTTACCGGTACCATTTCAACGCCAACAATCCCACGCATACCGTCGTACTACCTCTTGGAACACTTCCTCCCTCCCGTTCCACTTCTCGCAGTCGCAACGGGTTGTATTTCTATAGTCTAACTCAGCTCCCCTCCGCGTGCCGTGTACTTACTACCCCGGTCGGTATTGGTTGAACGGCCACGTATAATGGTCATACCCCTGAGAGTTTGTGGGTGAATGATTCTGATCGGTACGACTAAGATGGTTGACGATACAGTTGCGGCGAATGATACATGGGTGGAATCATTGAAAAAGGTCCTGATTTGAAGACCGCACCCTCTGCGTGCTCCTCGCCAAGCTAACGCCAATGGAAGGATCCGAAGAAGGGGTTTCATACTTGGCAGACGAGATCTGCATCCCACTCGTCTGATCCAACACCCTTCGCAAATGAGGAAGTGATTTCGGATCGTACTTCTACTTGACGGCTCAACCGCCAAACCGCCTGGAGCAGGACTTCCGTGGTTCCGGACACGTCGATTGACCCATTGTTTCCCGAGCATCGCGAAAAACGCGGCGAAGAGTGAGGTTGTGAGACTTGCGTAAAGTAGGGATTGAACGGTGGGGATTTCTGGAGGGGGTCCGGTCCAGGTGACGGAATTGAGGTCCGTGTCGGGAAAGAGGGAGTTGTTGACAGCGTGGATGAGAATCTACATGTGGGCGGCGGTCATATCGTTCGAATCTGGTTGAAGTCCTGATTGGACATCGATGATGAGCGTGAGCCACCTGCAGAAAATAAACTGGCCTGAGTAACATCCAGAATCACGACTAAGCAGACTCATTCAGACCGGTCACTCACGAAGATGCGAGACGCGTTGGGATCTTCGTCGTGCTGTGATAGACAAAGAAGATGTCTGCACGAGGGTTATCGGACGTCAGTGTATCAAAGAACTCTTCAGGGGCGGAACGGAGGCTGGATCAAACCCGTCGAATCAGCAACAATTTGGCGGTCGCAGTAATCGAATGGATGGGCACACCACATTTGGTCGAGCTGGACAGTCGCTGGCTCTTGTGGCTGAGGCTTCGCTTGTGTGGTCTTCCCATGGAATGGTGAGTCCGTCCGGGTTGGTGGTAGGATGAAGATGAAGGGTTCGGCGCTCGATACAAAGGTCCTGCCTATTGAACCTGAGGTGGATCCCAGCCTACGTTGCACGACGGAAGTTGAACTATCCGACGGCGAGTGCTGCGTTGGGTCTTTGGAATAAACTCCGTTATATGATACTTATATGTATCCGCGCGTATTTTTTGACCAGAATCTACGGGTAGCGAGCACAGATCCGGTCCCGGATTTAGACGGAACGCATGGCCCTTGTGCATGGAATGAGCTCCAATTTACTCAACGATCCAATGCATAAAACATTGGGGGAGTGGCCCGAAGCGCTTCCATGGACTGAGCGTTTCACTTGACGCTAGGGAATGGATGACGGAATTCCCCATCGACGAAGAGACCCTTTGAAATTTCAAATGCAACGGATAGAGTCGAGGCACATCACTCCGTGCGCTCATTGACGTGGGTTAGACTCGGCCATGAACAGGAGAGGCGTTGTTAAGCCAGCGTTCCCTCATTCACAAGCTCACACCGTAACGCAATCCGCCCGTATGGGTTGCCGCTGTTCGATATTCAGCACGCGTGCATCGATACAACGTGTCCGAACCCCGACAGATCTGGGACCTAACTACAGTAAAACGCTGCTCCACCACCTTTACATTGACAGTCCCACCGCGAAAATCAAAATTCTGTTACCCGACCACATGCGGGATGCGTCCGTCTGTCCTTGGTCTCATACGGAAGAGGCAGAGTGGCGAAGGATGGGTGAATGGTCAGGTGAACTGGACGCGCAATCCGGGAAGGACATCGCAGCGCGGACCAGATCTTTCTTGTTGAATCCATGTTTCTGGACGTGTTACATCGGCGACGCGGGTTGGATGTGTCGGCGAAAGGGTTTCCTGCGTGCCCCCAACCAAATCTTGCGAGCATCAGGTCCGACGGATAAAACGTGCAGCGGCTGTTCCGAGGGAGAGGGATGAGGAACGTCGGAGCGGACGGAGGACAGTGGAAAAGGGTCATTGGGTGCAGGATAAGGGTCAAGAAAACGAGGTCTCCACTGTTGTCCACGAGTCTGGAATTGATTCGAATGGGACCTGGAGAGATAAAGGGCGCTACTCCGGATCTTTAATGACGCTCCCTCGCCGTAATCTTTCGAAGTGTTGAGGCTGGCCGTCCATTAGCTCACGATAATCACTCGGCGACGGAGAGAACCGTGAAGAAGGCAGTGGAGATTAATGCAAGATGATCTTGCATTGACCAAGGGTAGTGTCGCGAGGGCGTGTCTCGAGAATACTGGATGGGAGATAGGATTGAATATTTACGGGCAAGGTGGGAAGGTGACGGTGTACAGCCGGAGAGACGCAAATGACAGTTGTGGACCCACAAGATTGGCGCTCACCGTCAGCGATCATACCCCCGTTCTGGCTGCGACTGATTCCTCCCCTCCCGACACTTGACGTCGCCCCCACCCTTCCTGCCACCCACTCCCTTTGCTCAGTTCGACTCTTTTCGTTGCCCGCGGCCCATCGAGTGCGAACCCTCGGTGAAATTCCTCCCCAGCTCATCGTAGCACATCATGGGTGGCGTGTCATGGGTGGAGCGACCGTCAGCTCAAAAGCGTGCGTCCAACTGAGCCCTTCCTTCGCCTCCAATCACTTGTTGACGCGTTTTTTTTCTTCCCCAATCTGCAGGATGCCATGCTTAAGCCATTGCTGTCCCTCCTTCCAACCTTCTTGGGACAGTCAGAAGCTCTTGTATCGAGTTCTACGATAAGTTCCAGTGACGAGCCGAGGAGCACGACAGCGACTTCATGAAGAAACACGGCGAAAATTTGACCACTACATTGATCTTCGTGAGTATTCTTTCCTTCCGTTTCGCATTCGCCTCGACCGCGGTGTTAACTTGGTTTTCCTGGGGGAATAGTCCAGTTTTTTCTCCACCGTCACATCCGTTTTCATTATCGACGTCCAGGACAACCTATAACCTGATTACGACCAAATGAGTTTCCAACTCCTCACGATTGTCGCCAGTGTCTTGCTAGGGAATGTTGCAATTGGTGACAGCGCCGCAATCCCTCAATGGACTTGTCCTGATCCCGCTGTCGTCCACGTCCAATCTACCCTTTACTCCAGCTTGGCCGCTTCCCTCCTCGCCGCGTTCGCCGCCATGTTGGGCAAGTAATGACTAAACCGTTACGCTCAAGTCGAGATGCGCGGATCCGTCATCGATCGCAGTCAGCATCGGCAGCGCAGGATGGACGGAATTGGTCACCCGGTACTTCGACCTCGTCGTTTGCCACTCATAGTTCAAGCCACTCTCCTCCTCCACGGTTGCGCCCTCTCCACCTACCCCTTCTTCATCAGTGAAGCTGCTGCCGGTGTCGCCATCGGTTTCACCTCATTCGGTCTCCTCTTCTACTCGCCCGTCGTTTCTGTTGCTACCCTGTCTTACAACCGCTCATTTCAAACACTCTCCCTCATCCTTCGCTTTTTGGTTCGTTTCGATGACGAACACAAAAGCACCTCAAACGAACCAGGGGGTGGTTCGGGCGCACCTCCCCCCGGAAGAAGGCACGACCGAGGCTCAAGTCCGGCGGCCCCTACGATTTGGGCAGGTTCGACACGTTCGATGGAACCAGCTCGGACATATCGAATTATCCACGACCAACATGGCCGACCAGCCAACCCCACTGTTCAATAAGGAGACCGATTGGGATGGCTACGTCTCGGACCCGCCCCGTGTTGCTTGGATGTCTGTGATGTTGGTGGGCGTGGATGTCATCACGGCTATCATGAGGTTCATCCCCGAGGTTGTTGGTACGCCGGCATCTGGACCTACTCCATTAGAAAGGTTTTACGACACGGTCCTCGAGCGTTTCAATCGTTCGGTCGGACGTCTCGCGGCGATCCCTAAGCTGAGGAACAAGGCTCACCTCAGCGCTAAGGCCCCCTTCCACTTCGCCATCCAATGTAAATGCATCGGCCATGGATTCGACAAGGCAGTGTCCAAGGCCATCTACAACCGGCATCCGATCATGGGGTCCACGTACCGCGAGGGAGACTCTGATCTGGGATCCACCCTCGGCATCACCGGTCGCGTCTTCGGCGGCCTCGAGCCCACGTCTGGGAGAACTTCTCCTTGACCGTTCCCCACCACGTTTGGATGGGCCGCTTTATCGCGCCCAGGGCATTCTTAGGAAAGGTGAAGCTTTGCGCGGTGTCATGAAGGGAAATTTCCTTCCATCCCTCCGACTGGAACCTCCCCCTCCGGCGCCGATCGTGGCAGACTGCCCGCTTATCGTCGGCCCGTTGCTTGGAATTGAGTTGTACGTCGATGACCTGCTGGTCGTCGACAAGAGGTAAGTTGATTTTGCATGTGCTCTCTATGGTACATAAAGCTGAATCGTCGTCCTGCTGTGGTCAGGAACGCAGATCTCCAGGATATACGACAAGCTCACCGCGACATTCGAGAGCGCCACTTCCACCACTGACGGGGCTGATCGCGCTCTGGAGGTCATAGGGCTGACCGCTTCCCCCTGCGAGAACGGGACCGCCCAAACACCTGCCAGCTGCTCCGCGTCATTATACAGTCCCCGTCTCTCTCACCTATTCTCCGGGGAAGGTATGGGGAACTTCCCGCCTGACCATGGCCAGGACTGGGTCAAGTTCCTGTCGTTGGACGAACATCCTCAAATATTCTCGCGTTCTTGGATCACCACTTCGACTTGGCCACCAGGGGTGGTCAGAACCAGGACGAGCAGATTAAGAATGTTCCTCGTGCGTTCACATATGCCTCTGGATCCGTCGCCGTTGAGGCCCTCAAGCGGTTCGACTCGACCGAGCCTTCATTCGTCTGCGATATCTGCTATACGTTCCAGAACGACAAGCTGTTCCAGCTTCGCGAGGCTGCCCTCTTCTTCATCTTACCAACAACAAATGGTTCAGCACCCCTTATCCGATCATGGAGCCCGATTAGATGAGTAGCTTGTGCATCGACGGCCCCGAGCACACTTACGACGCCCGGAAAGCTACTCTTGCGGTCTTCTTTAGAATAGCCTATTCTTCTCACTAGTGTCTTCACCGTTACGGAGAACTGGAAACCATTTAAATACTTCAATTCGGCTCCGGACGACTCTCAGCCTCTGAGGAGGTGCATGAACAACCTGGAATTCATAGACGCTATCACGAACGTGGAAAATCTGGTGTATGTGGTTCTTTGGTCGGCGATCTTGTGGCTGAAGTGCAAGGAGTTGATCCCCCAGGTACAGGAGCAGTTGGGGATGGTTACGAAGGAGGCCACGCAGGGTAGGAGGACGGATTTGAAGTTGATGGGGGCCAAGGATGTATTGAGTGCAATACGTGGTCTACTGACCCGGTCACCCTTGCTCCGAGGACAAAGATCAATGACCTCCAGCAGATCAGGGTTTTATTGTTCACTCTCTAGAGGGGTTAGTCACCACCTTGTTTTGATTGTGTTGATGGCTAGCACACTCATTTGTCTCTCTGTATGGTTGTGCTATTGTGCCACCTTTATTTGTTGCTTTATTGCATGGACAATCTCTCCACAACTATTGGCTGGATTCATGGTATGAGTTTGAATCTGCCCTTGTCAAGCAATGAAATATTTAGTACATAGAAATTGGGGCATAAGAGAATACATGTCCTGTGGATCTAACTAGAAAGACACAAGACTGAAGTCAAGAACCACTGCCTCTTTTGGCTTAAAAGAAACAACAAGATAATGGCCATTCCATTGCACATGAGTTGCTCTCCCAAATCTCTTGGGTAGCTGAAAAACTACCTTTCCAGTGACTGTAT
>Ga0307517_10015372_pt1 | contig 10181 bp, 3 predicted proteins | sample 23_EM_MG_FD_194515 | JGI IMG/M metagenome (GOLD analysis project Ga0307517, IMG submission 194515) | Populus trichocarpa ectomycorrhiza microbial communities from riparian zone in the Pacific Northwest, United States - 23_EM | ecosystem: Host-associated > Plants > Roots > Unclassified | place...
CCAATTAATATAATAAAGGAAGAAAATTAGAAAAATTGATTTTTAACTTAATGATAATATTTTATTGTGATTAAGAAGGAAATAAATAGTTTTTTTTTTTAGCTTAATGGTACTATTTGATTGCAACTAAAGAAGGAAATAAAGAGATTTAGTCCGGCCAAAAGATGAACAAATCGGCATTTTAATAAAATTAGCAAAAGTTTAGGATTTTCATAAATGAAAATATAATAAGAAATGTTAAGAAACAATAGTTATGGAAAAGGAGAAATTCTTACACATTTAAAGTGATATTTTCATTAAAGAAAAAAAATTATATTCTTCACTTAGTTTTTAGTTTCTTTCTTAATCAAATACAACAATATCAATAAATAAAGCTTTTAATGATTTGTTTTTTTTTCTCTATTTTAAAAAACAACTCGTTAAATTCTAAACTTTAATAACTTTATAACACTTTACATTATAAAAAAATAAATCTATAAAAATAAATAGGATTATTTACATAGTTTTTCCCAATGACTAAATAGCTAATCAAACCAAGGGAATGTTGACATGTCCAAACAAGAAAATGGGGCCTTGCACTTGAGAGTCTAGCTGTTGTGGTCAATCGTGTGACTTGTTCCGTCCCCGTTCCGGGTTCGACCCTCTATGTGCACGCCTGTCACCCCCGCGGTGCCTTACCTGCTCCTGGGCTTGCAGGATGTCCAGTGGGCCGTGGGGAATAATCGTGATGCGCGTAAGCTGGCCCGGACACCCCACGTAAATCAAAAAAAAAAAAGAAAAAAGAAAATGGGGCCTTGGAATGTCAGGTGACCCCAAAAACAATGGATGGATTTTGCAAGAAACAAATGTTAGCTACATACACTGTCACCATCCGGGAAAATCCAAGCAATTATACGTAGCTGATAAAGTTAAATTTACTCTTGGGAGAAGACAAAATAATATAACAAGATACATCTCTTGGGAGTTTGTGCTTAAACAAATGCCATTAAGGTCTCGTGACATCCGGCCTCTCTTCTTTTCTTGTCACATCCTACTTGCTCGTGGCACCGCCGCCGGGATCCTCTCCTCACACCACCGAATTCAGTAGTGTGCCCCCAAGATTTCTAGTATATTTAGCTAGCGTTGGTTGTTTTTTATTTTAAATTAAATTTTTAAATCTTTTAACCTATTGATATTACAAATAAATAAAGATATTATTTTTATATTAAAACTACTTTTATTTGTTAAAAATAAATAATGCTACTTTTGACGTGTTTAGTGGTTTTGGTTTAATTTGATGATGATATTATTGTAGTTACCGCTTTTTTTATGTGTCACACGTGGCAAGAGATCCCCTCTAGGTTAATTAATATAAATTATCTGCACAGCGAAGATCAAGTGGGTCCATTGTCATTCACGTTGTCGGGAAAACTAATGTCAGCAAGAAAAGAACAAGTCACGAGCGGAGGACAAGACCTTTATTAGCCTTGAAGTCGAAGGAGATGAATTTTGGTCGCATGCGGGGGACAATCGAGAAAGCTTTGCAGATGATTAAGCCCAATCCAGTCCTTTTTACTCTCCTTTTCCTCTGACTTGTATATAATAAAAATAATACCATAATTATTTTCATGTTATTGTTTTCACCTTCCACTGCTCACAAAAAACACAACAATTGTTTTTACCTCTTTTTTATTCGAAAATACCAAAAAATAACATTCAATAAAGGCTAGAAAAAATAATTAAAAAATCATCTTGAATAAAAATAAATCTTGAAACCCAATTTACCTATCCCATAAAATAAAGATTAAAACCACCTTAATGACACCTCTTTTTATTTGAAATATAGAAAACACCAAGTTTGGTTGGTGTTCATGAAATAAGTCTAACAAATTAAAGTTTTGAATCAAAATGTATATTTATCAAACTAAAAGGATGAAAATAGCATTTGACAAAAATATGAAGGCATGATTTAAGAAAAAAAATGTGGCTTTTTTTATTCTCAATTTCATTTTAAGTCTCTCTATTCTTAATTATCAACAAAAAATGAAATCAGGTTTTTTTTAACAAAATCGAACATCAACTTAATATCGAGATATTTTTTCAACATCACGAAAACCCCATATTAAGTAAATCGAATCAAACTATCAAGCTCAAACTCAAATCAACTCAATGCAAAAGAATCAAATTAAAAAAAAAAGAGATTATATGTGATGCGAAGCTCTGATATCAAGTTTGAGAATAATGATGAAAAATGATCACATAAAACTCTAATTTAAAATTTTATTAGTAAATATTTTCTGTTCAGGTAGATGATGCGAACTTTGTGATTACATAGTCATGCAACCCACAAGAAAATTAACAATGAATCCCGGAAAGTTGAAACTAGTTTGATAGGAGTGAGACACAATAAAAACCTATCGTAAGACACCAACACTATTGGAATAAGAACCTGAACCCTATAGATTTCAATTCGCGAACGAGAAGTATAAGAAAGACGCTAAAAAGCTAATTATTCTTTGATAAGTCAATTTAGTTTGTTAAAGAACAAAAAAATGCGAGAAATCCTCTCAATACTTATGAACAATAGTTTGGCAACAATATTGATCATAAACTGAATAAAAAATGTCTTACAAGGAGTTTCTATACTCCAAACAAAAGTACTATAATGAATCTATCTAGTGGGCTGAATTAAACTCACTTACAAAATTGACCCAAAATAGATGATTAAACTTGAAATCCTAAAGAAACAATTAAGCCCAAATAAGCCTTAGGCTATAACTAAAAACAATTAAAATCAAATATAAGTTAAGCCCAAACAAGCATTGAGTTATAGCTAAAACAACTAAGACCAACTAAGCCTATAAAACAACAAACTCAATGTTTAAACAACTAAACCCATATAAACCAAGGTTGTCATGACTTTGGTCAGTCTAAAAGAAATTTTAAATCTCTCAAACAATAAGTTTATATAAGTTGTCAAATTTTATAGAAAAAAAAAAAAAAAAAAAAAGCAAGAACAAGTATAATCCCTTACTTAAATAATTTGTAATAGTTGTCCTTTATTTTCTTAGAAACAAGGAAAAGTTGCCGCTTGCAATTTCTTGGAATTGAGGGAGAATCTATCAATGAACCTCCTCTTCTCTACCATTTATTTATTCCCCAAAGCACCAGGAAACTTCCTTATTTGTAGCTAAACAATCCTTGTAGAATATGAATTGATGTTGACCTCTCTTCCTTAGTAACTTTGGAATCTTTGTTGATTTTGTATTCCTTGTAGCACATGGAATCCTTGTAAAAATATAAAAGTAATATGCTATCATATATGTCTTCTAATAAAATAAGGAATCCATGCCAAACATAGAATCCAAAAACCATAAGAAAAGATAATCCCAAACCAATTAGGGAAATAATATAATTTTCATATAAAATTTCTTACTTGTATAATATTGCCTTACTGAACTTCGATTGACCTGAAATTCTACCCCAACATACAACAACACATTTGGTATCATCTGGTAAAGTTTTAACTTGATCCAATAGTCGGATTTAGAGTTATGTTCAATATCGTAAAATTAGACAGTAAGAAACATTAAACCCAAAACAATCTTTTAGTCAATTTGTTTCTTGGACTTGCAATGAACTTGATCAACACCTTAAATGGATTCGTTGATGTCATAAACTAATACGTATCATTCACCCATTATTAAAAAGGATTCAACCTCAAATCAACAAAGAAATAGTCATACTAGAAATAAAAGGATCAAGTTCATTAGTACTAAAATAAACCTCCTTATATACAAGTATAATAATCGGCTTGTTAGTATAAAGGCATATTTAACCTCACCTTTTTTAGCATAAAAATCTTGTTGTTTCCTCAATTTTTCCATACTGTTTTCATTTCGTTCCCTTACTTTCTTCACTCATTAGGTCTTACCTTTACTCTCGGCTAGACTTAGGCTTGTTTTAGAAATGGCTGAATGGTTTAGGTTATTGGTCGAATGGTTTTGGGTAGTGTGAGAAGTGTTTTGGGTTATGGCCGATTCTAATTGTCTTCTTTCACCTTATTCCTCACCTTGATTTTCTATACTCGTATCCTTATGTTTCTTTTTTTAACTTTATTTTATCATCATATTGTTTGGGTGTAAGAGGTACAAGAGTGATAGTTTTACTATCTCTTACAATAGTATACCTCTTTTTATAATCCCGTCATGTGTTGCCTTCTTATTGAACTATCATAACCCCCCTAACAAGATATGACTTGCATGTATACATCGAAATCACATCATAAAGAATCTCATCAACATAAATCCCAATAAAAAACAACAGAATCAAAACTTGCTTAGTGTAACAACTCTGATTTTATACATCATTTTTCATGATACATTGGGAATTTTCAGTAATTATTATTATTATTATTATTGCTGAAATTTTGGTAGAGTCTCCCCTTAACCAATGGCTACTTTTTTACATTCCCGATTGTCAGATACACCGATGCCATTAGTTTCTAAACTAGAAAACTAATCAATTAAAATCCTGGTCGTCAGACCAACTGACACCATTAATTTCTAAATTAGAAAACTAATCAATTAAAATTTCGATCGTCAGACACACTGACACCATTAATTTCCAAAACCAGGAAACTAATCAATTCAAATTCCCGTTGTCAGACTCGTTAATGCCATTAGTTTCCAAACCAGGAAACTAATCAATTGAAAATCTCGGTCATCAGACATGTTGACGTTAGTTTCCAAATGAGAAAACTAATAAATATAAATCTTGGTCATCAGGCATACTAACGCCATTAGTTTCAAAACTAGGAAACTAATCAATTGAAATCTTGATCGTCAAGCACGATGACACCATTAGTTTTCAAACCAGGAAACTAATCAATTGAAATCTAGGTCGTTAGGCACGCTGATGCCATTAGTTTCCAAACTAGGAAACAAATCAATTAAATTCTCATTTTTAATTCTTTATATACTTTCAACATAATGGATATATTTGTAATTATGCAAAAATCAAGGATAAAAATATAATAACAATGAGGTATAAGATGTCTACTAATATACACAAGGTACTCGTATCCATTCCAATAATATCATAACCAATTTGATACATAACAATACACACAAGATACTCATATCCATTCAAGCATTATCATAACTAATTAATCCATATCAATGTACGCAAGGTACTTATATCCATTCAAACATTATCATAACTAATTGATCCATACCAATGTACGAGAGATACTTATATCTATTTTAGTATTTATCATAACAATACAACAACTAATTCTGAAATTTACCAATAAGTTTACATGAACTAAAAAGACAAGGTGCGATGCACCTATCTGTTCTTTCGCCCGAACGAGTCCTTCCGACCATAAATAAACATGCTCCAGACACCTCTCCTGTTTTGGATCAAGAGATTTCATAACTTTACTATAATGTGAATTCTCATAATATTATTGAAATCTCATTCACGTAAGTTCATTACTATGAATTCATTTTCCTTCAACTAATCTTCTCATTACACTTTTATCTTCATTTTATTACTCAAGAGCACTATTTTGTATTTTATTTATAAGCAGAGTTCTAGGCCTTGGTTTTGAACGTGGCTTGACTCTTTTGAAAGATAAAACACAAATCTACAACTTTATAGAAAAAAAGGGAAACTCAGTTCTATCCTTAAAGTACCAAAATTCATCCGTTATTATACTTAATGAAATCTATTTAGTAAAGTTGAATTCAACCTTCCTTCAGTTTTTAAGTCATTTCGAGAGTTATATAGTTCTAAATTTATCAAGAACAATTTCATTTGAAAGCTAACATTCATGCCTACGACCTTTATAAAGAATCTAACTCCAAATTATACCTTTTTATGGCTCAATTTAAACCACCATAGTAGCGTCTATAATCTGTCCAGTTTTGTGCTGGCTAGACTCTTACTCGATTCTTGGCTCATATTTGTAGTTATACAACTCCAGTTTAAGCAAGATCAGTTTCACTTGAAATGTAAAATCCATACCTATAACATTTGTGCAGAAAATTATATACTTTAAGGTTCAAATCAAACAATCATAATAGCATTTCAAATTCTGTCCAGGTTTACATCGATTTAGACTTTTACTAGGTTTTTAGATTATATCTAGAGTTATACAACTCCAAATCAGGCAAGGTTAGATCCATTGGAACCTTAACATATCCAGCTATAACTCTTATGAAGAAACCTTCTTCACAGATTATCATTTTCAAGCCCTAATATTATTGGAGAATTTCATAACAAAACTGTCTAGTTTTTTTTGTCTATTATTCCCTTAAAATGATTTTATTTACACAATATTATAAGTCAAAATCCCAACCTTTCTTAAATCACCTTCATGGATAGCCCTATCATGCCTATTTTCAAGTTCTTCCATTTTAATTTTTTCATGTTCTTCACCTCATTCATATATACACACCCTACAAGTTAGTTGCAAATCTTAAGCATGTCCATACAACAAGGTTCCTTCTCAACCTTACACCAAACTATCCTTCCACTCATATAAGGAGCACACAATTCTTCAACTTAACCAACACTCCATTTTAGACCATAACTTACCATTTTACATAACTTTAAGTTCTTCACATTATAATTTCTAGCAAAAAATTCTCTCCCCTTACTATTTAGTATTGGCCGGGTATAAGGTCATGAGTTTCTCTTTTATTTTTCTTCATTTTTCTTCCATATTTCCTTAATTTATGCCTTTCATTGTTAACTTGACATATTTATTCAATTCAATTTTCATCATCAAACATTTATACAAACCTTAAGGTCATCAATAATGGTGGTTTTCCACCTCCTTCATCTATTTCTAACAAGAATATAAATGAAATAATGAAGATCATCTTACCAACAAGGTTAAGTTAGTGTTATGGATGTTTGGACAACTTCCTCTTCTTTCTTTTCTTCTTTTTCTTCTTCTTCCTCCCATTAATCTTTGGTTTTTTCTTTTTTCTCTTTCACTCCCAAACCGTAACGTCTCTCTCTCTCTCTCTCCATTCTCAGATGTTTAGCTCTCTTCTCACTTGCACATACCCTCATAAGAAATTTGAGTTAATTTTTGGGTTCCTAAACACTTATTATTCTTCCTTTTCTTCCCAACAAAACTGTCCCTTTATTCTTTTAATATTAATTTTTTTTATCTTCCTACTCACCTAACCACTAATTCCCTCTCAAGACTCTTCCTTGCAGCACATACCCCAATGTTCAAATGGTGGGATAATAGAATTTTGACTCCTTGGTTTAGGAGTGGCCGATTGCATTAACGGGGGCAAGACACAAAAGTCCTATCTCCTTTGTTTTTTTTTTTTTATGTGCCCCACTAATGAGCTTAAGCCTTGTTTGGTGACACCATAATTTATCTTCCTGTTTTTTATGCACCGACCTGGTACTACCATTTTATCTTTGGGATCTTCCTGAAATTTATCTTTCTAATTGTCCTAAAATTTTAATTCAAGATAAAAACATATATCAGAAGACCTCTCGTAAAATTTCAACTCGATCCAACAGTGTATTGGGAGATATGCTCAATACCATAAAACTAGATAGTAGGTAATTCTATGCCAAAAATCTGAATTTTTACATACTACATAATTTACTTAAATCATTGTTGGTCATAGAATAATTTGTTGGAGATTCCCATTTGTAATTATCATAAAATTTTCCTAAGAGTCCATACCCCCTTCCACCCTTTAGCATGGTTATATGCACATTTATACCGACATTCAACCTTTCTCTTGGAAGGGTCATGCAATAATTTATTTGAAATTCTTCTCCCATTTTATAAATAGTATTACTTAAGATTACAAAATTCCATCCTTCCAATAATTATCTTACTCGATCAAGAAACTTACATGATTTATTGCTATTTAATATTTCACATATCAATTTATTTTTTCATCTCACCCGACATTTAAATTAATTATTCAGGAATGTTTATTCTAATTCACCAATAATTTTCTCTCTAGTTTATCATTTTTCAATTAATACTTACCCTATTAAGTCTGGATTTATCAAGTTTAGATTGAGGGTTTACAATTTAATGCTGAAATCGTTAACATCCTTAGGTTAACTTTCAAGGCATCTTGATATTTTATTTAATATTTTTCTTAGCAAGTCTTTTCTATCAAATCTTCACCATGTTTCTCAATTATGATTTACTGGGACTTTACACTTAATCACTTTCATCTCATCACAATCATTCAACCATTACAATCTATAACGTCCATGATGTTTACTAGCAAGATGTTCTCCCACTATCTTGTTCAGTTTACTAACAAGAATAATACTAGCTATATTAACATAATTTTCTCTATCTATAATTAAACTACACACCTTGTTTTGTGCATAACACGTATGGAAGATGTTCTCCTTTTGATGATCAATATCATCTTTCTTAAACTGAAGCTGAAGTATATGCCTTATAACCAAGGCTCACCTCCAGCGGGCTATGCAACCTTTTTATCAGTATAATCCTCCAATGGTGGCATGTCTTCACAATTAGATCTATCACTTTTGGACTCCATGTCTTCATTGTTTGTAATAACCATTATTCTCTTATTTGGATACTTTAAAGTGTATTACCCAAGCCCCTGACACCTAAAACATTTAACATCATGAGTATGTTTAGGCTAAGTATCATATTTACCTTTAGAAGCCGTAAAGGCATCTTCCTTGGCATTGGGTGGTTCGACTTTGGTTCTAGTGAAGGGTTTTGGTTATGCAACCCTCTCTCTTTTGAAATTCAACTTTAATGATGATAAAAAAAACCCTGAAATGTAAGCCAAGCATACATTCCCTTTCATTTTGATTCGTCTCTCCACTTTCGTAGCCAAATGAACTAAGTCTTCTAGCTCCGCACATTGTTATAGCTCATCAACATTAACTATAGTAACTTCTCTATTTTCAACCACATTAGCCATGATTATTGTAATTTCCATCTTTTTATAGTAATCTTCAACATTTTTTGACCCCTGACGTAAACTCTGTGGTTTTTAATAGATCTCCAATTTCCTCACTTAACTCCATGCACTTGGTAGATAAGCCAATTAAATGTTGTTACTCTCTCCATAACTCATTTAGACCTTGCTTCATAGAAAGTGGTTTCCTGAAAATCATTTTCCAAACTTTCATGTGTTTGTTTACAATTAGAAAAGTTGGTTAATGAAAAACATTTTCAAGTTAAAGGAAAATTTGGTTTTGTTTCCAGGAAAGTGTTTTCCTTTTATTTTGGGTGGAAAAACATTTTAAAAGTTGCAAAAAATTCAAAAATATCTTGTTATTTATTAATTATATCAAAATATATCTTGAATTTTTTTTTTCAATTTCATCATTTTTTAATTTTTTTATCTGTCAGATTTGATCTCTATTCTTTTGACTACTATTTGTTTTATTTGAAATAATTTATGAAATTAAATTTTTTTTTAATTTCATATCCTTCAACTTTTTTACCTGTTAGATTTGATGCATATTTTTTTAATAAGCTTGAAAAAATAAAATATTAATAAATTATTTTTCAGTTTATATTTCATGATATGGTCAAACACTATAAAATATTTTCTAAGTTATTTTTTATAACTGTCATAACCCAATTTTTGACCATTTTATTTTAATTATTATTATTATTTTATTTACTGAAAAGGATAAAAAAATGATGATGATGATGAAAAAATAATAATGATAAAAAACAAGTAAAATGAGATAAATGAAGAATGAATTAAAATTTGGGTTAAGGGCAACATGATTAGAAGTTTTGAGGTTTAATTAAACTTTGGAATTAATCTAATTAATCCAATCAAGGGTTTAATTGGAGAATTGATAAGTTTTGAGACTTAATTGAGCTTGAAATTAATTTAATTAATCCAATTAAGGGTTTAATTGGAGAATTGATAAGTTTTGAGACTTAATTAAGCTTGTAATTAATTTAATTAATCCAATCAGGGGTTTAATTGGAGAATCGATAAGTTGTAGACTTAATTGGACTTTGGATTTAATTAAATTAATGAAATCAGGGACTTAATTGAATAAATAGCAAAGTTTGGGGTTAATTGGGGGCACGATTGCAAAACAGATTAAAGTCCAAGGATTAGTTTGTAAAAAGCGCTGAAAAACAGGGGTCCAATTACAATTTATCCAGGGATTACACGATTTCAGAACTT
>Ga0307517_10015373_pt1 | contig 10181 bp, 7 predicted proteins | sample 23_EM_MG_FD_194515 | JGI IMG/M metagenome (GOLD analysis project Ga0307517, IMG submission 194515) | Populus trichocarpa ectomycorrhiza microbial communities from riparian zone in the Pacific Northwest, United States - 23_EM | ecosystem: Host-associated > Plants > Roots > Unclassified | place...
GGCCTCCCAGTTGGCGACGGTATAGTCCATCGCCGAGCTGCCGGTCGAGCCGATCACGCCGGTCGGCAGCGCCGCGGAGCCGACGCCGAGCCTGATGGTGATGTTGTTGGTGAGGACCGAACCCCAATAGGCGGCCGCGATCTGGAAGCCGGCGCGAAACATCGCTTGCTGTGCCGGCGTGCCGGCAAATCCTTGATCGACCAGAACGATGTTGGCGGCGTTGGCCTGGCTCGCGGTGAGCGCGGACACGGCAGCGCCCACGCAAAGCAACTTGCGAAACTTCATCTCGGAAACCCCCTCTAAGCAGCCGTCGACAGCCGGCCATGCGCGCGCATTAACGGTTTCTTAACACCCGAAGTCAACTCCGTTCGGTGCCGCAATGTGGCATCCTTCCTGTCTCAATCTGACACAGAGAAAAACGGGTCGTCGCGCCAGTCGCGATTGCGCCAGCAAGGCTATCGCCCTGGCGCGTGAAAAAGGCCGCAGCGGCGAACCGCTGCGGCCTTTCACCGGCGCCCGAAGGCACCGCCCCTTTTAGGCGGCTACGGCCACCATGCTGCGACGGCGATAGCGCAGCGACGCGCCCATCAGCCCGAAGCCCAACAAGGTGATCGCCCAGGTCGCCGGCTCCGGCACAGCCACCACGTCGAGCGAGACGTTGTCGAAATATTGTGAAGCCACCCCCCGCCCCGGGGCGAACAGCCGGGTCGCCTGAAGCGAGAGGATGTGGCTGCCCGCCGATACGTTGGTGGTGAAGCCGAGCGTACTGCGCAGCGTGACCGGGCCGCCGGTGACGTCGCCGAAATCATGACTGTGGAGCACCACGCCGTCGAGCAGGACGCTGAGCAGGCCGAGGCCCGACGCGCCGCTCGTGCGGGTGTAGAACGCCGCGATGTCCGCGCTGAACGTCGCCACGCCGCCGGTGGTCGTGAAGGACTGGAAGATGCCGCCGCCTTCACCTGGGTTCGAATTGTACGGGCCGTTGATCTTGCCGGCGTTGAGGAACAACGCGTTCGAAGCGCCCGTGCCTTTCACGTTGAATGAGACGACCGAGGCGTTCTGCGGCGCTGGTGCGCCGGGGGTGCTGGGAAGCTCTGCGATCGTGCCGTTGGCGGTGGTGTACGACGTCCAGCCGTTCAGGCCGTTCTCGAAATTGCCGTTGGTCAGGACCGGTCCAGCGTGCGCGGCGCCGGCGGCCGACACGGCGAACGCGACGGCGCACGTCAGCTTGGCGAAACTCTTGATCATGAAATTATCCCCGTTGTTCAGGCAAGCGGATGCGATCGCGGGACAGCTTTTGCCCAGCGTTCTGCACCATGGATGATTCGATTTTACGCTACTGACGGCCAGTTGCCGCTGCCCGTCCCGCGTTCGCCTATCTGCGCCATGTGACTCATTAATGATGATTTAACGACGATTTGGCGCGCCATGGCGCGATGCGCCGTTTTGGGACGGTGCTCGGCGTTGCGCGATGCCTCAGTGATCGGTGCTGTAGACCGCGACGCTCGGGGCGATGGGATCGAGCAGCACCCAGAGCGCAATACCGATCGCAAGGGCGATCAGCCCGCCGCTTGCCAGCATTGCGCGGCGGCGGTCGATCTCCGGGATCAGCGGCAGCAGCAGCAATGTGCTGATCGCCAGCGGCACCGCGGCGATCATCGGCGTCTTCGGGCCGACCGCCTGGAGCAGGAAGAAGCCGAAGCCGAGCATATAGCCGACGCTGAGCATCGCCGCGATCCCCACGGCGATCGTACCTGCAGCGGACCAATGACGCTTAACCGCCAGCGCGAGCCCGCCGAGCATCAGCGGCACTGCAATCGGATAAGCGGCGGTCGGCGCGGTCGCCTGGAGGAGCAGGCCGAGCAGCAGCAACGGCGCCGCCGCCCCCGCGACACCGCTAGCGCTCGACGGCAGCCAGCGGCGGAACAGCACAAGCGTCGCGAGGCATATCAGGAGCGCTTGCGCCTCCAACCGCGCGATCGCCGCGAGCCGGTCGTAATAATTGGTCTGTCCCCCCGCCCCCGACACAAGATTGACGAGATACAACGCGATGCCGGCGACGAGCGCCAATGCGAGCAAGCTACCCGCCCCGCGCGCGGCCTCGCCGACTGTCCCGCGCCGCCACGCTGCGGCCGCATAGCCGCCCGCGCCCAGCGCGAGAATCAGCCAGCCGACCGCCGCCGCATAACTCACGAAGACAAGTCCGAACGCATCGAAGAACACGCTGTCCGCAGCCTTACCCGGCAGCGCGGGCGCGGCGAGCAGTCCGCGCGTCAGGTCGAGCACTTGCCGCCCCATGTCCTGCAGCGCGCCCTGGTCGAGCGCGTCGGGGGTTGCCAGCGGAGAATGGTAGAGGCCGGGTCGCCCGATGAACGCGAAGTTGAATCCCGGCACGCCGAGCTTCTTGGCAACGGTGTAATCGGTCGAATTGGGCAGCTTCTGATAGATGAACACGCTGAGCGAGGTGCCGACCGGCCGCGCGACGCTGCGTCCGAACAGCGCCATCATCGCGCCATTGTCGCCGCCGGTTTCGAACATCGACGCGCGCCCGCCGCCGCCGCGAGTCTCGAGGTTAACGATCACGCCGACCCGGGCACGGCGCGGGTCACCGGCAAAGAAGGCCTTGGCGCCTTCCAGGCCCAGTTCCTCGCCGTCGGTCAGCAGCACCATCAGGTCGCGCGCCGGCTGACCCTGCGCCCGAATCGCGCGCACCGTCTCCAGGATCGACGCGACTCCCGCGCCGTCGTCGGCCGCGCCGGGCGATCCCCATACGCTGTCGTGATGCGCCATCAGCAGCACCGCGGGCAGCGATCGGTCACGGCCCGGCAGCACCGCGACGATGTTGGTGAGCGGCGGCGTCACGGTGGACTTGCTCCAGTCCGCGAGGCGTTTCGCGCCGGCGGCGTCCATCGTTCCCGTAGCGGTCGCGACCTCGAGACCCATCGACTGCAGCCGCACGATCAGGTGCGCTCGGACGACGGCGTTCTCGGCGCTTCCGGTGGGGTGCGGCGCGCGACCGATCACGCGGACGTCGGCCATCGCGCGCACCGCGGAAAAAGCAGTCGCCGGTGCGTCACTGCCCACCGGGCCCGGCGGAGTCGTCGAGATGACCGCCAGCACAATGGCGCCGCCGATCGCCACCAGCAGACTCGACCAGTTCCGCATGCATCCCCTCCCCGAAAACCGCCGGACGCTAAGCCGCCCTGCGCCGCCGGGCAACAAACGTCTCCGCTTCGGTCGCAAGGGCTTGCCGTGGGCCCGGCTAATCCCGATCAAGACGGCGATGAACGCGCGCGCCACGCCGACTCCCGACCATCAGGACATGGTCACCGCGTCCGACCTCGTGCGCCGGTTCGGGCATTGGGGGGAGCGCGCGCTCGCCGCGCCGGTCTATGTCCTGCATCGCGGCCGCCCGCGGCTGGTGCTGGCGTCGGTCGAATTGATCGAGATGTTGTGCCGCCCTCATGCCGGGGGCGAAGCCGATGACACCCGGCGCGTCGCGGCGTTGCTCGACGGATCGCCGGGGTTGATCGTGGTGGTCGACCGCGCCCTGACGATCGTCGCGGCCAGCCGGTCGGTGCGCGCACGGTTCGGCGAGCTGGCCGCCCCGGGTGCGCCTGCGGGCGAGCTGGTAGAGCCCGACAGCGCCGACGCGCTGGCGCAAGCGATCGCGCGAGTCACGGGGTCCGCGCTCGCCGAGTCGATCGACGTGGCGCTTGCGGGCGACCCCGGCCGCCGAGTCGCGCTGGCGATCGAACCGCACCCCGACGGCGTCGTGCTGTTCGGGCGCGCGGCCGCCGCCGACCCGGCCGAGGATCGCGCCTCGCTCGACGAGACGTTCGCGGTGTCGCGCGGCGCCGCAATCGCGCGGATCGACCGCTACGGTTTCTTAGACGGCCCGCACACCGCGCTCGCCGCGCTGACCGGGATCGGCGCGTCGATGCTGTCGAGCCTGCGCTTCGTCACTCTGTTCTCGATCCAGTCGCGCGGCGGCGTCGCCGATCTGATCACGGCGGTCGGCGAGGACGGCGAGCCCCGCTCAGGCACCGCCCGGCTGCTGACTGACGCCGGCGACCCGCGCCAGGTCACCGTCGCCTTTGCGCCGCGCCGCAGGGGTGCGGCGATCGACGGCGTAGTGGCGCTGATCCTGGCCGTGAACTAGACGCGGTTGCTCCTCTCGCGCCGTCCCAGCATCAATACGCCGCCGACAATGTCACGAACCACTGACGCGGCGCGATCGGATAGGCCGAATAGCTGTTGGTGGCCGACCCGATCGACAGGCTCGACCAGCCTTTCTTGTCGGTCAGATTGGTAACGTTGAGCGATATCTCCGCCTTGCGCAGCGGGAGGATATTGTTCGGCAGCCGTGCGGCGACGCGCAGCGACGTCAGGAAATAGGACGGCACGCGGGTATCGTTGGTGAAGGTGGCGAAGCGGCGGCCGACATAATCGCCGATCACTTGCAGCTCGAACGGTCCGGCGGATAGCGTCGCGACCGTCTTGTTCATCCATTTCGGCGTGCCGGGCAATTGCTTGCCGCAGGTCGGGACAACGCCCCCGGTCACGACGAATCCGCCAATACAGGTATTGGTCGCGGCGCCGATGCCCGTCGCCGTCGACGAATAATCGCTCTGATATTTGGACAGATTATATGAAGTCGCGTTGTAGAGCGAGAAAGTGCGGCCGACGCGGAACGTGAACGCCGCATCGACGCCGTCGGTATGGACGTTGCCGACGTTGACGAGGATCGACGTGCCCCCGGTGATGCCGCTGCCGGCGATGCCGCCCGGGTTGGTGGAGATCGCCAACAGGCGGTCGATGAACACGACGTGATAATAGTTGATCTGCGCATCGAGGCCGACCCCGCCGCCAAAGCGGCGGCTGGTGCGCAGGCCGCCTTCATAGGTCCAGCTGCTCTCGGGTTTGCCCTGGTCGGCGAACGCGTCGAACGCGGCCTGGCTACCGGTGAACCAGGGACCGCCGCCGCCCGCCAGATAGGCCTGGTACTGGCGCAGGTTCTTCTGGACGTTGAAGTATACTTCCTCGCTGCCGTTGAAGTTGTAGGTCGCGCCGATCGCCGGGAGGAACCAGCGCAACGTGTCGATCTTGCCCTGCGGCAAGCCACCGGTCAGGCCCGACAGCGATCCCGCCTTGGGCTGCACCGGGAAACGCCCGTCGGCCCATTGCGCGCTGGTCTTGAACCCGGCCTGGACGAGCAGCTTGTCGAATACCTGCCACGTGTCCTGGATGTTGAGCTGGAGCTGGTTGATCCGCGCCTCACCCTGATATTGCGTGAACAGCGGCTGCGCGACCTCGAGCGGGCGGATATAGGGCGTGCTCGACGCCGGATTGTTGACGTCGACCCCGTACCAGCGGCGCCATTGCGTCGTGCTGTTGCGCTCGAACCAGCCGCCCAGCTCGATCTTGTGGTTGCCGAGATCGGCGGTGAGCGACGAAATCACACCGCCGCGGTCGATCCGGTACTCAGTGGTGCGGGTGATGAGGCCCGAGCCCCCCGTCGCCGCGACCAGCGCCGCGCCAGCCGCCGCGGCCTGGGCATCGGTCAGCGCGGCGCAAGCCGCGGGGCGGACGCCATTCGCGTTTCCGCCGAACCGGCAATTGGCCGGCAGCGTTGCATAAGCCGGGTCGAGATAAGGCTGAGCGGTCGTGATCGACTGGCCAAGCGGACCGGCAACGACGCCAGCGCCGTCGTTATGGTGGTAGTAGAAGGTGGTCGACCAAGAGATGCGATCCGACAGGCGCGCGTCGTAGCGAAGGTAGCCGAGAAAGTCGGTTCGCTGCGCATCGGAATAATAGTTGCGATAGTTGCTGCCCACGCTCGATGGGGAATTGCCCAGCGCGCTCAGGTAGCTTGTCCGGTACGTGGCGAAATCCGGATAGAAGAAAGGTTTGCTGTACGGCGTGTATAGCTGGGCCGGCGTGGCCGTGCCGCCGGCGGACGGCTTGAAGAAGACCGTCGCGTCCTCGTTCGGCTGGGTGAAGTCGTTATAGTCGAAATAGAGCGTGAGCTTGCCGGCCTTGTCGTCGTGCACGAATTTGGCGTTGGCCTGATAACCGCCCTGAATGCCGTTGAAGTCCCAGGCGCGCGCGCGCTGGCGCGACCCCGAAATATAGGCCGAGTTGCCGCCGCCGAAGGTCCCGCTGTCGATGCGGACGAAGGTGCGCGACGTCCCGAAGCTGCCGACGGTCTGGCCGAGTTGGATGCCCAGCTTGTCCAGCGGATCGGAGGAATAGGTCTCGACGGTGCCGCCGAGATTGCTGTTCGACGCCGTGGCAAGATCGCCGGCGCCGGTCGACACGATGACGCGAGCGACATTCTCCGAAATGACCGCGCGTTGCGGCGAAAGGCCATTATAATTGCCGTAGCTCTGGTCGCCGAGCGGGATGCCATCCATTGTGTAGCCGAGCTGATTGCCGGCGAAACCGTGAATGAAGATCTGAGCGTTCTGCTCGTTATATCCCCAGGGATCGGCGGTGATGTAGAGCACGCCGGGAAGCGTCTCGATCGCCTTCAGCGGGGAGACGCCGGGAAGGATCTTCTGCATTTCCGACCCTGGGAGAGCCGTCGACGAACGAGTCGTTCTGGCCGTGATGACGATCGTGGAGGCGTCGTCTCCAGAAGGGTCGCTGGCGCTGACGGCGGTCGGCTGATCGGCGGCGTCAGGGCTCGCGGTCTGTGCGGTCGCCGAACTGGCGAAAACGAGCGCGCTCGCGAGCGCGAGCGAACTGGAAGCGATTCGGATCACATTGGGCCCCTTGTGGTCATTTGCTGCACTGCAGAACGGGGCCGCTGTGAACAGGGAAAATGCCATCCTCGCGACAGTTCGGTTGCGGTGCCGTGACAGCATCGGGTGCCCAACCATCCGTGACATTTTGAGTCGTGCAGCCGGTCAGGGGCATTTTCGCCCGCGCGACGTGTTGCGACATGCTTAAGCCCGCATAAACCGCGTCTTTACGCGGTTCGGTATATTCCTCTGCCCCAGAACAGCCGCGAACTCATTGGGTAATTGGGGAACCATGCCAGTCGAAACCATCCCGTTCGATCGCCAAAGCGGCAGCTGGAGCGTGCTTGCCACGCTGGCCGACGCCGATGGCAGCGCACGTCACCCCTTCGTCCAGGCGATGGGCATGCGTGGCGCTGCGACTCGCGACCTGGCCGATGCGATCCATCTGCTGTGCGCACTGCACGGGCGGCATCCGGGGGTGATCGACTATGCGCTGACCCATGGTCCCAGCCTCGCCGCCGAATCGTGGCTCGAGGAAGCGGCGAGCGCGTTCGCCGAGGAGCGCGCGCTGCTCGCGCGGCTGACCGCCGCCGCCGGTCCCATCCCCTCGACCCCCGGTCAGGCCGAATCCGAAGCCGCGGTCACGCACCAGATTCACGCGCTCGACATGCTCGCCCAGTCCGACCGCGCCGGGTGCGCGGTGGGCGCGGCGATCGCGCTGATCCTGGACTGGCGCGAGATTCGCGGCGTGCTCGACGCCGCCGCCGACCGTGCCGGCCTGACCATCTCACCTCCCGCTTTGCCGATCGACGCCGACACCGCGACTCTCGCCGCGACTCTCGCCGCCGATCCGGCGATCGAGCGCGCAATGAGCTTCGGCGCGCAGCAGCTGCTCGCCCAGCACCGCGCGCTGTGGGACCTGGCCGAAGCGCGCAAGAGCGCTCGCGACCGGCACTAAATCCTTCGTCAGAACGACCCGCAGCTATTTTGCGGACGTTGACCGGCGAACCGCGCGTCGATCCAGCCGAGAATCGTCGTCGCCTCGGTCCGCGTGACGGTGGCGTGCTCGCCGCCCTTGACCGACAGGAACCGCACCGACTTGCCGAGCGCGCAGGCGCGGAGCGCGAAGTCGCGCACCACCGCCGGGGCCACGATCACGTCGCCCGTGCCGGTGGCGATAAAGGCCGGCACCGGGATCGCGGCAGCCGACGGATTATTGTCGCGCATCAACTTCCCCCAAGGGGCCTTGGTGCTCAGATCCAGATTGCGGATCGCCCGTTGCATGACGGCGATGCCCAGAATAGTGCCGAGTTTGGGCTTGGCGTTGAACTGAACGCAATTATTGTCCGCCAGCCGGGTCGCCACGTTCTGCACCGACCTTGAGCCCAACGTCGCCATCGGCGCGCCGTAATATCGCGACCAGCTCGTCGCGGCATAAGCGGTCAGCAACGCCCGCACCCGCGCGTCGCTGCCTTCCTTGAAATTGCGCGCGAGATCGGTCGGCGGCACGATCGCGGCGATCCCGACAAGCTGCAGATCGGGGGCGTAGCGCGACCAGATCTGCCCGCTCCACAGCGCGGCATGCCCGCCCTGCGACTCACCCCATAAAGCGAACCGCGTCCCCGAATTGGCGTCGGGAATGCCGCGCGCCGCGCGCACAGCGTCGAGCACCGACCGGCCTTCGCTCTCGCCGACCAGCACGGGATGCACGCCGTCCGACCCCAGCCCTGGATAGTCGGGCGCCACTACGACATAGCCGCGCGCGATCGCGTCCTGCAGCGCAGGGATAACCGTGAAATTGTCGTTGCCGATCGACGGCGCGCAACGCTGGGCGATGCCGATCAAGCCATGCGTCCAGGCGATCACGCGGCGCGGGGCGCCGGTCGTCGGCGCGTTGGGCGCGATTATCATACCGCTGACCCGGATCGCTTGGTTGCGCTCATCCGTCGTCCAATATTGCACTCGCCAGGCCTTCATGGTGGGCGGCGCGCTGTCGACGGGCTGAGCGGCGATCAACGCGCCTGCGCGCTGAGCAAGGGCAGAATGGGGAAATACCATAGCCAGCAGGACCGCCAGCATTCCGATGACATTACGCATGGAACCGCTCCCGTGGACCGCGATGATGACCTGTAGCACGGCGAGCTTCTGAGGAGAACTGGGGCTTGCGCCCGGCTCGCTCGCTGCCCTAACCGAACCCGACATTCGAAAAAGTCGAGGAATGGGTATGATTCGCTTCGCCGGCACCGATAGCTACGTCGCCACGGACGACCTGAAGGTTGCGGTCAACGCTGCCGTAACGCTGCGCCGGCCGCTGCTCGTCAAAGGCGAACCCGGGACCGGCAAGACCGTGCTGGCGTACGAGATCGCGAAGGCGGTCGGCGCGCCGCTGATCGAATGGAACGTCAAGTCGACGACCAAGGCGCAGCAGGGCCTCTACGAATATGACGCGGTCGCGCGACTGCGCGACGGTCAGCTCGGCGACGAACGCGTCCACGACATCTCCAACTATATCCGCCGCGGCAAGTTGTGGGAGGCGTTCACCGCGCCTGAGGTTCCCGTCCTGCTGATCGACGAGATCGACAAGGCCGATATCGAGTTCCCCAACGATCTGCTCCAGGAGCTCGATCGCATGGAATTCCATGTCTATGAGACCAAGGAGACCGTCCGCGCCGCGGAACGCCCGATCGTCGTCATCACGAGCAATAACGAAAAGGAGCTGCCCGACGCGTTCCTGCGCCGCTGCTTCTTCCACTACATCAAGTTCCCTGACAGGGATACGATGCAAGCCATTGTCGACGTTCACTTTCCCGGCATCCAGAAGATCCTGGTGTCGAAGGCGATGGACATTTTCTACGACGTCCGCGACGTGCCGGGGCTGAAGAAGAAGCCGTCGACCAGCGAGCTGCTCGACTGGCTCAAGCTGCTCCTCCACGAGGACATGCCGCTCGACGTGCTCCAGAACCGCGACCCGACCAAGGCGATCCCGCCGCTCCACGGTGCGCTGCTCAAGAACGAGCAGGACGTGATGCTGTTCGAGCGCCTCGCGTTCATGGCCAAGCGGCAACAAGGCGGCGGGCCGCGCTGACCTAAAAGTCTTCGTCATGCTGAACTTGTTTCAGCATCCATGCGAGCCGCGATGTGCTAGGCAAGCCGCCGATGGAGCGGACGCCGGCAGTATACATTCTCGCCAGCCAGAAGCGCGGGACGCTGTATATAGGCGTGACATCCAAGCCGGTCGGCCGGTGGTGGCAGCATCGTAATGACATGGCGGAGGGCTTCACCAAGCGGCACAGCGTAAAGCGGCTCGTCCATGTCGAATTTTTCGGTGACATGGAAAGCGCCATCCTCCGGGAGAAGCAGCTCAAACGTTGGCATCGGGATTGGAAGATCGCACTGATCGAACAGCATAATCCTGGCTGGCGTGACGTGGCGCCC
>Ga0307517_10015374_pt1 | contig 10179 bp, 9 predicted proteins | sample 23_EM_MG_FD_194515 | JGI IMG/M metagenome (GOLD analysis project Ga0307517, IMG submission 194515) | Populus trichocarpa ectomycorrhiza microbial communities from riparian zone in the Pacific Northwest, United States - 23_EM | ecosystem: Host-associated > Plants > Roots > Unclassified | place...
TACTCGAGTAGTCTAGAATTCCCTACTTTGGAAAAGGGGCGAAAAACACAGCAAAAAAAGAGCTGTTGAGCCGCTCCGAAAGACGTATAAAAGCAAAAAAACGCCAGACCTTACCAGAGGAGGCAAGTCCAACGACATAGCACATTTTTCGTTTATTTTAGTTTTTACGGTAGTACATGTGTAACCCTATGTCTCCGAATATGCCGTATATCCGCTTATGCCGTAGCACGTTCTCTTGTCCACACTTCAGTGTTCCTATATAAATGTACCATGTGCGCTTCCCTTTGCCCGCCCCCATCCTGCTCGTAACACAACATTCTACGGAGGTACAGGGCATAAGTTATGTAGGTTCCACAAACGAGGTTTGCTGCCCTCACCCCTTGTGTAACCTACCAAATTTATGCCCTACCTCCATACTATGATACTGGGATTATTATATTAGCCAGGAGCCCCAATAGCACAAACTTCTTGCCGCAAAGGAGTTTTTCCCCCTCTCAAATAATCGCTAGGCGTTCCGACCTCCCGCTTTTGACCTTCACTCGGGTGTCGGGCGCCATCACTCAAATGCGCCGAAAGTGGCTCAGCAGGTGTTAATTGAATATAGTTTTTTATCCCGGATAAGCCTCACGTGGCGGTTTTATTCGGGCTGCTCGGTGGGCCCCTCCCTTTTTGCCCCTGTAGATCTTGATTCGTGTATCAGGGTCTTTTCCCCTGTAGACTGTAATTCAGTCAGCTATAATGCGGTTTTAGGTAATTTTTGCTTTACTTTCACACCGCTTGCTAATGAGAAAATATCTTGCACATGCCTAAGACTTGAGGCTCTATCCTGCGCCTGCAGTGTTGTATGGGGTTAGGGTTTTCTCCCCTCGCCCGAATCGGCCGAACCGAGCCAACGTATCTTCATGGGGGCATGCCCAAAGATTTCGAACACACCAAAAAGCGGCTCACCCCGCACAGCACAGTACACTCACCACCCGCTATCCCGGACCGCTAAAGTTCAAAGGGTTTGTCCGGCATGGCCAGCGATCCGGAGCAAGAGGTCAGGCTTTAGTGAAATGACATTCAGAACTTACTGAGATCCATACAGGACATCGAGGTATCCGGATTATCGAGATCCCGAACAGCGGGGTGTGTGTAACTACACCACGAAACCACATGATACTTTGTAAGTACCGTAAACTCTAGTTAAATCCACCATCACCCATTGGATTCGGGATCCCTCTAATCAGAGACCAAACACTCCAAGAAGGAATTGTGTCTTCCAGACCAGGAATAGCTTCCCGATGACAAGCCCATTGGATCTCATTAACTTGCATTCGTAATTTGTTAACATCACCTGCTAAGCCTACTGCAGTTTAGAAAGTTGAGATCCCGATGGTGGATTTAAGAAGAGTTTACTGTACGCTACGAATGTTAGAGCCTCTGCCCTCTCTGTCCGGGTAAACAGGTAAACATGCTTATAACTCAATTGACAAACTTACTCCTATACAAAGACCCTTTTCTCCTCGCTTATTTTCCTTCTTTCCTTATTTCCTACGCAAACACCCACTTGCCTTCCTCCTTATCTACAAACTCAGCTGCAAGGCCTTCGCCCTGCTCTTCTGTCTTTTCATCCCCTCTGCCCCCTTCTACCATCCTCTGCCTACGTTTTCCACATTCTTCAAGTTTCTCGCACAAGATGAACCGCTTCCTTCCAAAGGCCCGGGCAATGGCACCTGCCCGTGCGATTAAACGTCCCTTCCGATTGGCCGTGTCCCATAGATCCATGGGAGATTTCACCCATACCCCACTAGCCACTACCAGCCGTATGTTTGTGAGTAATCCCCCCCTCACTCTGGATTTTACTAATGGTAACTTGTGATAGTGGGACCGTATTTCACAAGTTGATAGAAATGTCCTCGGGTTTGGAAAGGTTTGTTTCCCATCGATGATCGTTCTACAGCCCCCGGTAGAAACAATCGGGAAACGGTAGTCAGGCTTCTGGGGCTTTGATTGGAGGGTTCGGTGTGCTCGGGCCAATCGAGCAACCGTGTTTCTGACTTTTAATTTCCACAATTCCCGATCTTTTCGAACAGAGGCTGTAGGTTGCCGTTGTCTGACAGATGTAATAGGAATTCGGTGCTCATGTTATTTCTTTTGCCAAGGTTTGTTCCCAATCAATCCTTGTTTGGGTTGCTGACATCTTACGGATATAACAGGAATTGGGAGGTCTGAGAAAGAGGGTTGAGACTGGGGTCCTTAAGATAGACGCTGAAGTATCCACTTTGAAAACCAAGATTTCGGTCCTGTTTCTGTTGCTTGGAGCAGGATGTACCGGCATCGCTGCATCCATTGTTTTTCTTGCCCAGGTAAGCTACGACTGAATTCAAATTCTCACATGTTAACCGAATTGAGTACAGGCTGGGGCCTATTTGATTGGTCGCATGATTGAGCTCTATGGACCAGAAATTAGGAAGGCCTTGGCCGCTATTGTAAGATTCCTTCTGAGACTATGTGAGACCTTTTTGCTTACACATCATTAGGCTGAAGGGAGGGATAGTGCCGAGAAAAAATGAAGATTAAAAATGTCAGAAAGAAAGAAGAAAAAAACTTAGATGCTGGATGACGGGATTGGCAGTGAAAAGGAGCTTTTATATTTGGGCCAGCTCCATAATTTTGCCCGGAATGAATGTTGGCTGTCAAATGGGGCTTTTTTTATTTGGGCCTGCTCCGTGCTTATGCCCTAAATATCATAACTGTTGAATTGAACTTGAACACAGGTTCAAAAAACCATGGTCGCAATTTTAGTGATATGTTGACAAGTCCAAGAAAACCGGTCCACTGTGATAACTGGTATTCCTGAAGAAAACCTATGCTATGATACTGAATCCTGGGTTCCCCCTGCAGTGCCAGTATTGCAGTGTAAAACAAGTCCACTGGATAATCACAAAGTCCATACGAAAAATTTCTGTCTCTCAAGATCGCGCTTATATTCTCGCCTCAGTTGACAGAATCTATATTTTAGTGACTATTATCAGGGCTCCTCGAGCGCGGGGCGGGGCGTCTGCAAACCTTTGTCGAATCAGGGTGTTTAGGAAATCAGCCTCACGATCACCCATTACACATAGTAGACAATAAGCTACCTATTCCTCGTATGGTTATTACAAAAACATAAAAACCAACGAACGGACAGGCACCATGGCCACCAGAATCCAACAAAAACAGACCCTGGGACCCCACTGTTGCTATATGCGACATTGTCCTATCATGCTCTTTATGTAATCGCTTGGTCTACGAGGGGATGTTGCTTGGCCCCCACGAAAGGGCTTAGTTAGGATTAGGGGGGGGAGAACTGGATATTTTCCAACATTCACCTGGTGTTATGGTCAACTATATTATATAACTAGACTACCATCCATTGTCGTCTGAAAAAGTAAAATTTCCAGCTTCTGAGAGAGGGCAGGTAATAACCGGGTGACTGAGAACAGATGATTGAAGACTTAAAACACCCTTCTTCCCCTTTACCTTCCGAATATCCGCACCGCAAACAGCTCCTGTACTCTCTAAATTATCTCCTAACCATTAGTAATTCTCAGCAATTAGAAGCACCTACTTGATCAGTGCTCGAGCCGCCTAAGTTACGTTGCTCCTCCTACTTCGGGCTAAAGCGGTCAGGGAATCTCACCAGACACACTGGTCGGGGAACACCTTATCACTGTGGTTCACATCAGGTCTACTGATACTGCTAGCATGGACACCTCTGGCACCTCTGTAATTTTAACTCAGCCTGGTTCACCCATCCAGCTTAGACGATTGTTGGTGGTACCCGCTGGTTATCATATAATGGAGTGAAGTTCCTCACAGACTTACCTTTTCTCCTCCTTCTACTACGACGACTATTACCGGCACTACCCAGACTCGTTACTTTCATCTTATCAGACTCCCACTCTTTCGGAGTCTGCCCGATCCTTTTGCACTTTTTGCTTCACTATAGCACAGTTGTCTCGGAACTCCCCAGCTTCTAATACTGGCACCACTACTTTCCTTTTCCTCGTAACCCCCCCTTTAATCGCTTTCGTTTTTCAGTCCCATGCCCTCATTCACATACCCAGGGAGGTCGGGTACAACCTGAACGAGAACGTCACTGCCGTGAACCCTCTCGACTACTGGGGCGAATGGCGGAACCACACTTTCCACGACTCTCCCGTGAATTGGTGGTTTCGGTTTTGCACCATACTTTGGATAAGTTTGACGACGGGAATCCGAGAAATGACGATGCCAATGGAACAGTGTTTGAACATGACATCATGGGGAATCGGTTGTGGCATGGTGGTGATGTGAAGGGTCTCATGGATAGTTTGGATTATCTTCAGGGGATGGGTATCAAGGTTTGCATGGACGATTTCCGGAGGTGTTGCTTAAGTTGCTAAGACATTGTCAATTTAGGGGATTTACATTGCAGGAACCCCGCATATTAACATGCTTTGGGGCGCGGACGGTTATTCTCCTCTTGATTTGACTCTACTTGATAGACACTTTGGAGACATTGAAGAATGGAGGAAGGCTATCACCGAGATCCACGCCCGGGATATGTACGTTATCTTGGATTGTCCTGTGGCTACCTAAGTTTACCTTGTATTTAGTGGCTGTTAGTATCCTGAGCTGACACTTGGATAGTATGGGTGACTTGATCGGCTTCGAGGGTTACTTGAACACCACAGCACCCGTCACCTTGGCTGAATATAAAGTCCAATGGAAAGGTGAAAGGAGGTACCGCGACTTTGAGATCAACAATAACTACAGGGAGAAGTGCAACTACCCGCGATTCTGGCCAGAGACTAGCGACAGCGTGTATCCTGCTGTCAAGGGCTGCTACGACGAGTCAGTGCCCCATCCAACCAACCATTCCCGTCTAATACAAGATACTAACACTAGTACACGTACACAGCGACTACGATCACTACGGTGACACCGAAGCTTTCGGTATCTTCCCAGACTGGCAACGTCAACTCTCAAAATTCGCGTCCGTGCAGGATCGTCTGCGGGAATGGAAACCTAGCGTGGCCCGCCGTATGAGCACTTTGCCTGCATTACCATTGCAATGCTCGACATTGACGGCTTCCGCATCGATAAGGCGACGCAGATCACTCTGGATATGCTCATTGACTGGTCTGACTCGGTCCAGTGCGCCCGAAAGTTCGGCAAAAAGAACATCTTCATCCCACGAGAGATCACGGATGGCGATGCCTTTGGATTTATCTATCTGTGCAGAGGCCGACAGCCGAATATGCGACCGACGGACGTCAAGGGAGCGTTTACGCTCACAAGTGATTCTGATAATAAGTATTTCATCCGTGAGAAGGGGAAGAATGCGCTCGATGCCGGCGCATTCCATTATTCCGTCTATAGATCTTTGACTAGGTTCATGGGAATGGACGGTAACTTGACGGCTGGATTCGACACGACGGGGAATTGGGTGGATATGTGGAACACTATGGCAGTCAGTAATGACCTGGTCAACGTGAATACAGGGCAACTCGATCCGAGACATATGTATGGTGTCACCAATCAGGATGTGTTCTGCTGGCCCACGATCAAAGATGGTGAGAAGATGGTATTGGGCCTGCTCATTACAACTTTAGTCATGCCGGGTATTCCAAAGGTACGTGTGCAGCGAGAGCGAGTGATATCCTATTGCTGAATTAGGCGATAAGCGAGCCTACTGATTATCTATGCAGCTTCTCTGGGGCGAAGAACAAGCTATGTGCGTATTTGATAACACTGCCGACAACTACATTTTCGGCCGCCAGGTGATGTCTTCTGCCCTTGCATGGCAGACCCACGGATGCTACAATCTCGGATCCTCGCAGTACTTCAACTTCCCTCTTGATAAAGCTCTTCGAGGCCGCAAAGACGACTGGAACAGCCTTGATCATCGTGACATGAGCAATGCCATTCGCAACGTTCCCAAGGCGATGTACCATATGCGCCTTGCATTCCCGACTCTGAACGACGGTTTCCACCTCGAGCAGCTTTCGGACATTGCCCGCCAGGTCTTCCTCCCTGGTTCTAACAGCACACCGACGGAAATGGGTATCTAGTCTGTTTTCCGCGGCAATTTCTATGGGGTCCTGGATTTGGGTGAGCTCGGTGGAGATGGTAACTAGAGGTTCTGGTTGGTTTTCTCGAATACTAATGCGACGACAAAGTTCGAATTTGATTGTGATGATGGGAACAAGAACCTCCTTGCATCGTTTAAACAAGAAACCGTCGTATAGAATTTGTTCTTCTTGTAAGAGGAGTACACGCTTAAGGCCTCCAAGCAGGAGCTCTATGTGGACTCGGTGAAGGAATTCCAGGGTTGTCTAGAGAGCATCGAAATGCCAGCGTGGGCTTCAAAGCTCTTGTGCCCAAAGAGAAATTCGTGGGAAATAGTCCTTCAATCGTGAGCTTCTCACCAGGCGACGACGCTAGTGCGCTTTCTAAAGTCGCTCCTGGAAAATCCCAAAACGGAGAAATCGGGTTAAAATTTACCCACGAGATGGACTGTGATAACCTAAAACTGGCTATAACCATCTCTTCCAGAACCGAACCACCCGAAGAAATAGCCCGCATTGAAGACATCGGCTCCGAGAAGGTGCAAAATTTCACGAGGCCTATAACCCTTGGCGCGCTACTGTATATCTACAAATTCAAAGCGACGCTGAAAAATGGCTATGACGGGTGCATACGGTCACCGTGCGCAACACCAGTACCGTGGGCGGCAAGTTCTACACTGCGGCCACGGATCACTTCCTTTTCCGCATTGGAAAGCAAGATAACCCGGTCATCTTCCCTCGCACAGCGAATTACACCTTGGGCCTACTGCACATGGAGAACGGGCGCTTCTACATTTCGCAGAAAGCCGCGGGGGCAGATTTGTTCCGCTACTCAACGAATTGGGGCTCCAGCTGGAGCGCTTGGCAAACCTACCATGGCGGGAACGTCACGATTGACCGGCAATTCTGGTCTGGCACAAAGAGACAAGCATGGAAAGCGGAGCACATCATCATGCAATATTGGAGTGAGCCTGCTGGCTCATCTGATCATATCCAGCATGCGGGCTTTGGGCTTCCGTCTGACTCCCCTGTGTCCCGGCAATTCCCGCACTTGTTCCTCCATGGCCCATTTAATCTCTATCGATACGACGCCGGGGTTAAGAATGAGATGAAGTTGCTGAAAGACGGGAAGGGGAAGATCGACTTCATGGCCGAGTGGCCGACCAAGTTCTATTTCAATGTTTGGGGAATTAATCGCGACGGGAAGCCAGATTCTACATTTGTCTATGGAGATATTAATAAGGACGGAGTACTAGACCGCATGCCACCGTCCTCTCTAGCCGAGAGCATAGTAAATGTTACAGCCACACCGCCGAAAGGCTACCTATCGTACCGCATCATCCTTGATGACGGAACATACAACTACCGCATGATCCTCGCAGGCTCCACACCAGTCCAGATCGCAATCTTTGCCCTGTTGTTCGCAGTCCCAGTGCTCACGGGCTTCTTCGCGGTATGGTCATTCATGGCGGGCTTCTACCAGGTCAAGACAAACATGAAGGGAATAGCCTTAAAACGCAGCATCCTCCCGATTGCATTCGCCAAATCAATGTTTTATAACCGGCTTAGCAACTCAAACGTCGCCGCCACCGACGAGAAGAGGGCCGTGGAGATGGGCGTAGACAGTTCAGAACTGACGACCGCGGGTCAGACACCGCCGAAGCGGCCTTCGGTACTCATCGCAACGCTGGAGTACGACATCGAAGATTGGGGAATCAAGATCAAAATTGGAGGACTCGGTGTGATGGCCCAATTAATGGGAAAGAACCTTGGTCACCAGGACCTTATTTGGATCGTCCCGTGCGTAGGAGGGGTGGACTACCCCGTCGACACCCCCGCAGAAAGCATTAAAGTCACGATCCTTGACCAAGCCTATGTCATCGCGGTGCAATAACACGTTCTAAATAACATCACATACGTCCTCCTTGATGCGCCGGTCTTCGGAAAGCAAACAAAGGCAGAGCGATACCCCCGCGCATGGACGATCTCGAAAGCGCAATCTTCTACTCTGCGCGGAACCAATGCATCGCGGCGATCATAAAGCGCTTTCCAATAGACTTGCAACTACCACGGCGCTCTCGCACCCTTACACCTACTCCCAGAGACGGTCCCAGCGGTGCTTTCCCTCCACAATGCAGAGTTCCAGGGCCTCTGGCCGCTCCGCACATCAAAAGAGAAGAAGGAAGTATGCTCGGTGTTCAACATCTCTCAGGATCTCTGCGAGAAGTATGTATAGTTCGGCGACGGCTTTAACCTCCTCCACGCAGGCGCTTCACATTTTCGCGTCCACCAGCGTGGCTATGGAGCCGTGGGCGTTTCTACAACGTAGGGCAAACGCAGTTGGGCGCGGTACCCCATTCTCTGGGGAATTTCCGTGGTTGGAGAATTGCCGAATCCAGATCCGACAGATACGGGGGATTATGACCCAAGTCGGAGGGGTAGTACTGAGACGGTTGTGGATACGGAGTTTGAGGCTCGGAGGGCGGAACTGAAGCGCTAGGCTCAGGAATGGGCTGGTCTGGAACAGAACCCGAACGGGGAATTACCGGTGTTTGTGGGGAGGTGGTCTATGCAGAAGCGGATTGATCTGATCGCTGATGTGGCACCGCAGTTGCTCCATTGAATCAACTACACCAGCTCATCTCCTAGCTCAATTTGAATCTGCAATTCGTGAAGCACTTGCATCACGACTTGAAGTTCGCGCACGGATGCGAGCTACCTCTGCTACGTGGGTTAGTATGATACTAGCACAGTACTGTGCTGTGAAGAGTCGAGAAGGGAGAAATGGCAGGCCATGGCTGCATGAAGATCGGTCGAAAGCGCCTCCCGGTAATGGTTTGGGTGAAGCAGATTGAGAGACTCCAAGCTGGTGCGAAGCGGTACTCTCGTAGCTCCATCGCACCTTCAGAATTACAACCCCCCAAGCCGGCCTATCTCACAGATGGACAGCTCACAGCCCCTATCGGAGAATCCCAGATGGCCTGCGAACTCCAGGATCCTCTTCCGAATCCGACATGGAGATTACTCACGTCGCCAGACTGCTAGCGCCCCCACCTAGAGCTTACATTGGGAGCACCGAATCCGCGAACTCTTCAACTCTGAGTCTTGCCTCCGTCGTTGGGGAGCGAAAAGACTACTGCCTTTAACGAGTAAACGCAAACTTCACTAACGCAGACGGGAGCGCTTCGAAACCCTTCGGGCATGAGCTCGCCCGCTTCGACGGCAAGTCTGGCAAGATAGACCTCTGCATCGAGGAGTACCTGATGAAGTGTGAGAAAAAGTGGTTTAATGATATTAGGTTGCGAAAGCTTGGGATGAGCTCTGCAAATAGTTCCGACTCGGACGTTGCCACGGAGGCTGAGGGGCCCAGGAGCGCTAGTCCTTCTCCCCCGGATGGGTTGGTGGAAGGACAGGGCTTCAAGCCACCAACGGGTCTGAAGAGATTTATGTTGAGGAAGGTTGGAGATTGGCCGTTGTATAGCTTTTTCTTAGCGATCGTGTGTTCCACCCCCCCACTTAACATCATGCTGACAATCCTTAGGGCCAAATAATCGCAGCAAATTCCTACCAAGTCATCCTGACGGACCAAGTCTCCATCACGGCCGACCGCCTCTACGTGATCTGTTCAATCTACATTGGCGCCTCGATAGTCTGGTGGTTCGTCTTCCGCCACTTAAGGTCCGTCTGGTGCCTGTCCCTCCCGTTCTTCCTGTACGGGCTTGCATTCTTCCTCGTTGGGCTCTCTGTCCTGCCACCGCTGTTCCAGCGCAGATACTGGCTCGGTAACGTCGGCACGGGATTTTACGCCGCAGCTTCGGCTAGTGGATCGCTATACTTTGCCCTCAACCCCGGAGATGGAGGTGGTGGTCCTGCTAAAGACTGGGTATACCGGGCTTGCATCTTCAGTATCGAGCGGGTGTTCCCAACAACGCCAGAAATGCAGAAGGGAGTACGACACGTGAAGAGCTACACCCTCATCAAATCGACTCTGGTAACGGATGGAAAGAAGGAACTGCTGTTTGCGGATGGTGCGGGGCACAAGGTGTAGAGGAGGTTCCTGCCCCCAGCTCCTTCGTATGCTCATACTAGGAGATTGGTCCTC
>Ga0307517_10015376_pt1 | contig 10179 bp, 8 predicted proteins | sample 23_EM_MG_FD_194515 | JGI IMG/M metagenome (GOLD analysis project Ga0307517, IMG submission 194515) | Populus trichocarpa ectomycorrhiza microbial communities from riparian zone in the Pacific Northwest, United States - 23_EM | ecosystem: Host-associated > Plants > Roots > Unclassified | place...
CTTGCCAGGAGCATCACACTGACCAAGTATGTTGTCCTCTTCATTGGTTGTCACTAAATTTGAATCCAGATAATCATTAACCAACGCACTAGCATCAATAGTAGTTTCTGATAACACAGAACTCCCTTCACTTGATTTAGCACTTATGTTCTTCCTAGAATGCTGCTTATGAGCTCTTCTTTTCTTACTTGATGTGGTACTGTTCGGGGGAAAGGTCTGAGAAACGTCACCATTTATTATTCCAGCATCCAAGTTTTCAGGGGGTGACAGGAGAAGACTCTTGCTGTTTCCATCTCTGTCCACAGGCTTACGTCCCTTAGGATGCAAGTCAGGAAGCTGCTGGTTCTGACCGGAATCAACCCCTTGAAAGCTGGTTGTCATTAATGGTGTCAAATTAGAATTAGATGATGGATGATCTTGACCTCGTTCAGCATGTCTGTTATTTTCTGAACAGTATTCCATTGTTGTCTCAGTCACAACAGAACGACTTCCACCTAAGTTGCCAACCTGAGTGCCATCAGGTATCTCTGGCACTTCCTTGGAAGAAATTTGCACCTTTTTCCTACTCCTGTTTGATCTAATCTTCTTTGAAGCATTACTGCATTCCACAAAAAAGAGAGAAAAAATCAGAGCCATAATTGAACCAAGAACGAGCCTACAGATACTGATAGACATAATTCCATAGTAGCTTAATAATATGACATGCAAGAAAAACAAAATCCTAATACATGAACGAAGCAAGTAACATGACTTGAAAGATAACTTACCCAGGTGCAGCAACTTTTTCCATCTGAGATTCTTCCCTCCTGCACAGAAGGGAAGGCCTCAGATCAAATACAGGGTGCACTAAAAAAACAAAAAACAAGGTGGCAATATTTGTTATTCTGAACAGCATACCTTAACTTTCTCTTACGTTTCCTAGATTGATCCATCTTTTCAGGATCAGATACTGGTCCCGTAATTGCCAGTGGAACAAAATCATTTGGGCCAAGTGCTGGCCGCTCTGACTCACGATCTACAAAGTTGCTTATAAGAGCAGCTTTCTGCATCCTCCTAGCCGCCTGTAACAAAGGCACTTCATGTGGAACCAACACCTTCCATCTCCTGGTTATGCAAATAGATGCAAATGAGAACAAAATCTAGAGAAACTTCATATGATGAAAAAAAGTACAATGAACAACACAATCAGAGATTTTAAATCCATCCATTAAAATTCAAAACATGATACCTCAAACACTGATTATCAGTTCTTTGTGGGAGACGTTCAGCAACCTTAGACCAGCAATATCCACATTCTTCAATTGCTGCTTTTAACCTCAAATCCTCTTCTTCAGTCCATTCATCCCGATTCATAGAAGGATCTAAACAATTAACCCATCTGTCACATAAATAAAAAGTCAACATTACTTCATATTGTCTACAAAATTAAATCTACTTCGACTTTGAGATTATACTGCACCTTTCTCTACACTGCACTTGAGTTCTACCTGGCACAAATTGAGCTATTTTGTCCCATTTCTTTGGACCAAAAAGCTTTACAGCTACTTTCAGGCGTTTGTCTTCATCCAGAGTCCACCTCCCAACCCTTCGTATGGCAGGATGAAGGGTTTTCTTCCATCTGTATATTGAAACATCGTGATGGTACACTCATTTAACAGAACTGGACTTAACAGATGCACAAGAATCATATAAGAAAATCTGTTGTCTGCAGTAATGATCGTCATCAGATGGAAGGCATGGATTAACACATGAATCAATTCAAGAACTAATATAAAGGATGAATTGAGGCCACTGATGGTGCAGAAGAAAGAAAGTGAACTTTCATGGAACCAAAAAAACAAAAAACAAAAGAAAGAGTGTAAACTCCTCAAAAAAATGCTTCAGTGAAAAGACATATTATGACACCTTTGATGACACATTTAAGCATGTTTGGCAATGCTGAGACTGAATATATACAGTTGACAGCATGGTTTGTAGGCCACACGACCTGTGTTTGTGGCCAGGACCTCGGTGCCAACCACAGCTTAATTGGAAGATTAAAAATACCTAAGGAGTCTTCAAAAACAGCTTACAAGGATAACCAAATAGAATCTACTAGTAGAACTTTCTAGATTTGTGTAATGGTAGGATAAAATCAAGAAGGCCCAATTGAATTTACAGATATAAGATCAAGTACAGGGGGGGTATATTGCCACATTAATTTGTGAAACATAGAGAAAAAGAAAAACACACATATGATGTGTACACCACATTTTCACCTTTTGGGTGAAGGTGACAAGTAAAACAAATAATCCTGGAAACAAAACTGACAAAAATAAACCCTGATCTATCAACTAGGTGACTAAATGATTTAAACAAGTTACAAATATAAAATCCTTGATGATTTTACAGGGAGGTATCCTCCATCAAACTAAAGGCAGATTTAATTCTAAAAAGACAATCCATCCTTGGCATTTATCACAATCACAAAATTCTAAAAAGAATAGAATGACAGTATTGGAGAATGAATCACAAAATACCATGTATATAAGCTCCATTCATTTAAAGGCAGATTTAATTGGAAATCTTCCGCTAGCTTCATCATTTTTTTTAAAAAAAAAATCTCACCGGAATACACAATTTTAATGCGCAATCTTTAGGTTGTGTAACTTGTTGAGAAATTTTCATGGAATTTAAAAACTATAGAAAACACATTAACTAGTACAAAATGAAAATTATTCTCTTGGAAAAACTTGTTTTCTATTTCTCCAATTTTCTAGAAAATTGAAAAACACCAAAAAGTTGTTTTCCAAGTTCTCCAGTATAAAAACAAGGGCCTTGTTTGGTTTATCTGACTTTTATGCCTATTTCTTTTATTATTTTAATGTAAGCCAAACAAGGCCTTATTTTTTATTGTGGAAAATTTGTATTCAATAAACATGTTTCCTTAATTTTCCATGGAAAAATCTTTATAAAATAAATAAGAAACTAGAGATGGAAATTACAAAGCATTTTTCTTTCCGTGGGGAAAATGCTATCAAGAAATTACAAGAATAAAAGGTAATGTGGGAAAGGAAAGTGCTTCACACTTGTTTTTATAGAGTAAATGGAGATAAAAAGAGAAGAAAAGTATGAAGGAAATTTCGCACAGAGAATTCAGCGACTAAAAGGATGTGCTCAAATTAAATACTTACAAGAAATGTTTAGAGGGAACAAACTGACCTGTTAGAGCATTGAGTACCAGCTCGTCCTTCCAAAGTACAAGCCACAGACTGCCAATCTCTTTCACCATAAGTTTCTACAGCAATGCGAAGTTGAGCATCCTCCTCCTTGGTCCACTCCCTCTTCAATATGCGCGCATTTAAACTCCTCTGGAAGCGAGATAGACACTGAGATGGAGTCCTATTCGTTCCCAATGATACTGCAATATCAAACCAGTTAGTGACCCCCTTCTCCTGGACATTTAACAAGAGATTCTTATCCTCTTTGATGGTCCATGGACTTTGATTTATCAACAGATCTTCGAAATTCAGCCACCTGCAGGCATTAACCATTTACATCAAGATAAACACATGTAACAAGCAATTCAGAATTGATAACACTTTTACAAGATAAAAATATGTAAGCACACAGGAATCTGTGATGACAATCATCATAGACGTAATCAACACTGCTGTTTTGAGTAAAGCAGAAGTCACTTATGGGTCCCACCTGTATGACTTGCATTAACCTTGCACTTTTTTTCAAAGCGAGCAATGGTAAAGATGTCTGTGATGATCATCATCATAGAAGTCTGCGAATCTAGCTTGACAGGGGCTTCATAGAAAATAAATAAAAATGAAAACACTTGTCAAGAACAGCACAAATGGAGACCAGAAGCAAATCGAACACGGCCCTAGTGATAGCTTTCCACTTAGATCGCCTAAATTAAATTAAATGGATTCTTAAGAGGGACATCGAATGTCTCTTTTTTGGGAAGGTCCTAGAAGGTTGTCTGATTCTCGAGTGAGTTCCAATTCCTTCCAGATATTAGGCGAGAATCTCTACAAAGGATCTAGGCATCAAGGGAGAATGCCGCGATATGCAATAAGCACACTGTGGCAAATCTCCCAATCACTTCCAACGAAATTTCATCAAAAGTCCAGTTTACAGGTATTTTGACGGTGTTGAGACCATTAAGGAAACAGAAGAACCTAGAACTAGAAATCCATTAGAAAATGCCAAGAGTACATAAAATAACAGAAAACTATGAAAGGGAATCAAATGTGTTTAGATACATACTTTGTTGAGAAATGAGATGACTTTTTTATAAATATAATTTGGGTGCTAGACAGAATGTTAACTTGTGGAACTTGGATCTCATTTGACATGACTAAATAAAAATTAAACAGAAGCTAAATGCTGCTTGCAAAATGTTAGGATTTTTATTTCACTAAGACATTATTAATAACATCTACAACCAATTAAAAAATTAGTTCTCCTATTAGCTGAAATGTGTTGCCTATCATCAAAGAAAGTAAAAGGTAATCCCAGATACCAACTGCGTAGTTAACAAACTAAAATTAATACAAGAGAAATCACCTAGTCATAAAGTCATAAACAAACCAGCCAACAAAGCAAGGATAAGAGGTCAATTAACTAGATAGAAGGGGAAAACATGGGCATAGAAGGTAAAGGATGTGTGGCAAGGTTAATATTTCATAGACTACCAGAAGTTTTTTATTGTCAATTTAATAATCAAATGGCAAACAACAAGTCTATGGTTAAATACTTTACAAAATGTTCAAAACAAGCCATGCAAAGAAGGTTCATAATTTGACTGCAAAATAAGAGTTTACTGTTAAAGAGACTAACTACCGTGCTTCACACTCTGCACCAGAGCGACCTGCAACATACGAGGAAGCCAACTGATCCCAATTAACCCTTGGAAGAAACTCTCTAATCTTTTCTGGGGTAATTTCAAGATCTCTGATTGATACTAGAATGCTATCCAAATTTTTTCCATCTTCAGGAGATCCTTCTGAACTACAAAATAAAGCATGTCAGAAAAAGAAAAGCTAGGTAAACAACAACAAAAAAATAAAAGTGAAACCCGAAGAAGTCATTAATATGTATAATGCAATGCCTAAAAGTTTAATAAACAAGAACTGAAGGTGCATCCGTGCATGTATGCATCGATTTTCCCCGAAGATACATGCAAGGCTTAAGGCATACATACAAAGACAAACAAAATCAATGCATCAGCCTTTATCACTAAAGGACTTAGGATATCCTATTTTTGCACCTACACCACATAGATACACACACATCATACATATATAGACACGTAAACTCAAGCCCCCTCCCCTCTTCTACCGCCTTCACACCCACAAACAAAACAAAATATGAGAAACTCCACGTAATCTAAAGTGGAATGATTTTCTATATTCTAATGACTAAATGTGCATAGAAGTGTTACATATGCATGTCCAGGCCCAAATTAAAGTTTAAACTGTGAAGCACCTTTTCTCTTAAAAGACGCATATTCAGCAAAGAGCAGTCTGTGCAAAAAGCACAAGCTTTTGACCATGTTGCTAAAATGTGCATGTTATAGTTTCTACTGAATTATACAGGTGATTAATTAGGCCCTTGAACAACATTTATTTCATAAAATGCTCACAGCATAAATTTCCCTTTCAAATATTGATCAACATTAATAAACATATAAAGCATTCAAAATGTAACAAATAAACTGTGACATCAAATTTTTATCATATAGTCTGTGCATGAAACTAAATTGTAGCCACATAAGTAAAAAACTGCTTAACCAAATTCTATAAATGGATTGTGGTAACTTTTTTTTCATCAAAATAAATGTACGTTGGGAGCTTTAGACATTCTGGATTTGATAGTTTGCTAATTCCACTGCATATCACACATGTCAGACCTTCTAGTTCACTAGCAAATCAACAACTAAAGCATCTAAAATAGACCAAAAAAATAGGCGGACATAAAGTTTTTAATAGATGGCAGACAGAAAACACAAGAAAGCACCAAATGTTCATAGAAGTTAAAAAGGAATGCTTTGCAATAATAGGAAATTATTAAATGTTGACACACTATATCATAAAATGTAAGATTTGGAAGTCAAGAAGACTGGGTTGGACAGGGCTGCAACACCCTTAAGATATAAATTTTTGAGCCATCAGTAAAAATATAATTGAACATACCTGAATTGATCCATGGAAAACTGAAGCATTATTTCTTGGAATTGTTGTCTTATTCCCTTTCCAAGATTTTCCTTCTCTGTCTCTGTCCACTTTTTACGATTCAGTGAGAGTGGAAAATTAGTCAATGCTGTTCTATAATTAGCAACATGCGAGTTCTCCACTGGCCCATCTTGCAAAGGAGAGACCTTTTTACCATTAACCTACATCAACATGATGTGTCCTTGGTGAAGAAAAAGCATTCAACTTCAAATTATAAAGACAACTAATATAATCCAACTCAAACACCTCTATAAAACTCAAGCCACTAATGTTACATGGGTTCAGAATTGTCAAAATTTCAATGCCTTAAACTTGTAAAATTTGGGCATATAATGAAACACCTATAGAGATAGGGATATGAGGCACAAATGGGCAAAGAAAGGCTTCAGACGAATTCTAAAATTGAAAAGGCCATGATTAGTAAATAAAAAAGCTCATGCTCACATACATTGGTGCTCGCGAAGACTGACCCTTCAACTCAATGAAAACACCTACTTGCTTCTAATAGTACCAAGCACCATTACATATTCATAACGGAAATATTCCATGCAAGGTGAATTTTTACAATAATTTATTTCTGAGTTACTGTAATTGGCCGTATAACTCGTATAAAGATATTTCACCAAAAAACTCATTCAGACAATGGAGAAATGGATCCCTAGATAAAAATAAAAGGATCTAAGCAGTATAATAATCAAATGAAATACTTCAGTAAGCAGTATTTAAATGCCTAAAATAAACAGGATGATTACCTTCGGATGCTTAGAATTTGATGTCTTTCGTGCTGACACTAATTGGATCCGTGGATCCTTCCTCAAGGACAACGCCATTCCCGTAATTTTTCTACACGAAAACTGAAAATCTTTCAAAATTTTCACCTTGTCCTTCAATTTATTATTCTCCTCAATTCTTGCTTCAATCTGAATTAACTTATTTTGAATAAACTTCTGACACGACCTATTCCTCTTAATTGCATCAATAAACACCTGAGCCGACTTCGGAAAACTAGAGTAGTCCAACTCCAACGTAGATAATCTACCACTATCCAATTCATTCTCCTCAGCAGAAGCAGAATTCCCTATCTCCACATTATCACCAAGCAAATTCGCAGCATTATCATCTTGTTCAGTAACAGGTAACACTTCACAAGCAGTATTTCTTTCAGCTAATGAATTATCCGAAACTCCAACCTCAGATTTCTCCATTTCAGTTTTCAATTTTTCTACATTAAACAAAATAAATTCAATTATAAGCTAAAATTAGAGAAATCTTAATTAAAAGAAGTAAATCTAGATACGTAATTACTACTTACCTTGATTGTTATTGTTATCATAGGCGGCAAAACGGCGTTTAACAGCACAGAGTGTTTCGAAATCATCCTCCTCATCATCTGAAACCGGCGGAAGCGCACAAAGAGGTTTTAAAGATAACGGCTCGAGTGAATTCGCCGATGTCGCAAACCGATTCTGGACGCTCCGAAACAATTCAAAGTCATCCTCGCTCCCCGAATCCGAAACGGAGGCGCCACCACAGGAATTTCCATCTGCTTCACCGCTTCCGTCGGAGACAGCGGCGGAAGGAGAGATATTGGTGAGGTTAGTGCCAGTTAGTAAGCAAGCTTGCCTGAGAGCCTCCATGTCGTTTTGGAAGTCGTCGTCGTCATCTTCTTCCTCCTCCTCATCGTCGTCATTTGGGCGTCGGAAACGAGACATTGTGTGATCACACGATGGCGTATGAAGGAATTTCTTAGGGTTTAAGGAGAAGAATTGTGGTGGAGATTCGAGGGAAAAAGCCTTCATGAAATAATTTTGGCTTCCATATTTTATTAAGCCCTGTTTGGTATTGGAACAGATAAGAATTGGCTAAATTTTATTTTTTTTTTATTTAAAATTAATTTTTTTATATTTTTAGATGGTTTTGATGAGTTATATTAAAAATAATTTTTAAAAAATAAAAAAATATATTATTTTAATATATTTTCGAGTGAAAAATATTTTAAAAGGCTATTGTTATCACACTCTTAAACATTTTCTAATTTGATGTGGCGACTAGGAGGTTCTTGTTTTTGTTTTTAATTTTGATATGTTTCCGAGCTAAAAATATTTTAAAAAATTATTGTTATCACACTCGTAAACACTTTTTAATTTGATGTGGCGACTAGAAGGTTTTTGTTTTTGTTTTTAATTTTGATGATCATGCTTATATGGGTCGGGCTGAACCAAAAGCCTACTTAATTAGTTCCTTGTAGAGTTAAGTTCGTATTAATTTTAAGAGACCATTTAGAAACGCATATAAAACCTTGTTTTTAAAAAATTGATTTTTTTTATATTTTTAATTATTTTAATATGTTAATGTCAAAAATAATTTTTAAAAAATAAAATAAAATAAACATTATTTTGACGTATTTCCGGGTAAAAAATACTTTGAAAAGCAACTGATTCTACACTCCTAAACACCCCCTGAGTCATAGTTATTAAACCTGGTTTGAAGGCTGACCTGACCAAGTGGCTAATCCCAGGTCACACGGATTAACTCGGGTAAACCCAAGAAAATAGAAAAAAATAATATTTGAGGTTTTAGTAAATAATGCATATACATGTAGACTATATAAAAAAAAAATATGAAGCATAAAGTGTAGTATAGTTATCTCAGACCGAAAAGTTAAAAAAACAATTTATGTGGATATAAGCTAATATATAGTTATTCCACATCGAAAAATTTAAAAACAATTCATATGGATGTAGGTTATAGAAAAAAAGATGTAAGGTTAAGTATTCATAAATTAATTTATATTTTTAAGGTATATTAAAATAAAAAAATGTTAAAAAAGAGTCGAGTCTCACCTGGATTACTTCGGGTCATCCAAGTTTCGAGTTGACCAGATAGGTCACCCAGTTTGACCAAGCCAATTGTATCTTTGAGTTTTTATGGTTTGAAACTCGGTCAAGGCCCCAAGTCAACCAAATGGGTTGGGCCGAGTTTCATAAATATGCTCTAAACTTGCTTGTTGTTTCTATTATATAGATATTTACTAGATTATTGGTTCGCGTTGTGTTATAGGTTGAATCAATTTTTTTTAACGTAAAAACTATTTATCCAATAGTTGATATCGTGTTTTCTAACACAACATTTTTTAGTCATTAACTCAAAATATAATGCATATTAGATGACATCTTCTTTAAATATTGATTTACAACGACATATTGGATGACATTTTCTTTCAAATATTAAGACTGCAACATATTGGATCGACCTGAATTTACCTATCAAATTTACGACTCAAGTCATGAGACTATGATAACTCCATAGAAATTAAATCAAAATAAATTATGAAAGTCAATTCCTAATTAATACAATGTTGAAAAATAAAATTAACAAAAATGAACTAAAAAACAACAAATCCACAACCTGAATCATAAGATCGAGATAAACCACAAAGAAGCAAATTAAAAACATTTATGAAACCCAATTTCCAACTAACTCAATATTGACAAAAACTATTCGAGTCAATTTAGGTTAACCTGTCAAACTCGTAACCTGAGTCTGAGATCAAGATAACCTAATAGAAACAAATTGAAAACATTTATGAAACCCAATTTCCAACTAACTCAATACTGAATGATGAAAATAAAAAAAAAAGGTTAAAAAAGACAAAAAAAAATAACCCAAGTCAACCCAGGATGACATGTTAAACCCATAACCTAAGTTATGAGATTTAGATAACTTCTTAAAAAGTAAATTAAAAAAATATGAAGCTCCATTTCTAACAAATTCAAAGTTGAAAGTTGAAATTAAAAGAGAAAAAATAAATCTGTGAGATAGGGATAACTCGACAGAAAACAAATTGAAAAAAAAAATGAAGCTCAATTACCACAAACTAATATTGAAAGATAAAATTGAAAAAAAAAAAAATAAATAATAAAAAATATTGAGTTGTTGAATGGTGAAATTT
>Ga0307517_10015377_pt1 | contig 10179 bp, 7 predicted proteins | sample 23_EM_MG_FD_194515 | JGI IMG/M metagenome (GOLD analysis project Ga0307517, IMG submission 194515) | Populus trichocarpa ectomycorrhiza microbial communities from riparian zone in the Pacific Northwest, United States - 23_EM | ecosystem: Host-associated > Plants > Roots > Unclassified | place...
TTTCCTTCATTTTTCTCTTTTCTTTAAAGGGGTTTGTGATCACTATCATGTGTTTCTTTATTCTTAATGTCATTTCAACACTTAGTACCCATTCACATTCTAACTTCATGAGTGAAGGTATTTTACTATGAAGATCCTTTGAGCCCTCAACCAAAATTGGTTGATGATTGTGTATATTCTTATTGTCTTTTGACTTCGATGGTCTAGGACTTCCAAGGATTTAAGTTTTTTTTAGTATCTTTCTGCTTTTTTTGTTCCAATCCTATCAAATATTTAAGCACGAGTCGTAGTAATGCAAAGATAATCCTAAACCAAGGATCTAAGATGTGTAAGCTGACTTTGTTATTTCTCCTTCAATTTTTCCACACTTATATATCATACTCTCTCATTCTTAATATTAAAATAAAATGGCATAGAAGATTCATATCAAAGACTAGCCCTTGAAGTTTTTCCAGAAGTTTTCTTCTCTTTCCAAGCTTTTTCAGTTTTTTTATAAACTTGTTTCCCATTTATTGGGGAGTCATTTGAGATTTGTAACCACTGACTCAGCTTGATGAACAAACCTTTTCAATATAGGTTTTTAGACTTTGGTCAATGCAAAATTTATAACTAGCATGGTTAAATTTTTGAGCCCCTTGGCAATCTCATCTTCATCGTTAATGAAAGTTTCTTGTTAACACCAGGATATAGTGTAGTACTATGGCAGTATGTGATACCTTATTATCAATTGAGTGTTCTACTACCTTTCCCTTTCCTTTATTTTTTTATTGGACAAATCATTTCTTTATTTATAGATTGTTAGGCCTTTTTAAGCTTTTAGAGTTCACTTTTTCCTCTCCTTTTCATGACACCATTTTCATGTATCCACAGTCATCCAAGTAGCATGTTATAGGTAGTTTTAATCTCTACAACGTGGAAAAAAACGTTAGACTTTATATCTTCCATGTGTATCGCAAGTCTTATCTTTCTCATAGTGTTTTGCCTTCTTAATTAAAGCTTTAAATCATTAGAGGAATTGGAAAGAGTTCATACATAGAAATCTCAAGCTCTTTTAAGGTTTTTGTATAGGTAATGATGAGTTTCTAGCTACAGCAATGTTAAGTTCCATGTCATGTGCTCGAGTAGCCAATTATTCAAAATATTTAGGTTTAATGCCTTCTAGATGTAGCATAACCCCCAATGTATCCCTTGAATGCACATATCTAGAGTAGAAGTTTTGGTGAGTTAATCATTATAGTTGAGGTTAAGGTTTATCCACTGATAAATTAGTTGATGACATGCTTCTTCTCTCATTGATATATATTAGAGAGTTTAATTATGTTGACCACATGATAAGTGTTGTTGAAATGATTAAGAAACTCACATTATAATTACTCCTAACTATTGATTGAGTTAGACTCCAAGTCAGTGTACTAGTTGAACGCATTGCCTTTTAAGAAATAGACAAATTATTTTACCATGAGATCAGCATCAATTCTAACATTGTTGCAAGTCTCCATAAAGTGAGACACATGTTATCTTGGATTCCCTCTACCATTCCAACTGATCTTTTTGCACAACCTTGTTAGTCGAAGTTTAGCCACCCTCATTTATGCTCTAATGTTTGTTCATCAACTTTCTTATCTTGTGGTTTTTTTTCTTGAGTGAAGTCGAAAGCCCTTCAACAAGTTTTGTCAAGTTAGCCACTTAATACTCCAAAGATATAGTCCTGGTTATCATCATTAACGTGTGCCAAAACCTGAAGGTACTTGATGAATGATGAAAAGAAGTCTTCACGAATGAATTTCTGAATTAATCACCTTGAGTGCCGAAGAAATTCACACCCCACATTTGATTTTTATAGTGGAGTTACTTGTATTTTTATCATTGAACAAGTGAATTCTCGTGCATCTTATGCATTCAACGCTGACATCATCTCAAGAATCAACTTAGTTTGCGTAATTTTATTGCTCTTAAAAACAACAATAGTGATCATGTTTTTCCTAGTTGTCGTTAAAAGGTTGTTGGAAATTCTTTCTTGAAGGGAATAGATAAGAGGTTGAGATACCCCCAATGGAGTTGCCAAAAATTTATAGATATAATTTAGAGTACCTAAAAATTAAGCAAGAACACTATTGTTACCCATTTTTGGATCCCCGTAAAAAAAAAGAGAATACAAAAAAAAATCAATTCAGAAGAAATCTAAAAAAAAAAGAGCACAAAACAATGTCGTTTTGAATGGCATTGTGCTCTTTCTTCCCTTGGACACGCAGCAGGGGAAGAAGAGGTTTTGTTCCCCTGCGTTTTCCCGCTCCCCCTCTCTCCTGAAACCCAAAAAACCAACAAGACCCACACCCCACCTCATGCCCTGCCATTGAGGCAAAAATGCAGAGGGGGCAAGCCCTACAGTGGCTCTTGGGCGGCTACCTAGTGGCTGTCAGCCACCCCCTACCCCTGTGTCATGACTGGACATGGGTAGTAGATCCCTCTCCCTCTTTTTCCCTATAAATACTAGTGGAGAGAAGGGGAAAGAGGGGGGAGGTTTTGAAAAAGAAGAAACAGGGGAGGAAAGAGACAAAAAAACAGAGAGGGGAGATTGTTTTGAAAAACAAAGATGAACAAGGAGAGAAAAAAGGGGAGATGAGCAAAGAGGGAAAGATTTGAGTTGATGAAATAATAAAGGAAAGAACAGAAAAGAAACTTAGGGAAGGAGAAGAGATAACAGAGAGGAAAAGAAAGTAGAAACATAAGGAAGACAGACGAACGAAGAGGAGCATGAAAGAAAGAGAAACATAACAAAAGCGAAAGAAGGAAAACAGGGGAGAAGAGAAGAACAATAACCTGTCTCTCTGGTCTCTCTCTTCATCATTGGAAATACCGTCTGCTGCCATAACACCGCCACCGAGAGCCACCAGCACCGTCAACGTTGTCAGCAGGTTAGCCTTCCCTCTCCTCCTTCTTCTTTTGCTTTATTCCCTCGTCTCTACTATTCACGTTGCATGTGAACAGTGGAGAGCCATTGTTCATGGGTCGGACTAGGTCCGACCCAAATCAAAAAGACTGGGTTGTGTCCAGCCCATTTCAAAAAATTTCCAAAAATACTTTCGAAAAGTCTATGACTTTCCCGCATATTTTTCTATCAAATTTTTGCTTAATATTGGTTTGTATTTTTATACTGTAAATATACAAATTTGGTATTAAAAAAACAAAAAAGATGTCTTGTTTTCTTGCATACGGCCAAGTCTCTCAAAGATAAAAAGAAAAATCATATTGTATTTTCATACAACAAAGAAAATTGCAAAACAATATTTTAGCATGCATTTTGATTTTAATAATCGGTTTATTAAAACCATAAGAACTAGGCCAATATTTCAAAAATATCCAAAAAAATATTTTGTTTTCTTTTAGTATCTAGGATTAAAAATTTACAAGTAAAATGTATTCCCAATATTAAAAATGTATTTCTTTTGTTGACATAGAACGATTAGGTTTTTCCCCGATAAGATAAGGATCTCCTTATCGATTAGGACTTTTCTTAAACCCTAGATATACCAATAATTAGAAAACATGACAATGCCTTAGCATATATCAGACAATTAAACAATGCAGCTTACCTTAGGTAGGGCATATTTGGGGTGTAATACCTTTCCTTTACGCAATTAGTCCTCATACCCGATCTCTGAGACCAATTAAGGTTCCTAGTGACCAAAATACTAGGTGGTAACTCTCATTCCCGCTTTCCACGGATAAAAGACAAGGAATCATTGTCTCCCCTATTTTCCCGATTACCTTAAACCAATGAGAGTGGACGATCACTGCGACGCCGCACACGTGTGGACTAAACTTTGTTTTTGTTTGATCATTGTATTTTATTTTTTGGTTTGCGTGTTTACTGTTAATATGCATTTCCTTTATTTTTTTTCTTATGCGCTTTAATTTTTGTACATATTTGTTCATGCATTGTATAGAATTGCCTCAGGCATCACATGTCTTAAATTTTTCAAGCACACACAAACTTCGAAGTTAGGTAGGGGATTAGTGATCTGCCCTATGATTATTGATCAGGGTTCAGATACATGAAACACCCAACTCATATTTCAGCGCCTACTTGGTAATGTTGGGCATACATGCTTTAACCATTCCTTGCAACGCCTCTACACTATCTACACAAAGATTGTCACTGGGCAGATATGAGACCTTTTTTAGACTAGATAGTTAACCTACCCTTTGTCTCATATAATGAATAGAACATGCCCTTAGATTGTATGTGCTACCTTGGTTTTGCATCAAAGTAAGCCTTTCTTCAAGTATCTTGAACTCAAAACTTGTGGTTGACACAATAGTCGCTACTCGGGAAATTTCCACTGTAAAGTATTGAACAGGAATCAAAATTCTTGTCTCATCATACAAGAGTTACGATCATGTGTCAACCCTTGAAGGGCGAGCTCATCATATAAAACATACTCATATGTTTAAACATGCATGTTCACAGTTTGAAATAAAGGCCCCACAATCTTGTTTTCCTCTTTGAGTCAAGAGTTGTTGACATTTGACAGAGTCAAGAAGGATTCGCTCAAGCCTCTAATCCAGAAATATAGCTTGTGGTAATAGGATTTTCTGTTTTACCAGAGCCTCAGCTGGTGACATATATCGAGATGTCATCTATGAAGTTCTGACATGCTCACCAATGGAGATTGTGGGGAAATGTAGGCTTCTTTCTAAGGAGTACAACAACTTAACCTATGAGTCTCTTTTCACAAAGCTGCACAGCCAAAGAACTAACTTTGTCTCTAGTTTCCTTATCCAAGGCATGATCAGGCACGAATATCATGCAAGAGGCATTCAATAAACATAGGGGTTTTAACAAGGAAAGAACCCCACGCAAATCCTTGGCCTTTTGCAATGTTGATGTTATGCTGATAGGCAAATATTTTCCTAACGTGACATTCTTCAACTTTAAGAACGAAGACATTGACATGCTACGATTAAGGAAAGGTTTGCTCCATGGGTGCTTTCCCATTCTAGCTCACCCTCGCTGCTAAGGAAAAAGCACAGTTAGTTCATTGCCCCAAGACATTATTCTCTAAACAGAATAATCAAGATAAGATGTGAAGAATTGCAAGAAATTTAAGGATTAAGTCCAAAAGTTGGTGAGCAAGAGGCGGGTAGATTTTGTGAAGGATGATATCAACGATCATATTGTCAATATGCCATCACCAATAAAGGATAACAAGACATGGATGATTGGTGAAGAAGTTGATTATAAATGTTGTTTTGTCAATTTTGTTGTTCACCTTTTTTGTATTGGGATCACATCTCATCATTTAATGAAATATGTCTTTTCTTTGTCTTTTTGTTGTTTTGGGAATAATAAGATGTTTAGCATTATATTTTGATAATACTTTTGATCAAACTCCAACTTGCGATTAAAGCTAATCAATCCTGAATGATTAAAAGTGTTTTGATTCCAGAAATGACTTGATGTTCATTAAAATGGCAAGAGGTGACCAAACAAATTTTGAGCTCACACACAAAATTGAACTACACTCTATATAGCTAAGTTTTAGCAATATGCATAATGACACATAGTGGATTCAGTAGTTATTAAATCATGACTCTTACAAGTCCAATCATTACACTAGATGAGGTAAAAATTTATCGGTTCTAATTGACTTTGCTTGAAATGAGAAAAGGTCATCTTTGTTATCTTTTCACAATTCTTGAAATATTTATCCCTTGCAATCCCATTTTAAGCCTGATAGAATTTTTCTTTAAAAAATGAAACTCAGACATGGATCACACCCTTACACTGGTGGCAAACGAGAGATATTTTGAAGAACTGATAGAATCAATAGAAAATGGAAGGCTAAGAACAAAAGTCCAACATTTTAGAAAGGGCTAAAAGAAAAGGAGATATAGACTGGGGAGATGAGAAAATACTGATGTTGGTCTTTCATTATCATCCAAACAAAGCAGTGAAGATGGGTGCTGAAATTAATCATGTCACAGTTAATAGACACAACAAACACCGAAAGTCAAACACCAGAAAAAAATACTAAGCTACAAACATGACTTTCGATATCCATGATAAAGCCTTTGATGTCATCAAGTGATCGAGATTGGTTATTCATTAAAGAAAAGTTGGATTGTGACTCATGTTAAGAAAATTTTATTTTTATCTTTAACATGGTTGTATGTCATTTCCTTTATAAAGACGACAAGAGAAAGAGAGTTGATGGATAGTTGATCGAGATTGGTTATTCATTAAAGAAAAGTTGGATTGTGACTCATGTTAAGAAAATTTCCTTTTTTTCATAGCCATAAACCATAGCCTGTATTACATGTTTCTAAAAGCCCTTTTTAGATACCGTTTGTTTACGCGTTAAAAGTTGCGTTTAAAGTAAAACGCAGGAGCTAAGTGTTTGGTAAAGGAAAAATCACTGATTACTGTTCATGGGCCCCATCAATTTTTGTGTTTGAAACGCGGGATTAAAAGAAGCAGCTGAAGGCTGCTTTCTTGCACTATTCATGTAATTGCACTGTTCAATGAACAATGCAATTAACATGAACAGTGTGCATTAGTACACTGTTCATGTGAACAGTGCAAGAGAATTGCACTGTTCACATGCACTGCGGTTTTTTTTTTGTAAGTTTTTTAATATTTTTTTAAAATTAGTTTAGAGTGAATTTTATACCTGATAATATTTTATCTAATTTTATTATACGCTAAAAAAATTATGGAAACTGTAGTTCTTGTCGGATGTATTTAGTACGTAATGGAATTGTAGATGGTTTTATGGAATAATAAAAAATATTTTATATTAAATATGATTTATTTCATGATGTAATAGCAATATTTAAATTCACAATATTTAAATTAAAAATCATCAATATTAATATATATTTTTTAAAATTATTTTATAACCTCAATTTCAAAAGCATTCTTAACCAAACACATTAAACTACTTTTTGTTCAAACTCAATTTCAACCACAGTTTAACTAAACAACTATTTTTTCAAACCAACCTCAATTAAAAGTACTTTTTATAAAACAACTTTTTTCAAACCACAACCACAACAGCTACCGCAATACCAAACACACTCTTAATCAAATAAGCAATTTAAACTGATAAATGACGCTCTCAAAACTTTAAAAGCTTTTCCATAAGGGTCGTGGCTTCATGGATTAAGCTACTTGTTATTATGCATGCTGATAAAATAAGTGCTAAAAAGAAAAGAAACAACCTTATTGATAAAGCTTAAGTTTTTACTTGAGCATCTTGTTTTTGAAATTCACAAAAAGGTCACCCCATCACAGATCATCAAAAGATATGCCCAAAATCAAAGTTTGAAATGGATAAAAAGAACCATGGAAAAAGCCATTTTAATCTTACAATGGGTCAATTTCTGTTTTCAAAATACAAGACAATCAAATGACTGCATATTTTTAATGACGTGTGTTGGGTCTTTAACTAAAAAGCTTGATTTTCAAAAGATCTTTTTCAAAATTGTCATCTCTCTGATTTCATTTCAACAATTAGACTTGAATAGACATGATCTTTGAAATATGAGATTTAATTCTAGAAGAAGAAATATTGTCAAACAAGAAGAAAATTGACCGAGTTTGCAAATTCCTAGACAGAAATAACATTAATACTTCTCGACACTCCTTGAAAATTGGACCGTGAAAAAGGGAAACGAATAGTATTCAGATGAGGGATCTTTATTATTGGTTCTGGTTAAAGGGGATCGCCAGAAGGGATCTCATGTTAACCACCACACATGGATTTTAGCTTTGGTTGAAGGGAGTCGCCAGATGGGATTTTAGGTTGACCAAGCTACACACCGACTTTGGTTCTAGTTAAAGGAGATCGTCAGATGGGATCTTAGGTTAACCCAACCAACACACATATTTTAGCTTTGATTAAAGGGACTAGCCAAATGGAATTTCAGGTTAACCAAGTTAATTACACACCAACTTTAGTTCTGGTTAAAGGACATCGCCAGAAAGAGGATCTTCTTCTTTTTCCCTATAAATACCATGACTGGACAGGGGTAGTAGACCTCTCTCCCTCCTTTTCCCTATAAATGCCAGTAGAGAGAAGGGAAAAGAGGGGTGAGGTTTTGAAAAAAAAGTAACAGGGGAGAAAATTTTGAGGAGATTATAGGGGAGGAAAGAGACGAAAAAACAGAGAAGGGAGATTGTTTTGAAAAACAGAAACAAACAAGGAAAGAAAACAGGGGAGATGAACAGAGAGGGGAAGATTTGAGTTGACGAAAGAATAAAGGAAAGAACAGAAAAGAAAGAGAGGGAAAGAGAAGAGATAATAGAGAGGGAAAGAAAGTAGAAACAGAAGGAAGACAAACGAACAGAGAGGAACAAGAAAGAAAGAAAAACACAACAGAAGAGAAAGAAGGAAAACAGGGGAGAAGAGAATAACAGTAACCTCTCTCTCTGGTCTCTCTCTCTATCGTTGGAAACACCATCTGCCGCCACAACACTGCCGCCGAGAGCCACCAGCACCGTCAACACCGTCAGTAGGTAAACCTCCCCTCTCCTACTTCTTCTTTAGCTTCATTCCCTCGTCTTCATTGTTCTGCAAAATGACTATTCACATTGCATATGAATAATGGAGAGCCACTGTTCATAGGCCAGACTAGGTCTAACCCAAATCAAAAAAACTGGGCTTGGCCGACTCAGTTTAAAAACAATTTCCAAAAAAATTCCAAAAATCCTTTCAAAAAGTCTATGACTTTCCCGCGTATTTTTTTATCAAATTTTAGCTTAATATTGGTTTGTATATCTATACTGTAAAGATACAAATCTGGTATTAAAATACCTGATTTTCTCTGAAAAGTTCCAAAAAACAAATTACACAGAAAAAAAACAAAAAAAAATGTCTTGTTTTCTTGCATACGGCAAAGTCTCTCAAAGAAAAAAAAATCATTTTGTATTTTCATACAACAAAGAAAATTGCAAAAAATGTTTTAGCATGTATTTTGGCTTTAATAACCGGTTTATTAAAGCTATGAGAACTAGGCCAATATTTTAAAAATATCAAAAAAATATTTTGTTTTCTTTTATTATATGGGACTATAAATTTACATGTAAAATGTATTCCCAATATTAAAAAGGTATTTCTTTTGTTGACATAGAATGGTTAGGTTTTTTCCCGATAAGATAAGGATCTCTTTATCGAGAAGGACTTTTCTTAAACTCTAGATGGACCAATAATTAGAAAATACGACAATAACTTTGCATATATCAGACAATTAAATAATGCAGCTTATCTTAGGTATGGCGTATTTGGGGTGCTAATACCTTCCATTTACGCAACCAGTCTCCGTACCCGATCTCTGAGACTAGTTAGAGTTTCTAGTGACTAAAATACTAGGTGGCGACTCTCATTCCCGCTTTCCACGGATAAAAGACAAGGAATCCTTATCTCCCCTATTTTCCTGATTACCTCAAACCAATGAGAGTGGATGTTTGTTGCGACGCCTCACACGTGCGACAAACACATGTATAAATATTTCATTTTATTAAAACATATGACTACGTACAATCTCTATTTAATATAGCAATCCTCTAATTCTTCTCTTGAACTTAATATATGGTGACTTAATTTATTTGTGAAATCAAGCCAAGATTTGTGCTTTGCAATAACATGAATTTAGATGTAAATTGCTAAGCGAGATTTGATGCTCTTAAGAGTACCTTTGATTTGTCTTCAAAGTGTTTAGGCTTGATCCAACAAAGTTTTATTCTTTGTAGACTTCATGCGTAGATGAAGGATGCTTGAGAGCTTTTAAGAGAATTTTTTTACTTGAAGAATTGTATCTCCAATAATCATTTTCTTTTGTCTAGTGTGAGGCCCTCTATACCTTGGTCTTTTGTCAATGTTATATGACATTATTTTATTGGTTGATTTTTATTTATGAAATTTTATATTTAAAAAAAAAAAACATCTTAAATATCTCATCTCATGTATCAACCTTTGATTAGTCAAAATACATATAAAGACCAATTTATTTTCCATGTAATTTATTTTATTTTTTATGTTAAAAAAGTAAAATAAAATATGAAACATGGCAAATTTTGATTGGTTGCAATTTCTTTTTCTTCTACGAGCTTCTTTCTTTATTAGCAAGTGGGGTTCAAGATTGATGGTGATCCACAAGATACACTGAGTTTCGCAA
>Ga0307517_10015378_pt1 | contig 10179 bp, 11 predicted proteins | sample 23_EM_MG_FD_194515 | JGI IMG/M metagenome (GOLD analysis project Ga0307517, IMG submission 194515) | Populus trichocarpa ectomycorrhiza microbial communities from riparian zone in the Pacific Northwest, United States - 23_EM | ecosystem: Host-associated > Plants > Roots > Unclassified | place...
GGTGAGAGAGGTTCCTTGTTTCTTTTTTTTGGTGGGTGATTAATGATATTCTCAGGGAATCCCCTCCAGTGTGACTTCCTGGAGGAGCCGTGCTACAACCTGGTATATCTAGAGCTTGCTGCTTGTAGGCTGACAGGGCTGCCGGCGGGGATGACGAGGCTGTTACCAAACCTGCGTGTTCTGAACCTGAACTACAATTTTTTGGAAGACGTCCGAGAGTTGGAGGGACTTGGGCGGCTGCAAAAATTGACGATTATTGGTTCAAGGGTGAAGAACAGCAAGACTTTGATCCGGCTGCTGGAGCATATGCCCGATATAGAAATGCTGGACTTTCGGTTAGTTGGAGGGTTTGAAATTGATTCCGCGCCGAGGCTGACATTGGATGCAGGATGAACCCATGCACGCTTGGGTGGTATTTGCCGCTGCTTGTGAAGGATGTACCGGGAGCACTGCAGCCGTCGGAGCAGGGAGGCAAGGTGGTGAGTCAGGGATGGGCGGAGTTGGACAGCAAATTCCGGCGGGATTTGCCTGATGGGGCATATATTGGGCGGTTGGCGTACCGGGGGCTGATTATGCGCGCATGCCCGAGGGTGCGGTTGCTGGACGGGGTGGGAGTGAGTGAGAAGGAACGGAGGAAAGCACAGAGCCTGCTGGAGGGAATCCTGGGGAAAAGGATTGTCGAACCAAACTGAGCTGGGTTGGTTCGGGTAGATCGCAATATAGCCATTTCTGCGCGTTGAGATCTGATTAATTGAAGCGATTGATGTTCCTAGATCTGGCGATAGAGTTAAATACGAAAGTGGTTGCTTGCTTTATTTGCCAGCCAGACCCCGCCCTTACTTTACTAGATGCCGACTGCAGACCTGCTCCCCCAGCAACAACTCAACAGCTACAACGTTGCACAGCTGCAGTTTGCCCTGTATGTCCCTTTTTTTTAAAAGTTTTTTATTTTATTTTTACTTTTTTTCCCTCCAGTGAAAAGGACACTGAACCGCTCTTGTTCAACTCGATGCAAGTTCTACCTTTTGATTTTCCTTATCCCCTTTCTCACACTCTCCCCCAGTCCCGACTACGAACGACGCATGTCCAGTTCCGCCACTTCCGACAGCAGCAATGTGTCTCGCGGAGAGAAGCGCTCGCTCACGCCCTCCGAGTTGCCTGCCCCCAAAAAACAGCGCAACTCTGACGACCAGGCTGCCTGGGATATTGAACAACAAAAGCAACCCGACGCAAAGGTTCAGCTGCCCTCGATTTTTACCACGTTTGAGGACAACTACCGCCACGACGGCCGACGGGCCTCTCTGCCCGTACTGCACTCGGAGAGCCGCGTGAGGCACGCGCCCTATCCACCTACGAGTCTCCGCCAAAATTACACTCTCTCGTCCTACACGTTCCCTTCCAATGGCGAAGAAGATCGGGCGTCTTCCCGCCCTCGTGTCTCTACAGATCTCAATAACAATAATTTCAGCAGCAACAACTACGACTATCAACCCACCTCTTCTGGTTTGTCCAATGGCACTACCCCTTCCACCTCTTTCTCATCCTCTCATTTTAATTCCCCCGAAATCCGTACTCCAGGCTTGTCTCCCTATTCAGAATCAGATAATTGGAACCCTTCCCCTCCCATCCGCCCTAGTTCCACACCGGGACAGCTCTCATCTCCGGCCGTAAAGTATGATGATGGTTTACGCCATGCTTCCTTTAGCGCCCCAATGTCCCAGGCACAGATGTTTGCAGGTTCGGCTCGCATATCGGGACAGCATGATCGTAGGTCCTTGTCAGGGATAAAGAGCGAGTGGTCTTTCCCAAACTCGGATTTTGTTCTCCCCTCTGGAAACCCTCAATATTCTCCCTCCTTGGGCCCCGCCACTCCCAACATCGCCGTCAACTCTCCCCACCAACGCTCCCCACAGCCAATGCCTGCCTCCACCCTCGTCGATCGCCCCACACGTAAGCGCGGCAAGCTTCCAAAGGAGACCACCGATTACCTCAAAGCTTGGCTTCACCGTCACTCCGACCATCCTTACCCCTCTGAGGAGGAGAAGAAACAACTCTGCCATGCAACGGGCCTCAGCATGTCCCAAGTCTCCAACTGGATGATCAATGTCAGTCTTCATTTTAAAAATAAAATAAAAAAACCTTCACTGACAAACCCAACCTAGGCAAGGAGACGCATCCTCGCTCCCGCGCACCGTGCTGCCTCGGGCCCGACCACCACAGCTCCCTTCCCGCCATCGGGTAGGGGTGGTTCCCTCTCTGGTCTCCTTGACCCCATCGGCCGACGAGCATCCATGCCCGCCGCTGACGCCCTCCAGCTCTACCATCCCATGACCCTCCAGTCTATGCCCAATAGCCCCAGTGGCCATGGCCACCATCATCACCACCACCCTTACCACAGCGACTACCCTGGTGGCGGTTCGCGACACTTGTCGAATGTGTCCTCCACACGCTCCGCAGGCCACCAGGACTACTCCCATAGCCGGCAGATGGGCTTGTATGTCCCTAGCCATGGATCCAGTGGTGGTGGCAGCGGGCACTCGCAATCGTCAGGGTACATCGGCTCCGACGTTCCGTTGTCTGCGCCGCCAACGCTGTCGGGAAACCCCTTCTCCAGCAGCTCGCAAAGCAGCGGTTCGTCCGCGTACCCTTCCCTCCTTCCGAGCCCCCGCTCAAGTGGGGGCGGGCAGCAGCAATATTTTAACGACGGCCCATCTCACTCTGGTTCAGCCTCCGGATCGGCTTACGGGACGCCTCAGTGATGCCCCCTCGATTCCTCAACGAAAAGCGACGTTTAAAAACAACGGACGATATACATCTTTCCCCTCTTTGTTGTTCTCTTGCTGTGATCTAATTTCCTCCTTTATCTGCTCCCGCCCACCCAAACCTTTTTTCCTTGTATATTTACGCTACCCTACCCTCACGGACTCTGTGCGCGGACAGTCTCACGTTTTATATCTCTACGTTGTCGTTGCACCTATCATCACCGCTCCCTCTCGCTGATATCTATTCCGGCCAACATTCTTTTCACTTCTCACCGCTCCTTTCACCAAAACCAAATCTGCTTTTTTATTCTGTGCGCCTCACCGCGAAATGCCTGGGTTATTAGAACTGTACTTGCCCCTTCTTGCTGATTTCCACGACCACACTGTCCCTCCATCCGAACTTGCCTCGCTGTTGATTTTTTTTTGCATATCGCACCGCAAGCCCTGAAGCATAATTTACCATTGTCATTAATGTGTATCTATCTTTCTTTTGTGAAAATTAACGAAAATCTTCTCAAATCTTACACCTGCACGAGCCCCACTCAACATCCCGATCTTCTCCTTCACACGCGATTTAATTTCGGGTGCTAGGCGTCGTGGTGCCTCGTTCCAGTGACCCAGCGCTCATGATCATCATGCAGGGTGGGGTTGAGATACCAGAACTGCCTAAACGGATGTAAATTGCGATAATCGATCTCATTATTTTCTTCCCATGGACACATTCCGAGTCGTCCGCGAGAGCGAAGTTGTTTTAAGGAATCAAGTCATATGTACGAAGAATCAGAGATTGCGAAAATCGATGGGAAAAAAAGAAAAACAAAGGACAAGCGACCCTGAACGCGAGAAAAATTTGAGAACCAGCCTTTAAACATTACATGGTCTCGGGGTTTCCGCTATGTGGGCAAGAGGGCGGTGCATCATGCGACCACACTAAACAACGTTCGTCGTAATCAAACTATGTTCCTCGAGTCACCGAATTCTCTCTCCCACAATATAGAACTCGATTGGCTTTTTTCGTCAGTCGGGCCCCACACAATACAGTACAATGGCGAGGGTCCATGTGTAAAACACCCAAACGGCTTAATCTCCGTAACGTAAGATGGGGAATAGACAAGGACAAGATAGAATATGTCAACGTTTGTTAGCATTTGTTCTTGTCTTGTCTTGTCCAAGTCTTTATGTATCGTGTTCTATTTTTCCCAAGGGTTTACATATACGCTCCGTAGCCGCTCCAGGCCGTGTTCGTAAGTAGACCACGGCACGAAACGGTGCCGTACAGACGCTCACCAACGCATGGGGTTGAGCTCGATTTCGGAAAATCGCGCTTGGTGCCGCTCACGTATACCAATATAACCCAAGTTGGAGTTCAGTGGCTGAGTCCCTTCAAGCGTTGTTGGGTTGTTGTGTCGGAATTGGCGGCGGTATGGCACGCATCAATGCAGTAAGTACGACTAGAGGGCGGACAGCTCGGAGGAAGCTTTCATTGGTTTATTACTTGCTTTATATCGCTAGCTTAACTAAAGCGATCCGCTGTTCCCCTACTAGTACTCTAACTTATCACCTTAACGGTTTGGGAAAGAATACTCAACTACTACTTCGGCCCGAGTCGATACTTGAACAAGCGCACATTACTTTATCCTTTCATTGCGCTTGTTCATCAGAGGATGCTAAACTGACATTGAACCTGGCCGATAAAAATTCAAAAGCTTGTTGATGCTGATTGAGTCAACTTAGGACTTTGATTATTTTTTTTGGGCGAAGACGGTTCAGCCACCTAGCACCCACTTGGGATCATCGAGGTAAAGACCCCTCCGGGAGAGTAAATACGCCGGGTCGCCCACATATATCATGATCCTCTCCTGGTTTATTCCAGGCTCGGCTGCTCCCCTAGAATTTATGGGAACATCAGCGAGTATTGGGTTGGTCTTGTGGGACGGGTCAAAACTTCTTGGATTCCATTCACACCCAGGAACTTCTTATCTTGTGCCTCCCCCCCCCTCGATGGGCACGCCCCGGTGAGCTGTGGAAATCGAACGTATGTACCCATGCGCTGAGGCGCGCGTAGCGTAGGCACAGAGCGGTGATCTAAGCTTAAGGTCGACGTACCCATCACCAGCGCACATCGAATAAAGATAAAGTGCGCCTAATAATAAGCAAATCCTATCGGGTCTTTGGGGGCGTTACATACAAGGGTAGTCATATTACAAAGGTATGAGCGTTGACCACGATCACGACATGTTCGAGTGTAGCTTGTAAGCCAAACGGACGGGTGCGGACCAAAATGTCGACAACACTACTCTCGAGGATAATCAAAGCTTGGGGGACTCGGCACTGAGGTTGGGCCATTAAAATCTACCCCCATCCGAGACCGGTCAGCCGTTCCTTGTCCCTTCCCCCCCCCCTTCCCCTTCGATAAAAGCCCACGCAATGCTCCGCGACAGAGGTACACAGAAATGGATAGATTGCGATGGGCGGAATTGAATTGTCATTTAGAGTCACAAGTTGGATAAATTTGGGCGGGAGCCTTGTTCCTTCTTGTTTTCTTCATCTATTTTCTTCGTCGTTACAAAGTAAAGTATAATGATAATCGTGATGAACTTGAGCTTGAGAAAAAAGTTTCATATACAAAAACTCGGTTCTATCCTCCCTAATGGGCTCATAATCCAACTCAAAACGGCAAACCTGGCACATCCTGCCTGGGGTTCTTGGGAATACTTCAGAACCGAGAGAAGGCTGAGAAAGATGGAAGGCCCTCGAGAAGATGACCTCCGTTTTCGTTTTGCAAGAAGGGCTGAGCAAAGAAATCGCATATTACATTCGCCGTGATTTGGAATCCGATCGCGAAGAAGAGGGTGCCGACACCAAATAAACTTGCCCTGAATACCCGTCTCCCTTCGTTAAGCACACACAAGAGAGTATGTGGATCATCCATCATTGATAAAATACTCCGTAATGCGGGAGAACATCTGGTGGAAGGTTGGTAAGGTAGTTGGAACTAATAATACCAATTCCAAACTCCTACCATTCACGACATCAGCCAGATCGAAGCTGATAAATATAAGTCCCCCCCGTGCTGAAAAAGGTACCGCTCCACGACCCAATCCAATAAAATGTAAGTAAGATAATAATAATTACAAAACAAGCAGAACACGCATGATAGCACCCGTGTGTTGAGTGAAAATATATTAGACGCCCGCGAGATTTGATAGCCTAGCATAAAGGTTTCGACCTACGAGGCGGCCCGGACGGATTATATCAAGTCTGATTCCGGTCATGGGTCTAGCGCGTTGTCGGGGTCTGGTACGAAACGGGACGCAGTAAGCGATGGATGGCGAAACGGGCATGGTCGTTATTTGGTTCCCACGCCTCGTTGATAAAGACGCCAAGAGTATAGATATGATAGTATGGGACTAATGTTGCAGAGGGGTGAGAGACTGGTGAGCTTTACTTAATCCCCGAGGCCGACAATAAGGCCCTTGAAATATTCAGAGGCATTTGGTTCCCTAGCTGTGGCTCTGATTTCACAAAAGGGCGTGTGACCACACTATATCAAAAAAAAGGGGACATTAGTTGAAGGGATTCATGATGACTGTGTGGAATGGAGGAGCGACATAGCATAACGCATGTAGAAGATACATTGCACCCGCCGGGACGGAAAAAAAAGCCGAGTAAGAACTTATGCGAGTATGAAAGTGGCAATCACAATCATCGAAACGAAGACAAGGCCCTCTCCCCAAGAAAGGGATGATTCAACAAACGAAAAGAAGACTCACTTTATTTTCTTCTCGATTATCATCGATGGGTCGACGGAGAATTGAATGTCCTTAAGGAGCACATAGAGGAAGATCTTAATCCTGTAATCGCGGAATTAGCATGTAGTCCGGAGTCGCAACGTAAGGGCCTCAGACAATCAAGGATGCCCCAGGCCCAGGGCAGGCTTGACAATCGGAGTGCAAGGGAATGTTGGATGGAAAACATCAAAGCAGAAGAATGCAAACAAGGAATAGAAGATTAGAAGCTGATTAGAAGGGAGGCGAAAAAAGGCCCGAAATATCCGAGACAGATAGGAAAGAGCGATCCAAAAACTTGGTCCCAACTCCGCGAATACGAGCTGTTCATCCAATCATACCATCCCAGGCAAACTCAAAAATGGGTTGAATGCCGTCAAAGCATAGATCCAACTGCACGCACCGCAATGAACAATATCCGGAAAGGGAAATGCGCCGCATAGAGTCCCTCTCTTCCTGCATGCCCTCCGAAACGGAAACGGGACGCAAATGGGCGCGCACCCAAATTTGATCAAAAAACGCGATCGGTCACGGGCATGGTCACACCGAACCGAGCGCGGAAGCAAATCGATCGAGCCACGGAGAAAAGCGGAGGTAAAGGAAACAAACCGAAAAACAAAGATCATGCACAAAGCCACCGAACAACACACTGAGAAAAATGAACCCCCAAACACCGTCTTCTAAGTGCATAAAGATAGAAACCTAGGTGGCACAGCTTCGCGCCCATGCTACTGCCGTGGTTTCCCCCCTACCCTGACGGCGGGAGCAAGAGAACGCCGCGAAACGATAATTCCGCAGTTTCCCAGAGGAGTGTGTACCATACAATGCGAGAGGGCACAGAAAGAGAGAGATACGCAAATGGCGTCGGGATGGAGGATGTACTTTGGGCACATGACAGATACAGATGATGCTGCCAAGGCAAATCCAAAGGCAGAAAACCGCATAATGAAATGGAACCGACTTCCGTGCAGACAAATAGCAATGGACAGAATCAATCCAAAAGACACTTCCATAAGAAGCATTTCCAAATCCATAACGGAACGAGGTGCAGGAAAATCCCGAAAATCGAAGAATGTCCAAAAAAGTACTCACTCGATGAGGGCGAATTTGTACCCTATACATGCCCGATTGCCGCCGATGGGATTGCCATTCAGGAACGTAAGTGTATTGGAATAAAGTCCTGGAATCGCCCTGGCTTCTTGAGGAGGTGCAGCCCAGCGTTCTGGTCTGTAGGAAAATCCCGTGGTCAGTACATCAGATAACGGAACAACAGCAAGAATAGAGACTAAAATAGGATGGGAAGGAGGCTTGGGATATCCCAATGAAGGAAGAATCCGGGAAGGAAGGTGGGTCACTTCTTATCAGGTAGACTGCACTGATGCGTGAATGAAAGGGTGAATGAAGTTGGGCCAGCATGTCGGGCTCGGAAATAGTTGGTGTTATACCGCGGAGACAATGAAAGGCGGGGAGATAGAACACACAATTCGGCTGCTGGGAGTGTACCTCGCGTGATCAAAGAATGGGAGCAAATAAAAAAATATTAGGGAGAAAATCCAACAATGATGGAAGTGAAAAAAAAGAAGGGTGCCCAGTTGGAAATCGTGCCTACATCCCAGCAGCTCGAATTCGCAACCCAGCAGTTCGATCACGCAATCCGACAAGACACATAACTGGGGACATTGGGAACGCAAAACAGGTCAAGGAGAAAAGGGATATTTGGAACCAGGAAATTATAAACATACGCACCGAAATACCTTCGCATCCTTTCCCCACAATGCTTCGCTGTTATTAATCGCCTGGATCGGAATGGATATGATGTCCCACTTGCGCACAGGTATGCTCCAGCGCCTCGACCCATGGGCATCAACGTAGCCACCGAGGCCGCCATCACTAGAGGACGAGAAGGTCTGCACAGGAATATCATCTTCTTCACGCATGCACACGCGCATCGTGTTCGTCACAGGGGCGTGCAAGCGCAGACTTTCCCGCACGACCCATTCAAGGTACTCGCAGCGCGAAATTCGGTCGGTCAGATCCGACTCTCTGCTATCCGAGTCGCATGACGTATCACTTTGCAAATTTGATTCAAGTTCGATGGTACGCAGCTCCTCTCGAAGTCGAGCTTGAATTTTGGGATCCCGTGCCAACGCGTATAAACACCAGGTAAGTGCGGAAGACGTGGTTTCATGCCCTGCTGCGAGAAAAGTCGAGATCTGGCACAACACTTCTTCGACGTTCATTCGTTGGGAAGGTACAGAAGACATGTTGGATTTGACTATGGGGCCATCATGATGACATTAAGAGGTGGCGGTGTGGATGTGAATTGAACACTCACTCAACACGCTCAACAAATCCCTTCCCTCCAATCCCTTCGAATTCAAAACCTCGTTGAGTGGTGTAGATGCTCTCCAGTTCTCCTTCTTTTCACTTGGTTCGGCGACATGCACAGTGGCATCATTCGACAAGCGGGTTGTGAATCCATCAGCCTCCTTATTCTTGCCCTCTCGCGCAGCAGTCATCTGATCAGCAAGAGCCTGCCGTTTCTCATGGATGAGCTCCAATCCGATCCGCCGCATCGTTGCTTGTGCTTGAATCATGGTAGCGTTGTTTCGGCGCTGTCGAAAGTTAACGTGGTCAGCGTAAAGTGGAATTGTAACAGAGAAAGTGGAGAAAGAGTCTCTGCTTGGTCCCCGCCCCCAAATTGAGGAAAGCATAAGCATAAAGCCATGTGTTCGAGGAAGTTTGACACACGTCAAGGCAATTTCAATAAATGCCATTGGGGTCAAATGTCAGTTGGATATTGTGCCTTCAGGTGACTGCTCAACTTAACGGAAGCAAATCCGCCATCCACGATTCAAAGGGTAAAAGGTGCCGTCTGACAGGTGTACGTCTGGGTAGACGGATCGACCGGAACATGCAGCGGGGTGATGTTCGCCGCAGGCATCCATGGAGGAGGCAAAAAAAATAAGGGAGCAATGAAAGAAGGTAAAACACTGCCAAGCCACCTGAAATACAATTGCCCGAGCTCTGTTAGCCCCGTCGGGCCTTCAGGTTTGGCTACGATGACAGCCATGCCAACTTAGGCGAATTATTTAGTACGCGGACCCAAAAATGTCCAGGGCACAATGAGGAAAGAGTAAAAGGGATGGATCGGAAGGACATTCGACACTCACGAATCTTCTAAGGAACGGAAACCAGACCTGGAGGATGGTCATGACACGGAACTTGCGAGCGGTAGAAAAAATGATGCTGAATGCTTGCGAGAGCTCATTGGTGTCGTCCTTGAGAGAGTTGAAAGTGTACCCAAAGCCTAGAGATCGCACATTTCAGGGGAGTAGGAGAAAATGTGGGAGAGGTGAGTACCTGCAAGGCCAATCACATCTAGAGCAGCTCTCCCTAGCCAGAGGAGAGCGTCGACGCGGGTGATGGAATGCTCCCGACCGTCAGTGTCTTCAGAATCATCGATCTGAGCTAGCCAGATGTCACGTAGCTGGAATTATGAAGAGTGAGGGGATTAAAATTGAAACAAGTGTAATATGGCTCACTTCGGAGGCTTTGTGCCAAAAGATGGGGGTTAGAGATTTGATATGTGAGGGAGAGAAGGCAGGAGTCTGTTGTATTTAAATAGA
>Ga0307517_10015379_pt1 | contig 10178 bp, 10 predicted proteins | sample 23_EM_MG_FD_194515 | JGI IMG/M metagenome (GOLD analysis project Ga0307517, IMG submission 194515) | Populus trichocarpa ectomycorrhiza microbial communities from riparian zone in the Pacific Northwest, United States - 23_EM | ecosystem: Host-associated > Plants > Roots > Unclassified | place...
CTAACTATGTTTGTTTTCGTGATAAAAAAATGTATTTTTTATTTTAAGTTATTTTTTTATAATTCTGAATTATACAGCATAATAATATCAAAAATATATTTAAAAAATTATTATTTTAATATTTTTTTAAATAAAAAATACTTTAACAAATAATCACTATTTTACGAATAATTTATATATTATTTAAGTAAATTTTTTTTCCAACCCGACGAGCGAGGCCCACAGACCCCAAATGGAAAACCGAGTGGAAGTGGTCCCCACTGTTTGATTTTTCGAACTTGAAAGCGCGCGAGTTTCGGACTAATCATCATTTAAAAAGGAAAGCTGTGTCCAGGCCTTAATTTATTTTTTTTCTCATTTGAAATCAATCTTTCCCCTAATCATAGTCTCCTCCTCCCAGCTTGATTTATGCATTTTAACGGTGGCTCAGGGCCTAACATGGAAAAATCTTGTCTGTTTGAGAGTGTTATTGTATTTATGTTTTAAATTTTTTTTTATTTAAAAATATATTAAAAAATATTTTTTTATTTTTTAAAAATTATTTTTGATATCAGCACATCAAAATAATCTAAAAACATTAGAAATATATTAATTTAAAATTTAAAAAATAATTTTTTTTAATATTTTTAAAATATAAAAACAAACAAGATCGGAGTGAATTCCAGTGAATTCCTTGCTGTTATATTCGAACGTGCCCCTCTTGATTGCTCATTAAACGGGTCTACATGCCAGTAGTTTTCGTTAGGTGAAACGCTTTTACTCCTCGACTGATGAGAGTTGGTAAATGATTCTCATGATGCATTATTTAGATTGGGACTAGAACGTAACCCTCTTAATTTTGTACATACATCAACACAAGTCATAAATCTAGAATTAATTATTAAGTGTCTGTCCATGAGTGTTTGTTAGCTCAATAATTATATACATGATGGTACTACTACGGGTGTCTTTAATATTATAATAGTTTTTACAGTTGCAGTTTTTAAAAATTATATTTTAAAAAAACTTTAAAGTGTAGCTTTCTCAAATACAAGTTTGAGATAAAAAAAAATTTAAAATTTAAAAACATCTTTAACCATGTCCCACCATAATATTTAAAATAACCTTGAATCAAATTTATTGTTTTTTTTAATAATTTCATTAAAAAAATACATTAAAAGTGACCCATTATAACCGCGAGGAGAGGAGTAGTTGAATGTTTATTATGAATGATTATTTTTTAGATTGAGATAGTTGTAATAATTATTTTTAAAAGTATTTTTTATTTAAAAATATATTAAAATAATATATATATATTTTTAAAAATTTATTCTTGATATTAACAAATAAAAATAATCTAAATACATAAAAAAAAATTAATTTAAAATAAAAAAAATTAAAATTTAATAAATTCGATGGTTGGTATGAGATGCCTATCCGAATTCCGAATTCCGAACTCCAAGATGGGATAGAAATTAATGGATCCATTTCTCTGGTTGTTGGTTTGGCACGTAGAAGCTGAATATATTAATTGCGCACTTGGGCTACGTAACGTTCAAAATCCTATTCTCGATACCAGGACCCAAAATAAGCAAGAACTGAGAAAACTGCCTGGATCAACACGCATTTCAAGGGCCTGTGCCGTTTGACCGTATTCTTTTAGAAATTTTAAATTTATTTTTTTATTTATTTTTTTATCATTTTTATATTAAAAATAAAATAAAATAAAAAAATATTATTTTCATTATTTTCAAAACAAAAAAACAATAATCAGTAACTTCGCTAGAATTTCAAATACCCATATTAGCCTCGCATCAAAACTAAAAAGAGACTCATTTCATAAGAATAATTTAGATATTTAATATATAAAAATAACAAAGGTTGTCTCATCAAACAAATTTTACTATTGCTTGAAGATATTATAATTACAGTATTATCAAATTACAAAATATCAAATTTTTTTATTTATTATATCCTAATTATCTTATAATTATGCTGGTTACTAATACACATTGTCACTTTTGGTCGATGAAGAATGGTTAAAAGGTTCCTACCCTCACCTTGAGGGCAATGTTTTTTAAGGAGGAGAGAGTTGTAACAGTCCAGCAGCGCCTAAAGGAGCAAGACCAAGTGAAGCCGGGGAAGAAATGAAGGAGGCGAGTTGGAGAAGACTTACCTGCAGCAAAGAGATAAGGTAAGCACGTGTATAGTCAAGATTGAACAAGAAGTACTTACGTGGAGGGCTGAGATGAAGAAGCTCCTGCGGCTGACAGCTGGCAAGGAGTAAGTTTAAAAGCAAACGGCACCGTTTGGGAGAAGAAAAAGAGTCCAAATACAACACAGATAAATAAAACAACTGTCAAATCTATTTATTATCCTTAATTCTCAACTAACCGAGAATTACAATAAAAAAGGGAGGAAGGGGTAGCAAATAGACATGAAAATTGCTTTGAAGCAAATCTTATTCACCCAGGAGACCCAGGCTACCTCAAAGCTGCCCAGAAATCTAGATTAGGGTTTATCAAACTTTGCATTGTTCTTTCAATTCAAGTCCTCTAAATTATTTCGTTTAAGTTGTTAATTCAAATTTCCCTAATTTTCTTTTTGTTAAACCTGTAAGGCTCAGGTCCAAGAAAAGCTATAATAAAAACTCCAGTATTTTTTCCTTACTTACCAAGTTCATTACATAACAAGTCAATATGATTAAAAAATGTTAAATAGATTTATTTAATAAACTATAAAATTATTTTAATTTAGCCAATTGCTCGGTAAAATGAACAATCGAGTATATTTTAATAAACTATAAGAAGCCACTCTTTCATTTTTCTCAAAGAAAAAAACAACCTCCACTGTCCTAGAGTTCACAGAAACTGGGCTTGGAAACCAAGGCTTCAATGCCCGATGATCCAGTAATTTAGGTCACTGCTGGCCCAGAAACACTTGGCACTGATTAAAACCACGAAAACTTTTAAATTACACAATCAACCCTTGCACCCTTACCAAACTACCGCCTTATATTCCCGTAAGTAACAACTGGCACGTTTCCCTTCCCGGCGCAGGAATTTTTCGTATAACCGGTCATACTGGATCCAATAATCCTGACTCGGCGACTCACACTCACTCACTGTCTTTGAAGTTCGTACCTCAAACTCGACGTTCCCAGTTCTCACTCCCTTACCTCTCTCATAGCTGCCGCAAACAATAAAAAAAGAAGAAGAAAATAACATGGAAGAGTCTTTACAATTACAAATCCAAAGATTCGAAAAGCTCCCTTCTCCCACAGAATTCGCGTCTCAAATCGAATCCAAAAACGTCCCCGCTGTAATTCAATTCCTTCACCACATCTCCTCTTTTTCAGAGCTTTCCATCAATGCTATTTTGTCTAGTAGAGCTTACCTATTTTATATTTCTTTGCTCGAAAGGTTTTTAATGGATGCATTAAGGACTGGAAAGCTTTCGTCAAGTGGAATCCGGCTAATGGCGGCCTCGATCACTTGCAGGTTACTTTGTACTTTATTATTTGAGAACTATTACTATTACTATTACTATTACTATTACTATTATTATTATTTAATGTAGGAACTGAACTTATGATTGATTTTTATGTTAATTAATTGAAATTTAGGAACGGGTAGGATCATCTACTGTGGAAGCTATGCTATCTAAAACTGCACCTGTGTTTTATGGCGATATTAGAAGCCATGAAAGGGTAATTTTTGTGCCAGTTTCTTATTCGAGTAATAATCGTATATTGGAGCTTTTAAGAGTTTCCTTCCTCTTATTACTATATGTTTTTTTTCCTTTCCTGTTGTAGGTTCAGTTACCGTTTTCCACGTTTATTGATTTTTGCAAGCAAAGTATGCGAAACACGGACAGTAGTGGTGGTTCTTTGTTGCAATCAGAAAGGCATCATGATGCTGTTACTGATGTAGATCAGGAAAGTATGCTTTCCGGTGATGTTCCTCAGCAAATTTATCTAGCACAGGTTGGAACTTTGCGGATTCTAGATATTGAATGCTGTTTTTCTTGTTTAATGCTTTTGAGTCTGTGTGATATTGAGTTAGTACTAGGGTGAAAATTGTAATTGTCTGTGTCCAGGTGCCGATAATGAATAGTGAGGATCGAGAGAGGGTTCAACTTGAAGGTCTTAGAGAAGACATTCAAACGGTTTGTGCATTTCTTTCTTCACCCCGTTGCCGTTTAGTCTAATGGTCTCCATGGTTAACTAGTTACTGTTGATTGATTTTCGCAGCCTACTTTTTTGGAAACAAAAGAACTAGCTTCTATCAATTTGTGGATGAATAATGCTCAATCTAGATCAAGCACCCACTATGATCCACATCATAACGTGCTATGTGTAGTTGCTGGCAGCAAACAAGGTTCCGTCTCTCTCTCTCTCTCCCTTCTTGTCCATTCTACAACTATAGCGACTTTCTCTCTTTAGCTGCAAGTTATAGATTCATGGCAATGCTAATAGCCCTTGTCAGGATTCTATTATTTGTAAAGAAACTACAAATTCTTTTCCAATCTTGCATGCTAATGCTTTCTTCCTGCACACTTAGTTCCATGTCATGCTTGTTCTTTGAACCGTTGCCTATGTCTGGTCTAGATAGTTCCCTTTATCAATTTATTTATAAGTTAGAGCTTGCTTCTTTTGTTTTTCTGTTTTGTTCAAATACTTCTTCGTTGCAGTTGTCTTATGGCCGCCCTCTGCAAGTCCATTTTTATACCCAATGCCTGTATATGGGGAGGCATCAAACCACAGGTATGCCACTTTTTTGTGAGCAACAGCAAATTAATTTCTGTTCCCCCTCAATTTTGTAAGAGTATGAAAATGTAGTGCCTGTAAAGTTTGTTTAGCCACTGGAAATTTGGAACTGCTTTCTTTTTATAATTATCCTTTTGTAATTGCCAACTTGTCTTCTTCTGGCTGGCAGTTCTATTGCTCTGGAAAACCCTGACTTCTCATTGTATCCGAGAGCAAAATGCTCCATGGACTACTCTCAGAAGGTTATTCTTCATGCAGGTGATGCCCTTTTCATTCCTGAAGGCTGGTAAGGTTTAAAATATAATGATGCTTATGAGAAAATTCCCTTTATTAGGAACCTTCTTCGTGTAATTCTAGACTATAATGCCAAGCTTATGATATTGTTCTTACCTTTATTCAAGTTTGGTATTGACTTTTCGTTTTACTTCTTTAACAAACTACAAGAAATCTGAGATGTTATTTTGCTTTCTTTCATGCATTTTGTTCTGTGTTGTATCACGGATGTATCCGTAAATTTTATTGCGTAGTCATCACAAAAGGTGGTAGTGTTGATCAAGAGATTGATGAATTCTTATGGTGGAGAATGGGGAATTAGGAGTTATGGTTGATCTTGGGGAGGAAAGCATAAAAAGATAAGAGTTTTGGTGGCTGTTGTTTTGCTGTTGAATTCTGTAAACACTTGCAGGAATTGAGACCTGAAGGTGACATAAAGAAAATGATCCATAACCAAAAGTAACTGAATTAACCTAAGACTTCCAAAACATAGGAAGTAAACCTAAGACTTCCAGAACATAGGAAGTAAAAATTTAAAAATAAACCAACAGCTTTCTAATTTAAGAAACCTTAAAAAAAGACTTATTATTGTCCAGGAAAGACTTCCAAAATATGAAATTGATGCAAGTCTTAACTTATTGGATCACCATCCCTCTGCTCCTAGAAAAATTGGTTGCTTTGTTCATTATCTTGTCTGATATGTGTGAGTCATCTCATAGAATTGACAAATAGAAGCTATTTATTTTTCAGCAGCAAATATGAAGTGGGGTTTATGCATGTTTGTTCAGAACTGAGGGGCATTAATGCTAACTAGTATAGCTGAGTCTCCTTCATGCATCCTTTCACACCTTCAGGTCATTTCTCCATTTTAGTTTCAAAATTGTTGATCTTCTCTCTACCTTAGAGCCTTTTGGTTGCAGTATTGTACTTCTTGCTATCTGTATCAGCTGTCCTGTCCATGCAATAATTTGTTTTAGGAGTCTTTCTTTTTAAATTATCCATGACTGACATTGACATGGCCTTTTATGCTTTGTACCATCAACTATTCCCTCCTCTTACCATGGTTTTTTTCGTGATGCAATAGTCAACAAAGAATCAATTATGTAACTGTCTAATGCTGCAAACATCGTTTCCAAATTTAACTGTTTCTCTTTTACTGTGTTTTGCTACTCAGAACCTTACTAAAATGGTTCTCTGATTCTACTGCTCTTTATGTATGCAAAACTTATTACACCACTATTAAGACACTAAACTTATTTCTTGGACTCAACCTCACTTTTGGTATTTAGTCAGGTGAGATGACTGTTGTCTCCAATTGCCACAGGTTCCACCAAGTAGACAGTGATGATTTGACCATTGCTGTGAACTTTTGGTGGCGGTCCAACATAATGTCTAACATGTTAGAACACATGGATGCTTATTATTTGCGAAGAATATTAAGAAGGTACTCTTGATTCATTTTGTCTTATAATGTTATAATGTTTCATCTGTTTCTCCTTTGGTCCCCATTTTTTCCCTGTGTAACTGTTTCAGTTTGGTGTTGGTAATGCAGTTTAAGCTAACTTGATTTAGTGATTTTGTTTTGCTCTAACATGTTTTATTGGCTCGTCAAATCAATGCTATAAATTCAAGATTGATGGACAAAGAAATGGTATGTCCTTCTCCTTGATACGTCAGATGTTGCATGCTTATTCCTAGTGGAGACCCTTTTCTCTTGTTTTTGGGCTCTGCAAAATGTTTATTCTGTTAGCTTGTGCCCATTAGATTTACATGATTTCTTTTACCATGTATAATTCCTTTGGGAGACTTCCTTAGGTTTGCAGCATTCTTCATCAGCCACACTTCTATAGCACAAAAAAATTTGCAGTGGAAGGACAGAAGTGTTTCTACAAATTAATGGTTGAGGAGCTCTTTATGTCTGAGCTTTGAAAAGTTCGAGGGCCACTAACAGATAAAATTGTGAACATAACTTTTTTGAGGCTTTCAGAAAGTTTGTCATTGTTTGTAGACGAAGAAGCTTTGAAATCACAAGTCTCCACCAAAACTTTTCAGTAATTTATGACAATTGATGCTCAAATATTATCATGTGCAGAGTCTGTTTACTAAAGAGTACCCATTAATGAAATTTTCAAAATTGTTTCATCCACTAAGTTTGGGGAGTCTACTGTCCTGTTTCTTTTCCTTCATGCATCTTGTTTCGAGTTACAAGTTTATTGTCAACCATTTCAACATGTATATTATATTTAAAATTAGGACAGAACCAAGTACTCCCCAAGGCTTCTCACGGCACAGAGAAACTGAAGAGTACATGTGAGCTGCCCAGTAATGGAGCAGGTCAGTTCTGATAATTATACCACTAGGTTTTCTTCACCCAGCTTATTTCCCATGTCTTTCTGTAGACTGATCTTGATAATTTTGTACCAGATCATGGTTGTTGTGACTTGAACCCGGCATGCAAGAAACAGGGTTTACAAGGGAAGGACCTTAAGTTGCATGAATTGGAACCGTTTTCTCTCCAGGCCCTTCATGAACTTGTTTCTGTAGTTCATGACCGTGTTAACATCACCGACCAAAGTCAATGCATTCAATCAACTCCACCAAATGATTCTAAAGTCAGTGTGAAACATGAATGCGATAAAACTTTGACAAGTAAATTATTTTTCCTAGAGGATGATCCAGTTGCTAAAATTATTTGGACCTTTGATCCAAGCACTCTTCAGAATGTCCTCCTTGCCATGGCGGTGAGTATGCACCCCCTTATAAAGCTCCCATAGGTGGATGAAATTCTTATTAAAACTGTAGGAAATACCCGGCTACCACAAAATAAGCTCCAACAATACATAGATTACACACCATCCCACCTTTTTCTTCGATAGTTTTTCATGTCATCTAACTCTTTTCAGCACAATTTTCCAAGAACCCTGGAGGCTCTGATGCTGCACTTGCTTTCACCAGTAGGAGCAGAGGTACTTACAAGGAAGTTTGATGAGGTTGATCAACATACAACAGAAGATGATCGGTATCTGTCAAATTCATGAAGATTTTTTTTTCTTGAAAGGAAAGAAGAAGACACCTATAATCTTTGTATTTACTCGACCATTTATCATTTTTTATTTCAGGAACAAATTCTACCAAGGCTTTTATGGTGCATTTGATGACCAATTTGCTGCAATGGATGCAATCCTTAATGGAAAGGAATTGTTTGCTCTCCAGGTAATGTTATTTTTCTTCATGAAAATGCCTGGCAGAACTACATAAATTGCATATTTTATCATATATATTTATGATTTCATAAGGTATGGTATTTAGGTACTTATGTTTGCATGTGAAATCCATTTTGCTTTAGGTTCACTAATTTATTTACTACTTTTATGGAGTGAGGAATAAAATTGCTTGAGTGCTAGAGCATCCAATCGAAAAAGCTGAAAGGTAGGATTGCTTCCAAATTCTCTATCCTAGGACCTCACTTCCATGGCCTATAATTCGGTAATGGCCTAACAGGCCTAACTTGTGGTCAATCAACATAACAGTGAAATGCAACGAGTTACAACCAAAACAACTTAATATAGTAGGTAGAGAGTGTCTCATACTACATTTTAACTTATGCTAATATATTAAAATGCCATTAACATCACAGTCTCTGTTTGATTTGAATTGTGTTTTCAAAGGAGAAATCATGACATGTGATCTTCTAAGTTTGGAGCATTCTTTCACAAGCATTACTGTAATTGGCCCAATCTCAACAAAGTATCATATTTGAAGTTTAATTGGTTAAAGTATACATTTCTACTAGCTACACACCATGAAAGTTTCATTTGGAGTTGTTATATTCCAGTTTGATGTAGATTCCATTTTGATTCGTCAGTGGCCTCATGCTATGAAGCATTTTTTCTGCATGATTTTATTGCATCCTGCAAATGATGAAGCTCTTCCAGATTTGGAATTTGGTGATGGAGTTCACGGAGCACGCATAGGTTAGAAAATTAGCGTGAAAACATTTTTTTCTTTGCACTTAGCCAGGATCCTTTTAAGATGAAAAAAAGAAAAAGAAAAAACAGAGAGAGGGCAATGAACCCTGAAATCCATGTATCTTACCCATTCTTCGGTATCAGTGAAAAAAAGTCCCTCTCGTTCTTCTCAGTAAAACTTTGCATGGTGAGCTAGTGCGGTGCCATGTTAGTATTGCCATGCATGATCATTGCATTCACAGATTAGATTCTCTGGGTCTGGATTTGTATTCCTTTTCGAATTAAAAGCTGTACTGGCTGAATCCAACTGGATTTGGATTCTACTCTCATTATAGTTTTCTGATCCAGTTCAACTTTGACCACATTGATTTTTTCCCAAATGAGCAGTCTTTTTAAAGTTATTCATGGCCTTTGTTTTCTTTTTGGTTCTTTGCATTTTCCAATCTCCATCCAAACGAACTTTTATATGCATTATTTAGCAGCATCGTCATCTTTTCCTTTGATTCATATACGAGTGACAATAAAGTCTTCCAGGCACGCCTAGAGATAAATTAATACATTCTAAAATTCTCCCTTTTTTGCTGAAACAGAATTGATTGTTAAAGATGGGGATTATCTTGAGCAACTCTGATGCATTGGGCTAATGAGAACTTTGGATCTGAATTTGACATATTATTTTCTTGTCGCAGGCATTCAAAGATTCTCTGGATAAATTCTTGGGAGTGAACATTGACGTTCCCAAACCATCAATTAGATGATAAGCCATGCAGTGATGCAACTTCGTGAAAGAATCGGTCCCACCTGCCGTATTAAAAGAGTCGAGCACAGCATTTCCATAGAAGAAGCTTTCTGTCATAATCGGTACTTTTACATGCGAGTCATCCATGCTGCAGAAATATAAATGATTGCCTAGTTTGAATAGTGCTGTATATGTCACAGCTTTCAATATGCCATGCTATCCCAAGTAATTTGACTCTAATGATACTCTTCCAACAGATAAATTTTTTGTATAATGTATAGTCAGAATTATGAAACTTCATGTCCCTGTCTTAAATGGTGTTCCATCAAGAACGCATAAGCAGATGGCATCAACAGCCATATCTTCCCTAAATAACGACTTTCGTCTTAATATCAGAGCAACACTGGAGGAAGTGTCGTATATCTGGACAATAATCTGACATCATGTATGA
>Ga0307517_10015380_pt1 | contig 10178 bp, 2 predicted proteins | sample 23_EM_MG_FD_194515 | JGI IMG/M metagenome (GOLD analysis project Ga0307517, IMG submission 194515) | Populus trichocarpa ectomycorrhiza microbial communities from riparian zone in the Pacific Northwest, United States - 23_EM | ecosystem: Host-associated > Plants > Roots > Unclassified | place...
AAACTAAATTAAACAAAACAAAATTTATTAAAAGAAAAAAAACAAAGAAAAAAAAAACTAAAGGCATCAAAAAAGAAAAAAAAATGAAGAAAAACAGCTTAAAAAAAACAGTTTAAAAAAAAAAAAGAAAAAGAAACAGCTCAGCCTGTGAATTGCCAATTTTAATATATTTCTAATTTTATTTAGAAATTGAATCAGTAAAAAAGTTCATATAGATAAAGTAATGCATCATTACGTAAAAGCTATTATATTTTATTATAAAAAAAATTAAGTGTGCAAAGTGATTCATTGGAGAGACAGACCAATTGCACTTTGAATTGCCACAGTATAATAATAATTTTGCCTTTCATAACACAAGTTAATGAAGCACAAGATAGGGGCAAAAGTTTTTTATTTTTTTATTGTTATTTAAAAAAAAATTAGATAATTGAGAATTTTGCATCGTGATTACTTTTTATGGGACAATTGATCTCTTGACTTGGAATATGAGTTTTAAAGATTAGTCTGGTTTGATTTTAATTTTTTTTAGATTTTTTTTTTAATTTTATCATTTAATATTATATTTTTGGGCATTCAACTCGTGAGTTTTGCTGCTTTCTTTTATATAAGATTATTTTGATCTCATATCCCAGGTTACGAATTAGTCGAGTTAACCCAAGTAGATTTGAGTTTTTTTTTTTTACTTTTAATTATTTTGTTTATCTAGAAGTTAATCTCTATTTTTTTATTCATTTTTTATAGTATTATCTTGCTCTCATAAGTTGGTGGCGTGTTTGACATACTGATTTGAGTTAATTTTTTTTGTTTTAGTTCATCTTTTAATGTTTGCTTTTGTTGGAGATTGAGTTTCAATTTTTTTATATAATTTTTTTTATTACCATTTAATTTTTAGTTTGTTATAAAATAAAATCTTTAAGATCTTTTTAAAATAGTTATTGAGTGTCTTTTCATGATATTAACAAACACTTTTTTTTATTGATAGTTGTCATTTTTTTTTTTTTTTTTTTTAATTATATTATTATTAAATTAATCAAGTTCATTTAACTAAACAAATTAATAATCTAAATTAAAAATTAATAATCTACATTAAAAAATTTTAAACTTTATTTAAAGATATTATTATCATCTAAATATTTTTGCATTAAAAAATTGACCCTCCTCGGACTCGGAGATGAATTATTATCACAATTTTATAAGCCTCTTACTCTGAGTAAAGTGGGCCTATTTGCACCACCCAGCAATTACACACGTCAAAGTCCTGCCACTAACTGCATTTAATCTTTAAAGCTAACTAAATTGATTGTGCTAAATAAATTTCATTTAAATTCTAGAAAAATAAAATAAAAATAAAATTACTTTAATAAATAAAGATAGAAAAAGAAAAAAGTAGGAGAGAGTGGAGGCTCCAACGCCATCACCTCCATCTCCACCAGCAGGGCCGATATGGTCTCTTCAATTTTCAATTGTTTGCCATCTGACGCGAAGCAGACTCTCACAAGTGGTTTCTGACGGGAAAGGAAACCTCCACGGCAGCCCTTGATCTAAGTTATTGTATGGCGTTGGGCTTGATAAAGCCCAGTATGGATCCAGCCTAATAAACTAGTGCTGGGCGTGGGTTTTGCTTTTGGAGTCCCACCGCAGAATACCTCTCCAAGTCAAGCCACGTTTAAACTCTGCTTATTACTATTTTGCTATGATTACATTACAAATCTTTTCTTGTAATCAACAAGAAAATCTTGAATGAAAGTTTTATATAATATATCTGTTCTTAATCATATTTTTTATAAAATAAGAGATTGGATCATAAACTTTTATTTAAGATGAATATTGTGTACTTTTATTGAACACAAAATACAAAAAATATCTTTGATAACACATAAATCCATTTCATGGCCCTTGGAGTTATTTAAAAATTCATTTTAATATAAAAAATAAATTATGATTCATCTACACTCTTATTATTTCTCAATTAAGTCATTTTTAAATAAAAAACCAAATCATGTGATATAACTTATATTTATTTTTTCAAAAAATAAAATACCTTAAGAATTTCAAAAAATAAAAAACCAAATCATGGGCAATCAAATTTGAAGGGTTTGGTTTAATGGCTAATGTTTAGAAGGATATTTATTAATCATCAAAATTCAAATTTCATGTCTATTGAAAGAGATGAAGCTTTCATGATTTTTGTTATGAATGCAAAGGAATCAAGATAATTGATTTAATATAATGAAAACTGACTTAAAGATATTTTATATAGTAAAAACTAATAGTATTTATTATACTGGTAGAGGAAAAATATCCTAAGATAATGAAAGAAAAATACTCTTGAAAAAGAGAGAAAATCCAATAACATGTATATTGCTTCATTAAATTATGGGATTTATTCCATCTCCACTCTTCTGCGTAGTAATGGTTCATGATTCACTTTCAAAAACAGAGTTTTCAAGGTGAAATATATTGAGCACGAGAGGTTTATTTAGTAAGAGGAAGTCAAGGGTTAATTACTTATAGCTAGAAAAAAAATTCTCGGAAGGGACATGAACTTTTCATCATATATGAGTAATATAAAATGAATATGTATTGATGGGAGCAAGATGAAATAGGCCCAACTAAGCTCATAACGACCAAGTCCGACTAGGCTTAAGAAGAGAGGGACAAGAAATAATATAGTCGCATAGAGAAGAGAGATAATAGTCTTGGCCTAATCTGGCTTAAAACTCCCAGACCCACCAAGAAGAGAAGGAAAAAAGATATGAAAAAATAAGAAAATAAAGAGAAGAGAGAGAAAGGTAGCCCTACCGACCCAATGCTTTGGCCAAATCGAGCTTGACAAAGGATAAGAGGAGGAGGAGAAAGGGAGAAGGGGAGAAGAAAGAGGTGAGAGGAGGAAGAGAAACCCTATCATGCCCAAAAGAAAAGAAAGGAAAGGAAGAAGAAAAATAGAGAAAGAGAGAAGAAAAGGCAGTCCAATCAAGCCTAAATAAGGGCTTGATCGATGAGAGAATAAGAGAAAGGAGAAAGCAGGAAAATAAAAAAGAAAACAAAGGTTAACATGTATATTGCTTCATTAAATTATGGGATTTATTCCATCTCCACTCTTCTGCGTAGTAATGGTTCATGATTCACTTTCAAAAACAGAGTTTTCAAGGTGAAATATATTGAGCACGAGAGGTTTATTTAGTAAGAGGAAGTCAAGGGTTAATTAGTTATAGCTAGAAAAAAAATTCTCGGAAAGGACATGAACTTTTCATCATATATGAGTAATAAAAAATGAATATGTATTGATGAGAGCAAGATGAAATAGGCCCAACTAAGCCCATAACAACCAAGTCTGACTAGGCTTAAGAAAAGAGGGACAAGAAATAATATAGTCATATAGAGAAGAGAGAGAATAGTATTGGCTTAATCTGGCCTAAAACTCCCAAACCCACCAAGAAGAGAAGGAAAACAAGTATGGAAAAAGAAGAAAATAAAGAGAAGAGAGAGAAAGGTAGCCCTACCAACCCAATGCTTTGGCCAAATCGAGCTTGACAAAGGATAGGAGGAGTAGAAAGGGAGAAGGGGAGTAGAAAGGGAGAAGGGGAGGAAGAGAAACCCTATCATGCCTAAAAGGAAAGGAAGAAGAAAAATAGAGAGAGAGAGAAGAAAAGGCAGTCCAATCAAGCCTAAATAAGGGCTTGATCGATAAGAGAATAAGAGAAAGGAGAAAAGAAGGAAAAGAAAAAAGAAAACAAAGGTTAACACGTCAATAATATTTAAGCACGCTCACGTTATCGTAATCGTTTCTCGCCCACCTAAATTTCTATTTTATAAGTTATCAATATGTTGCCTATATGAATGTCTTATTTCACAAGTTAACAAGATGTGTGCCTAGATAAACAACTAGTCTTACAAGTTAGATGTATAATCATCGTTGATGATAAAATAATTATTCTACATGACTACCCTTACGAGTAAAGTGCACGATATGTAAGCAACCTTGCTCTCCACAAGACAAATTAATATGATTTGAGGGTATATAAATACCAAGGACCTCTAGGTATAGACAACAATAGATCCATATATAATGACCACAACACTTTGGGACTTTGTGTAACAAACCCGAAAATTCAAGCATGAAATTGAGAAATTTTATTGAATGGAAAAGGACTAAATTACAATAATAATAGGGATCAAATAGAAAAAGAAAACAAATTGCTAGGTGGATTCAAGGTAGCTCAGACCTTTAAGAACTAAATCAATTTAATCAAAAAAATTTCTCCATGAATCCACATACTACTATCTTATTCAATTTATAATGGTAACATTTGAATTAGAATTTTAAATATATTTGAATTCAAATTTGAAAATATATAGATTATTTGAATTAAAATCTTGATCGAATACTCTTTCATTCGTGGCTAAATTGACTCCCAGATTCGTTACAAATTGCTTACTAAGGCATCAAAGGGTCATCTATTTGACACCAAGGACTTGTCTTGTAATAGTTTGTGAATCACTTATACATCCCAACTTAAAAAAAAATCTTCAAATTGAATATGGTATAGCTATAACTAGCAAAGTTAGGCGCCAAATCAAGAATTCAACATAAAGAGGGAAAATAAAAGACCGGATTCATTACAAATATTTGGAAGTCTAATGAATTCGTATTGAGTAGAGATATCACATAGTTAAAGTATACAAACTGAATTGTGTGAAGATCTCACAATCCATATCAAAATTCAAGATCTAAATTTGAATGTTTGTTAAAGGATTCATGCATAAAATCTTCAAAGCCTTTAAAACAATCGTGAAAATTCCCAAATTCATTTGAAGTTTTTCAAACTTTGTTAGTGGCGTCATTTATGAGAACATAATAGAAGCCAATTCATTCTTTTCATTTCTTGCATATTCATATTTGTAAAGTTTTTTCATGGCTGATAACTTAAAAAGACTCGAACACAAGAGAGTGACTAACCTCTTTACTGTAGGTACATAAACCCCTTTAAACCCCTAACAAATAAAAGTGCTTATTGAGACTATTCTAGCTAAACAAAAATAGCTTGGAACCTTACCTCTTCCTTAGTGGATGATGCAATTATTAATGTCATCACCTGCACTACCATCGATATATAAACAACTTTAGCTTATAAAAGAGAGAGAGGATAAAACGATGTAAAAAAAGTAAGTAAGAGAATCACCATACTCTAACTTGATCTCAAACTCAACCTGTAAGTTGTTATCACTGTTTTCATAACCCAATTTTGTTTGTTTCTCCTAATATTTAATTAAAACAAATCACTATGAAAAACTCAGTTAATCCTTTTTAATCTAGATTTTAATCAAATTCAAACTTGAAGAGATGAGGAGTTTATTTGGTATGGGATTTTAAATTTCATATCATTGGGGACTTTTGTATTATAAATATAGACCTAGTGAACATAAAAAGGGGGGCACTATCGAATAAAGAAAACCTTAGCCTCTATCTTGCTTCATGCTTCTAAAAAATACATATAAAAACATTATCCCCCTTTCCTCACAAGTAGAAGCCTTAGACCTCCAACACATATACACAAAGAGTAAACCAAAAAAAAAAAAATTGACCTGCTGCTATGAATTTCTTGAGCTTCCCCTACCTTCAAATGATCAATATTTTTTTAGTAAAAAGTATTTCAACATCTTTTTTGGGGTTTGAATTACCAAAGTTGCAGTCACCATTTAAGAGCCTCTTATTCTTATAAAGGAAGGAAACTCAGTTTTTTTTAGGCGGCAAGGAGCATCTGCCATCTTCATAATAGGTATATAAGTTTAACTTTCTTTCATATAGGAGGTTAATCATTGAGGATTTGTTTTTTGTGCATCTTCAGTTCCAATTTCATGACTTGTTTGTTAATGCATCACTAAAAGAAAAGGACAACATTTCTTTTAGTGTGTGCGATTTTATCGGTGGTGTTTTCAAATTCATGTTTGCAAAAACATGAATATTGATGTTGCATAATGCCCCCTGGAGTCACGTGTTTCTTATTTAGTTTATAGGTTGGGCTATAAATAGGGTTAAAGTTTTGAATATTATCTTATTTGCATGAGGTGCAAAGCATCTGAGTTCTTATCCTTTACTGGCATAAAGATGTTTTGCCTTAAGAGTAAATAGTAACATTTCATTAGAGATACTTAAGAATTAAGTATATTTTTTTTTCATATGAGTAATAAATGGTAGTTCTCAGTAAATAAGAGTTAATAATCATGGTTTGTTTCTTTTCCAAAAATAAATAAATAAAAATATGCTTGATGTTTACATAGTTCTTGTCGTAGGGTAACGTCGAATGACACACTTTTCTGCTTCATGAGAGGTATTAGAAAATAAACGAGTTTTGAATTTAATCATAAAATTATGATTAAGGTTCAGGAGTCGCCACCTAATATTATGGTTACTAGGAAACCAGTGGTCTGTGAAAGTCCGAGTAAAAGACTAATTATACAAGGGAAAGACATATCACCCCGTACTTGAGGGAAGCTGCATTGTTGTTTGATTATTTTTTTATTTCAAGTTTCTATATGCAATGGCCATGATAATTACCTCATGGCCCAACCCATGGGCCATGAGGTAATTATCATGGCCACTATATATAGAATATAATGGCCGAGGGGGATTTGGAAGGAGAAAAAGAAGGGAAAACTTGCCTTACTAGAGGAGGGAAGTTATTGACGGTGTTCCTAGTGGTATAGGGAAGATCGACGAGTGGTTGGTGGCGGCGCTGGCAGTAGAGCTGCAGCGAAAGAAGAAGAAGAGGTGGCGGCAGGGAGAAAGAAAATGGAAATCGGGGAAATAATTGATTTTTTTTTTCAGATTTGGCTTATGATTTCTCCTCTCTCTGGCCATGGAATCCACCCCTATTTATAAGGGATGAAAGAAGGACATTTTATCTTTAATGGTGTCAAATATTGGCCCTTGATTTGACCCAAAAGAATCCCAACCATTGGCTCAAAGTTGCCATCATGGTCTAGAAGAGTTACTACAGAAGGGGCTGGTCGGGTTGGCCACTTTAGAGCGGTGTGATAGCTGCTGTGGCGTTAATCGGCCAGAAAGGACCACACTAGGGTGTAGTCAGATGTCAGGCCATCATTTGCGTGCAAGTTTTGTCAAATTTGATGGAGAGATGAAACATTACATGCTTTGGAAAGGAGGCCACTCAAACAGTCTTTTTTAGTTTAAATAAGAAAAAGATGAACAATTACAAAAAAAGGTGTCGTCTATTCCTTTTTTTTTTAACTGTTCAAAATGGTGCCATTTTGGACTTTGTAGGGTTTTAATTTAAGGTTTTGGAAAAAGTTTAATTTGGTCCCCCATCTTTTAATTTCTTTTAGTTGCAACCCTGATTGACCTTAAACTTCCAATTTTATGCAATTTTACCTCTGCCGAACTTCAATGCCAGCCTTAAATTTCAGCCCCTTTTTGATTTTGGTCATTGGTCTTGGATTTATACAAATTGACTCTTAATTGACCATTAAACTTTTAATTCTTTTCAATTTCACCCCTGATTTCAATCAATTAGGTCCCCATAGTTTGACGTCTTTTGCAAAATGGTCATTGGCTGTAAATTTCTTTAATTTAGCCATTAATTGACCCAAAAACTTTGATTTTTTTACATTTTGATCCCTGATTTGAACCAATTGACTTTGTAAAAAATAAGTTTGGTCTTCTAAAAATTCAATCTTCTCAATTAAGCTCAAATTGGGCTCCCAAACTTAAGTTTTCACTCATTAAGCCCCTAATAAAATTAATTTGACCCATTTGAAGTATAATTAAGTCCTTACACCTAATTAAATCATTCAATTGGACTCACATTAATTCTTAAACATAATTAAACTTTAATTTGGCCCATGATTAAATCAAATTGGGCTATTAAAAATCTAATTATGTCATATGACTTAATTTTTAAGCAGATTCGTCCAATGATGATTTGATTTGACCTTGAATCTGATTTGTCTCTCCAGTTTTGGGTAAAAGAGGGTAAAATTAAGCTCTAAAATTGCAGCCTGATTTTTTTTTTCTACATTTGAAATCCTCCCAGCTTGCTTTTTCTAAAATACCAGTCTTTTTGGTATTATTATTTATTTTTTGAATTTTTTTATTTTGGAAAGAAAAAAGATGAATTTGAGGAATAATCCAGAAATGAGTTATGACAATTCTTGTGAACTTCCCATATAGTGTATGGATCTTTGGTGGCTGCATTTTTTATTTTGAGACCAATAAACGACAAAGCTTGTTCATTATAAAAAATTACTATTTACATGTTTGAAAATATGTAAGTGGTAATCTGCATCCAAACAAATACAATGAGCTAAAACTTACGGTACGTTAGATTTATTTCATGCTATTCTCGTGTACATGGACATTAAAGGAAACAATGTGCTTACCTATGATTTTTGCCATATAGATATTCCTTTACTCTTGTTATGTTTTTATAAGCATTATAAACTAGGGTTCATGTGTTTGACCCTTGTTTTCATGAACTTGCAAATTACCTACCAATCTTAAAAGCACAAATAATCAATTTGGATTTTGCCAAGTCTTTTATATATATATATATTGCATTCATGTGTGTGTTGATCATTGTTCATGTTTTTAGCATATTTCCATAAAAAAGGCCAAAAATGTTTCTACATGTTTTAGCATTTTACAATATTTTTGTTTTAGCATTTTTACAAAAAAATAAAAAGGAGAAAAGTATAAAAAATATTTTGCATACATATTTAGACTTTATAACAAGTTTATAAAGTTCATTAGGTCTTGACCAAAATTAAAAGGTCTATTAAGTCTACATACCTAAAATTCCAAAAATCCAACTTAGATATTCAAAAGTCTATTAAGAAAAATGTTTTGTTATTCACTTTTAATATTTGAGTATATAAACTCATAGAGAGCTAATACTTGAATATTAGAAAGAACAGCCCTTACTATAATTTCCTCAAAACAAAATAAAGATGAATTTTTTTTGTTAAGGGTAAAATGAATTTCTTGAAATACTCACCAATTGAAGGTAATTTTCAATCTAATACTCCATGACACTAGAGTTAGGAATATTTGAAGTACTATAGGACAAATAAACCTTTTTGAGGCATCTTTCATGGACCTTTCCTAGGATTTGAGTTGGGTTTCATTGACCTAACATAGACTCATTGGTACATTCATGGACATAACTTGAGTTATGATCTGAAATGACCATTTTATAGTTATCAACTTACCAAACAATTAGAAGTTGCAAAAACTAGCCAGACTTTTAGAACAGATAGGTGTTGAACTTTTGACCAGGTTTTAACTCATTATAGTAAACACGTATTCACCCAATAGATAAATCACTTATGGTTTAAACATAACAAGGCCTTAGCAATTTAGGACAAGATAAACAATGCAACCTACCTCATGTAAGATGCTTTAGGGGTGACAGTATCTTCCGTTTAGCATAACAAGTCTTTTACCACAGATATTTGAAAACCAGTTAAGGTTTCTAATGACTATAATATTAAGTGACAACTTCTTTTCATAAGACTAGACCCCCCCCTCACACATAAAAAGGCTCGTTTCCTCAAGATTCAGGGAAAGAGGTTGGGTCGCCATGATGTCGAGAACAATAATTATCACAATGAACATTCTCAAACTAGTTATTCTATACGCAGCTTTCAAAAGTATACAATCAAAGCATTAGTTAGTCACCATCTCAAGAATGACCATCACCATTGCTCTATATTATAATATATCTCAGGTAGTCCTAAGAAAAATAAAAAGCCCTGACACAAGGCGAGATCTATTGTCACATGAGTTTTTGAGAATGAATACAACCTCCATTACGTAAAAGGTCCTTCACTTTATAAATGGGTGTTATATATTCTTCTCTCTAAAAATTTTATATTCATAAAAATAAACTTGGGTAATTATGATGGGTTTATAGACTAGAGGAATAACATATAAAATATACAAAGTAACCTAGAGGTCGTGATACAAGATGGTAATGTTATTTGAAAAATTCTTCTAACAACATTCTACGAGTTTTCTTAGGCACGATATCATAGTTAGGAGCCCAACTCCATCATTGACTTTAACAACCTTTGCTGAATGTTAGAAAGATAACTACATGGTTCTTGGTATGAAAGTAATATATAGCATAATTGTATGGTTAAGAACTCCCATGCAACAT
>Ga0307517_10015381_pt1 | contig 10177 bp, 13 predicted proteins | sample 23_EM_MG_FD_194515 | JGI IMG/M metagenome (GOLD analysis project Ga0307517, IMG submission 194515) | Populus trichocarpa ectomycorrhiza microbial communities from riparian zone in the Pacific Northwest, United States - 23_EM | ecosystem: Host-associated > Plants > Roots > Unclassified | place...
TCTCTCTCCCAACCCAGGGAGGCGGAAACTCCTCTGGCGGCGCCTTCCCCACTATTCCTGGCCAGAACAGCACCTTCCCCACTACTTCTGGCCAGAACAGCACATTCCCCGGTCTCAACGGTACTACTCCTTCTTTCTCCGGCACCTCCATGCCCACCTTCAACTTCACCGGTTTACCGTTCTCGATTCCTTCCAATGTCGCCTCCTCCAACGAGGTTGAGTCCACTTCCGCCACCTCCGGCATCTCCGGAGCCCTCCCTTCGATTCCTTCCGTTCCCTTTAGCTTCCCCACGTAGAACACATCGCTCGATCGACCTCGAAGCGACTCCCTCACTCCTTTTCCGTGCTTCGATCCAAAACGTTTCCTCTCCTTTCGATCATCCGTTCGCTCCTTTCACCTTTCACCTCTCGGTTCTTGCCGTACACCCCTCCGCGAACCTTGAGCGTCGATGCTGATAGATGGCCTGTAAACTTACATTACCTCCGAAAAGTTGTTGATAAGATCAAAATTGTACTTTTCCCTAACACCGATGGGGCCGCGGGCACCACGCGTTGTGAAGGCTATAGATCGACTGGCTCCTGTCTAACCGCCCCATCACGGTGACCGCTTCACCGACATCATTAGTCGAGCTTGCGAGACTATAGGGGGAGGAGGGGGGTAAAAGTCGTAGATTGGTCAGCAAACGTAGTTCCTTTTTTGGTAATAAACTTGCTTATCTAATTTCCGCGAGTCGGTTCGCGCGCGTTGGCAAAAATTCTATCCACACGAAAATCCTGGCCGTGGGCTAAGACAAGACGTCCGGAATCGGCGAGCTCAACTCTGCCATGAGGGGTACTCTCATACAACCCATTTTTGCTACCTCTCGGCAAGTAGCAAGGTACAGAACTAGGCACTGGCGTAAGGCTTACCAGCATGGCACGCATGCCAGAAAGCCCGCCGAGCACCATTCAACCATCTAACGTATGGACTGGTAGCCCACCCACACGCACCACGCAAACCTCATCCCCGGATTTCTACATCGCCGATGTCATCTGTCATTTGGGAAAGACCGAACCGAATCTTAGCCTCAAGCCTATTGCTTAAGTATCTGGACATCTGGGTGTTGAATATCGTGAACCCGACGAGTCCTCGTGGCTTTCGTCAAGGGGATGTGAACACGAACACGTATACGCGGTCTGTAACTGACCTCGATGTTGAATTATGGACGTTTCGCATATTCGTTAGACACTTATTCCTTTATTAGTCGAGCTTGCGAGACTATAGGGGGAGGAGGGGGGTAAAAGTCGTAGATTGGTCAGCAAACGTATTTCCTTTTTTGGTAATACGCTTTGCTTATCTAATTTCCGCGAGTCGGCTAAGGGCTCGCGCGCGTTGGCAAAAACTCTGGCCACACGAAAATCCTAGCCGGGCGAAAACCGGCCACAATGTTCGAAATCGGCGAGCTCAACTCTGCCATGAGGGATACCCTCATACAACCCATTTTTTACACTTGTTTGTTCGCGATAGTTAGATTGTTATCTCGGCGAGTCGCTCGCGTCGTCTCCTCAGCATTTCTCTCTTCGCTGAGGAGTACGTTCTCTTTATTTCTCTTTTTCCTTTCAATGTACTAACTAGTGTCCAGTACAGTTCTCATCTAGTATTCGCTAGGTACAAATACAGCATTTCTCTCTTCGCTGAGGATACAGTTCTCATCTAGTATTCGCTAGAATCGAACACTCGATGCATCACTTCACATTGTGGAGTTCATAACCTAAACGACCATATGATATCAATGCCGAGGGCTGTTACCGCCCCCCAGCCACAAGTAGACTAGGAAGTGCTACCCAGACGAATTTCTCACAACAACCAAGGTAGGTGTCTTGCAATAACTTCGCGCAATCTGCGCAGACAAGGTCTCCTAACGAGAGAGGAGACAGTACATCACCTTTGCTCTTGTCGACCATAACGCAGAAGATCTTCTTCAGCGCTTCCATCCTCCGTTCCATAGGGTTTGTACCCACATTCAGAACGCACGCCGTCCGAGGGCACACCCTCAGGTTCCCATCGTAGATAATTGAATGTGAAACCCGGACCATCACGTGTCGTATCTTCTCCATGCCGTAGATCACGAAGGCGAGAGCAAGACGTGAGAGCGCCGTACCGGGTCCGTCGCTGATGAGAGAGGGGAAACCACCTAGGGCAGCTCTATAGGCAGCGAACGGCAACGCGAACTTGATTTTCTGCTCCAAGAGCAGATTCAAAACTGCGTTTGGATGGGGTTTTGGTGATCCAAAAATGTCCTCGCCAAGGACTTTCGCTGTCTCGAAGTCCTCCCACTTGGTAGGGTACGCCCCCTTCAGGTCCTCAACAAGTCCCTTGCGGACGTTGGAGAACCCGTACTTGGTCGCCATCCGAAGGAGAGACCCGAACACCGTAAATTCTGGAACCTCATGCCTTGCTGGGAACCTGTTCGTCAGTCATCCGGTCAGCTCACAGGACCCACATCGAAGGGAGGACGGACGTGCCCTGGCGTGTAGATCATCTTCAATAACACTGCGAAATCCTCGGCGCTGTCCTTGAAAACAATCCGAGGACACCCTTCTGGCATTGGGGCACTGAGGAGGGTAGACGGGGGAAGCATGTCCCGAAGGCTGGGGGAGGAGAACGAAACGATCGGGGAGTGGACCCGGAAGATTGTGTGTCCGCACACGATCTCCACGTTTCCGTCCTCGAGGTAGAATGTCTCGTGGCGAGTAGGAATCCGTTCGTCGCTGCCCTCCCCGATGTCCTCGCCAAATTCGTCGGTTGAGGTCAAGTCGGATAAGGAGGAGATGCTGAATGTGGGGGAGGAGACAGTGGCGGTTCGATCGTCGGTAAATGCGTCGGAGTCGGAGGAAGACTCGATGCCTTGCAAGATGGGAGAAGAAATACCAATATCGATCGTGGTGGGGAGAACTTGTGAAGCGAAAGCGATAGGAGTTTCAACCTCTGCAGGGATTCCAGTAGCCACTTCATCACCCACTTCTTCCCCCTCACGTTCTTCCGTCTCCGCGACGTCCCTTTGTTCTTCCTCGTCTTTCCGCTGCAACCACGCGGCATGGAGCTCGCGAAGTTCCTGGTCCACAGGTTAGTAAGTTCCGATGGGGGCGTCGGGAGGAGTAGCACACTGCACCTCCAGCTTCGTTTCATCCAATTTCACTATTCCCTCAGGCCTTGACCTCTGGGCGTCCAATATCTCGAAGCAGACCCGGACATCTTCGGGTTCGAGAAGACCCTGAAGTAAGGTTTTTCCTACGACGGAGAATAATTGGTAGATGACCCTGGCCCTAGCAGCTTCCGCAAGCGTGTCGCGATCGGTGTAGTGGTGGGCTATTAGTGACTTGACGAGATGCCGCCGCACCAGCTCGTGGTTGAGTAAGTCGTACTCAATGAGATGACCAACAAATGGCACCCCTTGTATGGGGTCTTTTCCTCCATGGCTCCAAATCCTCCCGTCCCATAAGTCCGATGAAAAGTCCTCCGCTGAAGCTACTAAGAACCACCGAAAAGCTCGAGCGCACAATTCGTCGACGAGGAGTTTGGCTTGCTCGGAACGGTGGGGGGCATCACGGAACCCTTTTAGGAACCGTGCACTTGCGTGGAAATCGTGATTAGTCCATGCAATGACCGAGACTTGCTCCACGAGCTTGTCGATTGTCGTGAGCTGTTCGGTGAGAGCACATTCGATCCAGTATTCGATTTTCGGCGCGACCTCGTCATACGTCGATGTCTTGAGAGAGTAGAACAGGGAGCATATCTTCGTAGAGATAATGTTATCGCGGTCGTGATAAGACATGATCGTGGGACGATGACAAGTATGGGAGCACGTGGTCCCTGATAGTGCTAAGTGGTAGCATTGAATAGGGACAATTTCTTGAGTTTTTTTGGCGGTCGACATTCGTAAAAAACCCTCAATCGTGTCAGGGTATCTACGGTAACTCAAGCTGAAAAACCTCAAAATAATCCACGAAGGATGAGGTCCACATTGGGTGAAAAATTATCTGCCATCGTAACGAGAAAGCGAAAGCCAGTACCACAGAGTTCGCTCTCCAGCATGGTAATTTACGCGTGACCGACCCTCAATCAAACTCCTTCCCAACTCTCCCAACCGAGCAGACCAGGAAGTCTCGCCCAGACAAGTCGCTTAAGGCAATCACGATTGCCGTCATGGAGTCCCTGAAGTAACGAGTTTCTTGCGGCAGCGAACAGTTGGTAGATGGCCATGGCCCTGACAGATCTCTGAACATCCTCGCGATCCTCGTTGCGGTGGGCTATGAGTGGCTTGACCAGATGCCGCCGCACGAGCTCGTCACTGAGCAAGCCCCATTCGATGAGATATCCAACAAAAGACGTCGCAGATATGAACCCGTGCCCTCCGCCAACCACAACCCGCCAGCCGCTGGAATAACCTGTATCCATCGAAAGGTCCTCCGCTGAAGCTGCTGTGAACCACCGAAGAACGTAGGAGCACAACTCGTCGACGAAGGACTTGGCCTGTTTGGAGCGGTGGGGCGCATCACGGGACTCTTTGAGGAACCGTGCAACACTTGGGCCGTTCTGAGCACCCCGTAGTTGGGACATCTTACTTGCGCCACACGTACGGAGGATCTGGTACTACAAGCATCTGAGGTTACATGAGGTTCGCGTGGAAACCTCGAGGAGGAGCTGAGACAACGTACAATTCGTCGTATATGGCCACAACCCCAACTATTATCCTCCTCGAGTTATAATTTGTAGCAACGTGATGGGCGTACCTTTGTCTCACTTCTTGTTCCTAACGTACAATCGAAGCTCGAAACGCTGGACGCGCCGACTGGGTGGGATCCGCCCAAACGGACACCACGAATTACCACGGCAACGCATCCAATGCCGACTATGGAGAGGATTTCTGAATAGGGAGCTCGCCTGCGTGCAATGAATGAAAAACGTGAGGGAAGCTATGCAGGTTCTGATTTTTCGTTGGAGGAGGAGGGACTTTGGGAGGAACTCGGCTACTTCAGCCCCTTGGAGGGCCGCCGATAACGTCAACCCTTACGAAACGTTCGAAACCGCTCTGACAAGTTCGCGCCATTTACGATCCCTTGCGTCGCCTGTACTAACGCCTATTACAACGGACTTTCAGCGCAAGTCCTGTACCAGATCGTTGCTTGAAGTGCCATACCTCCGAAAGACGACACTACCCCGAATCCCCAAACAATGCCAACCACTCTGCTGGAAGCTAAAACAGTCGGGCCGGTCCCCACTTGACGGTGTCGTCTATGTATCGGCGAAGCTCGCCCGGAGTTTTTCCGTCTTCCTTCCTCCGTCAGATGCCCAACAGAGACGGTGTGAACAAAATGGCCTCCCACAGGCGCCAAATACCGTCGAAATGGATTTTGGATTCAATGAACGGATTTCGACCTTCGACGAATCCATGATGTTGGAGATCCTAGAAGACCAGCCATCGGGAGAAAAGGAGGACGAGAAGATGGAGGCCAGTCCAGTAGTCCCCGCATCCGATGTCAGTGATTACCCAGATGGCGGGTTAGCTGCTTGGTGTGTCGCACTGGGCGTGAGTCGGTTGACAATTTCCTCATCTTCTCAACTCTGCTGATGCTGATAAAATCCGGTCACGTAGGCTACATGCGCTGCTTTCTCGACGTAGGCTGCGTTTTGCGTGCTCATTGCTGGACCGCTAGCTCACCTCGGACGCTCCTCACAGATTCGGTCTTGTCGGTGCCTGGGGAGTGTGTGGGCTCCAGACCCTTCCACCATCGATATCGCGACTGACCGCCGAAACAGGTATTCCAATCTTACTACGAACGAGTCCTCATACCAGAGACCCCAACCTCGACGATGTGAGCGTGCAGTTTTTCATCTCGGATTTTCCGGTCTTCGATCTAATACCCGAACGCCAGCGCATGGATCGGTTCTATTCAGGTGCGGCGACGTCCACCTGCCCAGTGAAGCTGAGCTCACGTGCATACAGTACGCTCTGATCCTCCTTCCTGGGCTCATTGCGGGCCGGCTTTGCGATCTTGGTTACTTCAAGCGTACCTTGTTCATCTCCAGGTCAGTGACGCGGGGTTTTGTTCCGCAAAACCATCTGACCCCAAACTCGAAATTAGTGTCGTTCTATTCGTAGCGACCGTGGTCACGGCGGAATGCAAGGAGTTTTGGCAACTGCTCCTTTGCCAGGGTCTCCTGACCGGGGTTTCCTGTGGAATGATCTTCGGTCCACTCCCTGCCATCACTTCGCAGTGGTTCAAGAAACGGAGATCGCTGGTGTTCGGTATCATCGCCACCGGAGCGTCACTGGGCGGAACAATCATCCCGATTACGGCCAGCAGGTTGATCGAGCTCATTGGGTATGTGTGTATCGTGCGTGTAGTGAGCGTGGCTAATAGGTTTCTTTAGGTTCAAATGGACAATGCGAGTTATTGCTCTGATCGAACTCTCCATGCTCGTAATCATGAACTTGGTAAGGATTTCCGTGTCAGGCTCGGTTGGCACTTGCTTAGCAGCCCCACCCCAAGGCACTCAGGCGAAGGCTCGACCCTCCTGAACAGACTGGCCCCTTCTTCGCTTGGCACGATTTTAAAAAACCTGCATTCAACGCGTACATCTTCGCTGGCATTCTCAATTTCTTGGGTCTCTATACGCGTGGGTTCCACCACCATTTTCCTATCACCACCTCGTGACTAACCCGAACTTTCGGAAGTTCTAACTTACATCGATCTGAGTGCGACCAGGGCGGGGATCTCTCCCAAATTCTCTTTCTATTTGACCTCCATCACGAATGCCGGGTCAGGTTTAGGGCGGATTTCATGTGGGATCCTCGCTGACAAATTTGGGGCATTGACTGTAACCTGCCCACTAACCCTCCTGTGTGCAATCATGACGTATGTTTGGCCATTAGCCGCGACGAAAGGATCCTTCATTGCCATTGGGATCATTTATGGGTTCTGTTCTGGTGCATATATTGCATCGTTTGCAGTACCTGTTGTGATGATGGGTGACATGCACGATGCCGGGAGGAGGACGGGAACCGCTATGACGTGCATTGCACTTGGAGCAGCCGCTGGACCCCCGATTTCTGGTGCTATCGCTCAAGCCACAGGAGGGTTCAAGGCTGTCGGCTACTACGCAGGTATGGCATTGTCCCAGGATCTCTCCTCCCACTCTTGACGTCATACTGACGTACCCTCTCCTTCTTTTCCCCACAGGGTCGTGCATTCTTGGAGCTGTCGTATTCCTGTACCTCACGAAATACCTGATGACCGGCAGCTTACGCGGAAAATTCTAACGTCATACATAATTGAAGGAATGTCAGATTTTTTCGCGTCTCCGACCTGAGGCAATGCAGATATTCTTCAGAACTCACCACCAATTGGATGGCGCCAGTCCGCCATCCTTCGCGCAAATTTGTACCCCGCACAAAGTAGTCTACCTTTCCAATCTTGTCAGGAAAAGCCAGAGTCAGTCCCTATGGGCCCGGGTGCGCTTGGGCCGAGTACAAAATCGCCTGGAGCCCGACAAAGACGTGAAGGGCCCGTGTGACGGGCGGGAGGATCGTTGTGCCCGTCCCACTGAAACCTCCGCAGTTGGTGGAAACCCTGGACTGTGATGCGTTCCTCGCCCTCCTGCTGCAACTTCTGCCTCATACAAGAGGATACCATACGCTTAAGCTCCTCCCCCTCCTCCAGGTGGCCCGAATCCTTTTCTCCAAGGAACCGAAACCTGGCTGCCGAAAGATTACTCCCGTAAACCATTACGGTTGTGTGGTGGATGGGCAACTCTTTCGGAATGTTCCCGGCGACGCCGCAACACGACCTGACGGAGGGCAAGATCTTCGCCTCACAATGCCCTGGCGCCGGAGAATCTTCCTGTCGCGATCCAGCCAAGCTCCTTACGGAATGAACCAACGTGTTTTCATGATGTTCTTGACAAACAAGAGGGCTTTCCACTCGGTAGGAGGGCTCGAAATCACTGCTGGGGAGTTGGTGGTGGCATCAGCAAAACGGGCGATCTACTGTGAGGTGCTGTGACCGCTGTGGCGATCACACAGCGCCGATCCCCACAGACATACCCCCCTCGACTACAGCACGACCACAGTAACCACAGAAGCCTGATTGAGTGTCACTTTGCTGTCGTGCTGTCGTGCTTGAATGTGCGTGATTGGTTGGAATTTAATGAAATAAGAAATAAATTTATTGCTTGTACTTAAAGTGTGGTAATGATGTAGATAGGGGGTGACGAGCGAGAAATCAGGGGAAATTAAGGTGGCTCATATAACATGTCATTCACTCTTTTCTGATCCTGAGGTCCATCGAAATTCACTGCCTGAGAGTGGGAGGATCTGATGGTGTCAAGGAGTGGGGTGAGGTGGCCGGGGATAAGGACAAGATGGGCATGAACAGCCCGGAAGTTGCCAATGATACTGAGGCAAGCATGCATCACCGGCTCAGCAAATCCAAGGCTGGGTCGAGGGGCGGTAGGCATGTCCGCAGCGTGTACCGTCAGCGGGGTGAGGCAGTGGACGTGGGGTGAGGGGATGGACCATGGACATTAAACATTGAAGCTAGCTGTAGAACCTCCAAAATGGGTGATTGGTCTGTGGGGGGACTAACGCAGTGCATGAAATAATAAGTCACCAGTCAAGACGCGCACATTGGACAAACCTTCAACATTGTTGACTCTCAATGATACAGAGGCTCTAGTGAAGGCACGACCATGACGTGGTGCAAAAGGACAAAAATACTAGCTTCTGGGACCGCTGAGAGGTCATGGCTGTTGGGTGCAGGCACGAGTGTTGTGAGATACCTGCGGGGACTCAGTGTGCTACTTAGTGTGAGGCTGCCCGTTGAGTCCGGTGATTATTGATCATCGATCAAATGTTGGGACCCAACATCTTGGTATTCCCTCCACTTTACCAACCCCTCCTGCTATGAGACAAGCATGGTCGAAACATCTTCCTTCCAGAAATATACCTCTGTATTTAGTGGGTGAGCGCTGGGTTAATGTTGGGCTGGTTCGGCTCATCCGTAAAGTCATCTACCAGATCGGGCATCGTGTCCTCCAAGTCCTCCATCTCCCCGCCTCCATTCGTCGCATGATCCGCAACCTGGCATATCACAAACTTAGATCACAACTAAATAAGTCCAATCACTATGTGGACACACCGGATCGGAGTTGGTCTGGTGATTGATGAGAAAATGAATATGGGCTGGGCCATGACCAATGAGTTCTACGAGGACAAGGATTGTACAGAAAGAATCCGTGTTCAAAGCTGCAGAATCTGCAACTCCAGCTAGAGTGATGCCAGCAGATGGTGTGAGTATTCTGGACACCAGGAATAGACAGTGAGTAGCATACTCGGGTTATGTGCGCCGCTCAGTGTGTTGTTCATAGTGTCCGCAAGAACGGGCCGTTTGGGAGTGGGGCACTTTGTGTCAAGCACATACCCCTTTCTATAGGACTCTTACTGAAACCTCCTCTCACCTGTGAAGTGGTTTCAGCAGATCTGATGCAGTGGTGTTATTTTGGAGCTGGGTTTAGTCCCCGTGTTTTTCTGGCATCACTCCTGGTTTGCATATGCGCCTAGCCTGTTTGTCCATTTCAACAGAATGATTCTGTTCATCTGCTCAAAGTTTGGAACATAGCCACACACTTTGTCAGATGACTCATCCTACGCCAGAGGACAAATGCTAAAACTGAGCCCTATTGCTAATGTTTTAAGGCCTCACTTTTCCCCTGGGGTTCACACCTATTGACATGCCACCTGTCTACTATTTGTATTCCCCAAGGGCATCCAACCTCACTGGTACGTGTGGTAACTCACTGACGTCTGCACAACTGACTGACATGGGTGTCCATGGAGCATGAGGGACTGCCCCACCACACTACATGTGGTACAAAGCAAAGATTCACCATGTTAGGGGCCATCCTCGAGCCTCCTAGTGAAGAGGCAAGACAAGGGGGGCGTCCTGACGATATTGGACGGGGGCTAACTTCTGCAGGCCAGACGACGAAGATCCAGAGGTAACGGGAGATAAAAGGAGACCCACGAGCCAAGTGGGGACATAACAAGTAACCTCTCACTGGGGACTGAGGAGAGTGTAACCTATTATTATCAAGACTAAGGAAATACAAGACTATGGACTGGGGGCTTATATAGCT
>Ga0307517_10015382_pt1 | contig 10177 bp, 6 predicted proteins | sample 23_EM_MG_FD_194515 | JGI IMG/M metagenome (GOLD analysis project Ga0307517, IMG submission 194515) | Populus trichocarpa ectomycorrhiza microbial communities from riparian zone in the Pacific Northwest, United States - 23_EM | ecosystem: Host-associated > Plants > Roots > Unclassified | place...
TTCGGTATATTTATTAACTTATTGAACTCAATCAAATATATAACTAACTCGAACAGCAGATTTTTTTCCTTCTAAACAAAATGCTAATAGAGACTGAATATTTGGCACGGACCACGGCATAGCTGATCACCAATATAGTGCTAACCAAGGGACTTCCTGTATCTAGAATACGATTTCCTCGTCGGAACTAAAAGACAATAGCTCAACTGATCTCCCAATAACTTGCGTATAGCTGCATGCCACGCTAATTCCAACCCCATCGAAACAGGCTTGGCTCTCTATAGCAGCAGACGCCGGAGTTTTGCCATCTTTCCTCCTCCCCAAACTCACAAAAGAAAAGATTAACATGTTCTCCAAAATTCACCATGCACATATCAGTTGCCACAATCTACTTTTCAAGGTAAGAAAAAAAAAGGAGCAGCAGTCTTCGATATTATGGCACATAATACATACAATGGGCAACGAGTGCAGCCTAATATTTGACAAGTCGAAGTTTCCATCTAAAGACTAAAGCACTACCTTAGATGAGAGTGGGAACTTTTCTAGTTCACATGGAGAGTTGTAGTCAAGCCATTTGATTTCCAGCTTTGTCTGGGTTCTTTATCCATGATGAGAAGTTTGTGCACATTCTTGAAATCTTTTTCCTTTACAATTGCATGGACAGCAGCAGGCAAAATCTGTGGCATTATGATTCTTTTGAAGAGCGAATATACACTAGGCATGATACATGAGCAAGCTATTTCCTGAAGCACAGGCAATGAAGTTTGTTGTTGGATGCCATGCCAGATGAAGCAGCTTGGAGCTTAAGTTGCAGGAAAATTCATTGCTGCCTGAGCGGTAATTTTCATGTCCTACATAGTCAACTGAAAGATTAGACATGCATGAATCCAACGAGAGCAAAAAAGCTTAAAAATACAGATAATGACAACCTTGCCGGTAAAATCCACGTGCCATGTTGCTTAAGGATGATCTCCTTGGCCTTGAAGTAGAATGGAGTATTGATCTCCTGTTGTGGATTTTTTTAGAAAAGAAAAAGGTAAAATCTTCTGCATGCTCTCTGGTACTCCCAGTTGTCAAGCCATCAGCAAAAGCAAGCATTTACAGGAAACAAGAAACTCTAGCACTGCAATGATAATCACTACAGACACTGGCATTTAACTGAAGACATTGTTTGTATGACGAGTTTCATGTTTAAATGAAATACCATCCCATACCTTAATGGTGCACTGTACACTAATACAGACTAGAGAAAGCAATTATTCTAGGGGACTTTCATAATCAGGGAACTTTGACTAATCAAATCCAAGAGTAGATTCATGAGGACTATCTAGCAATTAAAAGAAGCCTATGAGTCACAGCTAGTACGATCCCTCACCCCCCCATCTTTTTACTGCAATCAGTCATCTAGATACAATTAATGGCTCATACACTGAATTCCCAAAAGTCGATCTCAAAATTCTGTCCAGTATTCACGGTCACATTTACTAGTATGTAGCTATTTATTTCTAGAAAACTTAAGGACATGTGAGCAACAGAAAGATTATGTAAGAATACGAATTGATCAAAATGGAATGTATTAATTGTGAAAACAAACTATCTTCTCAACTCTTTCATCACTTAATTATACACACATAGTATGCAAACCAAATCTGCCCCTATAATACTGTGTATTAGTAGGGTAACATGTGCTGCTCCTTTCAGGTAACTTGGCCAAGAGTTCAAATAAACCATTTAAGAAAATTTTCAACAGATTTCAAACATTAGTCCAACAGTTTATTTTTTCAAGAAGAGAAGAGACAAGAACCAACCTGTTTGGATTTTTGCTAGCTTCTATTGTAATCCCTTCTTCATTTCCAACACCATGTGAAAATATACGTAAATTATTGCTAAGAAAACACACAAGATCTGTCACTTAAAGTGCAATGTACATGTGTTAAGGCCAAGACTTAAACATGTTACTGGAGTATGAGGTCTCGGGCAAACCTGTAAGATCCAGTTGCAAAATGTAGTCCATCTCCACTGATGCAGCACTCAAATTTATCGAATATGGAGTCATCATTATATAAATCACTTAACTGCAGGACACAAAGCCAATCAGCTATAAGTTGACATCCCAATTTGTGTAAAACATTTTACACAGGATACTAGCAAATACAATATAACCTATAGCTGGATTTAATGACAAATCACTTATTTCTTCCACTTTGAAAGTCAAGCGGACACCAACAATCCTTCTTTCAAAAGCATCAAGAACTATCATCAATTAAAGATTATGAGAACTTCAGCATTGAGAAGCTTTCTGCTCTGTTTTTCAGTTGGACCACTTTGTCCTATCAATTAAAAGTAAGCCAAAAGAAGCTCTTGCCTATTCCCCTGAATCTTTAAAGATACATAATCATTTCAAAAGACTTTCACCTATTTTTCTACATTACAAAACAGTCTACGTTTTCACTGTTAAAGTAATCCAGAGGAGTATTCTCTTTATGCAGAATTGGCTCTTTAATCAATCATTTGATGGAGAAATAACTTTTCAGAAGCCTTTCACATATCATTCTACTTCAATATAACAAGCTGCTTTTGCATCGCTGACCCAAACCAGAAGAACATAAATTGGATAAATTTTCCATTTAATGACTCAAAGACCATTTAAAAAGAGAAGCATAACATGCACTAGTACATGGTTTTTATTTAATTGAATATCATACATCCATATATAGCTTCATGTAATCTGTTTATAACAGCAGCATGTAAAATTAACAGATTGAGGAGAGACTGTAGAACTACTTTTGAACGTATTAAAGGCTCATAAATTAAAAGGCCATAATTTTGTCAAGATAATAATTACTGAACCAAAAGAGACAAGATGATCATGGTAATAACCACTCGACCTGCCGGAATCGAACCAGCGACCTAGAGGAATCAGCCCTCTGCTCTCGCCACTGAGCTAAGGTCGAAATTTGAGTAATAAAATCTTTTCTGTTCTTACAGTGCAAGCAAGTGATCTTTTAAAATAAATAGGAAATACAATAAAAATATTTCTTTTAAGCAGAAAACTGGAATAAAAAAGAGCTGTCCTTCATTTGAGCTCATGATAAGCAAAAAACAGTGACACCAGTTCACTAATCTTTGGCCAGGTAATGCGGTTGATAATCTATTGGAAGGGTATGAATATAAACTGTTTAAAGTGATTAATCAGTTCCACAAATACTAGGCTCTCTATTATTGATGCAAACACCACTGTAAAGGTAAAGAATAAAGAAAAATGATCTACATTATTGAACATAAATATCCATAGAGCTATGTTCCTCAACAAGGGAGTTAATAGTGAATGCTCTTACCTTAGGGCGCAGGTGCTCATGGATCTTGAATACAGCAACTGGTGACGAATCCATACGCATATCCCACAGCTATAGAAAAAAAATGAAAGCATCAGTTGCTACAGAGAAACAGAGATATATGCACCACTATCAAATTGAAATACACTTTAATGCCAGATGAGAGTTAAGTATGAGTTTTTTCATCCGATAAACTAAAACAACTAAATAGCACAGAACTAAACTAAACACTAACGATTTCATACCAGAAAATGACAAACTTACGTGGCCCAAAACCCATACATAAGGACATAAATTATTCAACTAGTAAAGACACCGAGACATGCCTTTTGCTTTAAAAGAGAAGTTTCAAAACTAGGATAGAAGTCAGATAAATATAAGATGTTTTCAGTGATTGCTTCCTGAATTTCCAAATGACAGTAGCTACAGAGTTAATTGAATAATACCTCCGCTTAAAGTCATGGTCACATCACTACTTCTTTATATGCCACCATAAACTAAGTTATGACATATATAAGCTTTTTAATCATCGTGTCCTCCCTAATTAGTGGATGGGAGAATCAATATAAAGAAATATAACTGAATCAAATGAGTTTAAGAATTCAAAAAATCTTGTGCGGAAAACCTTTAAATTCATGTAATCGCGAGTTAAGATGTGCTGCCCATCGTAAGTGAACTTCATGTCAGAGATAGATGCAATGAGCTCTGTAAAGAATGATTTTGACCCACGACATTCTGCATCTTGTAATCTGCATAGTAAAAATCCACATGACATCACAGAATTTTTTTCAAATTTATACCAGATTTACTAATAAATAAGCTTCAGTGGTGAAACGGATAAATGAACTAAACTCACATTCTTGCACTATGATCACATATTGCTGACTGACGCATGTCAACTAGACGAGTAAATCCTCTTGAGCTGCTGTATGCTAGCAGATTACAATGAATTGGGTGGAATTCAGCCACTGTAATGACCTCTGAACAAAATTTTTAACACTTCAATTAGGAAAGGTCATTAATGGAGATGATTGGGACTTGAATAAAGTAGCAGAATGGGCCTAAAATGATCTTGTAGTTTTTTCCCTTTATAAATTAATTGGTAGTCAAGCAGGGAAAATTACATGGAATAAGTCTCGAACTGCAGAGCCTAAGCAGCATATTTCAATATTGTTGTTGATTGGTTGCAACAAGTGATATTAGCTAATTCAACCACGTATTTCCAGTTAGAAAGTTTCTCTGATACATCTTACAGAAATCACTATCATTTCTCATCAAAATTCATTGTGAAGTCGATGTAATGTAACTTCAGGTAATATGCCAGAGAAACTAATGAGAATAGGTAGGCAAATTAACGGGAAAGATGGAAAATCTAAATTTCACCAGGCGGAGTCCTTGAAATCCACAAGAGGTGCTTTATATAGGCACTGAGAAACCCTAAGTCCTAATAAAAACAGGCAAAAGAATACTGATGAAAAAAAAATGCCAAATAGATAATTTTTAAATTATGATAAATCACAAAATTAAAAAATAGAATGATGAAAATTTTTCTTTCACTGCATTAGAAATGTACGAGCCTACAAGGTGACAATTTGACTACATTACATAAATGATTCAGAGAGTTTACCGGTTAGATCCTCCATGTTTGATGGTTTCATGTCAATGATATTGAAACACTGGTCACTGATCTCAAGGTTCCATAAGTTTATGCGAAGGTCGTCTGAGGAAATAAATGTCTCACCATCACTGTACAGAGATCATGATCATCATAAAAGAAGCAGAAAACCTGTGCATTATGAAGAATGTAGAAGGTATCACATCGCATGTTGTATACAAGACAAAGATGCCCTTCAAAAATTTACCTATTATTTGAGATCGAGTTGATATTAAAATCATGAGCATGAGCATACACCTTCCGACAATTTGCACGAGTGGCTTCTTCAGTATGAGTGATCTAATTTACCCAACAAACTAGTAAACAATCCCACATCCTTGGCAAACTCATGCAGCGAACAAAAAACAGTATCATGAAGAATCTGGGATATTTTAACGTCAGCCACATACGCATACCTTGGTTTGCACTTCTTGAGATGACAAAGTGTCCTTAGCTATCTTCTCTGCCCAGTCGAGATTATAACCATTAGTGGTAGGTGGTTTGTCTAGCTCACTCATGAAACTTCCTTCACCCAAAAGATCATTTTCTGAGCACACAACTGAATGATGCTCCATTTCTCTTACCTTTTTCAACTTTTTTTCGCTAACCTAGACTCAAGAATCACACAATTTAACTGTAAACCTCGCCAGAATACTGTATCAGAGTGTCAAATGCATATAAAAATGTAGAGAGAATCTAGGATTCCATTAATAGTGATTGCCATTCAAAATTTTGAGCAAAATGAAGGAGGCCACATGCAATTTCATTTTAAGGCACTTGGTTCAGCAACACATATCTAATTGCATTCGCCTCTTCTCCAAGAATTACCAATCAAGGAGGCAAGAAAAATGAACACAGCTGCAAATTCATCTCCCATCTCTCAGCAAACACAAACTAAAAATGAAATGTTGAATGATAAATAACCCAACCAATTATATAGGGTACACAAGAATCAAAGTCTAGGACCAGAACAATTTGATCTTCCTCTAAGGACCTCTTTGGAAAAAAGAAAAGGTGATGTATGGAACCTTTCAAACAGGAGACTGCCACATATTGCAAAATGAAGGATTCGTGCAAAACATATGGGTAACTAGGCCATTTAATTGGTGCAAGAATGAAATGCCAATGATCATTAGTAACTCCCTTAATGCCAAAAATCCTAATAATTTCCAAAAAATGCCCATACATGACCGACAAAAATAGTTTCCAAATAATTGTCTCCAAACTTTAACCAAATTAAATTAAAATACCATAACCTATTAAGAAAGAGACAAGCAGAAAAAAGCCTCCAAATATACAAAGAGAAGGTCAACAAAATATTCTACAATTGAGGGAATGTGCAGATCCCAAAACAAATAGTAGTCCACCAGGCCTTTAGACAGGAACATTGGTAAGACATCCCCCATCTTTCCCTACTTCGGAATCAATTGTCATGTAAAAATCTACCAACATAAACACATAAAGAAAGCGACTTCAGAAGTGTGAGACCTTTCAAGGAAGATACCCTTCCATTGTATGATGTAGAGGAGAAATAATCAAAACCATGAAAATCATCTTCCTCCATTATGTTTCATCAACGCTCGTGCTGTAAGTATCAGGTTCATAGATATTCAAACAAGATCAGAGCACCCAATCATTAAGGTTTCTCTAAAATGACAATCCACACTTTTCCAGTGGAAGAAAAGTTCGAAGTGGACTCACTACTCAGCAATGTCAAAAGAACAAAAACAAGAAGAATACAACACCAAACAAGCTGAAGATCTTTCTACCAGGACAAAGATCTTTCTGCCTACCCAGCTAACAAGTTGAGATGTTTCTCTGCAACAGACAATTACATATCCTTCCTTCTCTCTGTGAAAGAATTTTTTTGTGTCTCCATTCATATCTTGGATTCAGCCCAGAAATTGCTGGTATATTCCAAATTTGCAATGACTTGGCAGCTATAGTCAACTTTCCTCATAGTTTGGTTGGTCGCCAACAGATCTCCATTACAAAGGGACTGATGCAATATATGATCCAAAAGAACTTGACTAATGACAACTTTCATCAAAGAAAATTATATGTCTGAAGAAACAATAACTTTCCACCATGACTTGACGTATGCAGCATGTGACACTGCAAAAATCCACCACCACACGTCTCCATAATAAACAGTCAATTCGTTGCAAATGATTTTTCCTCATACAGTCCTGTTGTGTCAAAGCGAAGGAATTTCATAGCCCTTCATTTTCCCTCAATTTCAAGCCTCACAAACTGGTAACTTAAAATGCTCTACCTCAAATTTTTTTCCTACATCATCATGACTGAAAAAAAAAATCTAGCAAGTGACCAAACAACCATCAGTGATCACACTAGCAGCAGTAATCCATTATAAATTTCAACAGCTACATCACCAACCATAGAAAACTTAAGCGACTCCAGGTGGTAAATTCTTTCAATGGCAACAATGAACAATCATTTGATCTAATCTTAGCGTAAAATTGACTACTAGTGATCATGAGTAAGAAGAGAGTATTCATACCTTCCATAATTTAATTGTCTTATCATTGGTTGAAAGGATAAACAGTGATCCATTGGAAGTGGAACACCATTTTACTCTATTAATCTTCTCCTCGATCTCCATACTCTTCAAGTAATCAAACTAACGAAACACAGACACAACACGATCAGCATTTATAACAAACTTAAAGGTGCAAAAATGCACGCAACACATAACCAAACAAAAAAAGAAGGCATACAACTAAATCATAGGATGTCAATACCTCGGGTTCATGGCTCTGAAACTCTGTCTTGTACTGATATTCAGGATGTGTTGTAAAGGCGCAATCCAACCGCTCCAGCTCGTTTCGGTTAAGGAATGAATTCGGAGTCTAATTAAGGGTAAAACGATGATCAGATACAGCCCAATTTTTTTATCCATCCTAAACAAAAAGAAGAAAAAATAGCAAAGCCAAAATCATCTATCTAGCTGGTTTTACTGAACACATTTATTTACTAAGAAAAAAAAAATCCTGACATGTTTGCCATGTTTTGCTTGGAAAATTACAACACGACCACCCCGATCTCCAACAGCTAGGTAATCACCGCTCTTCTCGAATCCAATGGAAGATACAACATCAACTGCAAGACAAGAAAGAATTAAGCGTTGAACAGAACAGAGACATCAGAGTCAGAAAATTAAAAGGAAATGGGTAAGAGCTAACCATCTTGAAGGTCTTCACCGGGAGTTGTTTCACCGAAGACTTGAGAGAACTTCCAGTCTAGTGGAGGAGAAGGAGGAGTAAGAGAGGAAAAGGAGTCTCTAGAGCTGGAACTCATGTTTTCTTCCTCAGCTGCCGCGGCTGAACACTTCAATTTTTATTTTTTTTTGGTTGCAACGAAGTTCTAGAACGAGAGATTCTGATTCTGCCATGCTTGCTGATCTCAGCTTTCTTTTTATTATCCTTTCGGATTTCCCGGAATTATTATTGTTATTATTATTATTTTATGATGGGCTTTATTTTATGTGTTTGTTTTGTTACGTTGGATACAAGGCTACTTGGGTTTGCTTATTCACTTGGCAGGTAGTGACGATGAAGGTGGTTAAAAATACGAATTAATTATTAAAATTTTATAATTTTACGAGTTAATATATATTTAATATGTTAAATCAGATTAAAAATTTAAAATTAGTAAAATCAGACTTAACTCGTGCAAAATTAGTAAACTCGGTTCAATTTTACGAGCTTACTAAATTTGTGATATGAATCAAATCAGGTTTAAATTTGACCTTAAAATTAATGCTTACTTGTTTTGTGAGATTGAGCATATCTTTCAAACTATATATTGGATAAAACTAAAATTTTAAAGAGAAATATTATATACATGAAAATATATTCTGGTAAATTTTCAAGTCAAATGGAGATAGAGAACATAGTATTTCATATGGTCAAAGTTAGTAAACTAATATTGTCAAATATGTCAAACAAGACCTTCATGTATTGTTTGGGATATATCGAGAGCTACCGATGGAATTTTGCTTTGATTAAAGTTGGGATATAAACTAAACATCTGAAATTTTCCAACTATATATCGTAAGCCCAATAATTCATCAAAACAAGAGAGAACGACATGTTTGAAATCAAGACTCAAATCTGCCAATAATATGCAAAAATTAGAGATTCAGGCTAAATGGAAGAATTTTAACATGAAGACTTTTTTTATTATTCTATTTTATTTATTTATTTATTTATTTATTTATAAATATTTATTTTTAATTTGATTTTTTTAGCACATTAGACATTGTTTAGGGGTTTATTTCATTATTGAATTTATGTTAGTTAATTACTGATTTAAACTCATTAGCTTGCAACCTAAAAGGGATCTATGAAAACTTATTGTGATGGGAACAACTAGGTTATCACTAGATTTACACGTGCTTTCTACATTTTAGTGATTCTCCCGTGTTGAAAAATTTTGTTCTAAGACTTTTTATTTTTTCATGTCATTAATTTATTGATTCATACTATCTATTTCTCTCGTTTTATTTAGATCACTCATTGATTATAATATTATTGACTCATTTTATCATATCTTAATGTAAATTAATTTTTTGGCTAGAATTATCAATATATAATTAGTTAAGAAAATTACTTATGATTTTACGATTCGATCGACTTTATGATCCGAGTTTATATTATATTTTTCGTGTCGTGTTAAAAAAATATTTTTGATAACCTTGGTGATGACCATAACTTGTTCACGCAAAACAATATTATTGTAACCATCTAGGTGGTGGCCCAGTAGTAAAAGCTTGGGACCAAGAGGTTTGCTCCCTCTGTGGTCTCAGGTTTGAGCCCTGTGGTTGCTCATATGATGGCCACTGGAGGCTTACATGGTCATTAACTTCAAGGCCCGTGGGATTAGTCGAGGTGCGCGCAAGCTGGCCCGGACACCCACGTTAAACTAAAAACTAAAAAAAAACAATATTATTGCATGATTTTACTTTTTATTTTATTTTAAAAAAAGTTCATTATGCATAAAGTCGTTTGCTCATGTGTGAAGGGGCTGAATTATTTCGATTATTCGTATATTATTAATTATTTAAGTGATTTGATTATATTTCACAATCTCGTTTATGTATTGTCATAATTATTATAATTATATTTTCGTAGCTACAAATTTTATCACGTTGATGCAAGTAGCATTT
>Ga0307517_10015383_pt1 | contig 10174 bp, 11 predicted proteins | sample 23_EM_MG_FD_194515 | JGI IMG/M metagenome (GOLD analysis project Ga0307517, IMG submission 194515) | Populus trichocarpa ectomycorrhiza microbial communities from riparian zone in the Pacific Northwest, United States - 23_EM | ecosystem: Host-associated > Plants > Roots > Unclassified | place...
CCGAGCAAAGGTCCCGCCCACCCAGCGGCTCCATTTGCTCCGTGTTCCGATCTGAGCTAACGCTCAGACCACAGCCCAACCCATTGACCTTGTGTCGATCGTGGTTCGATGAGAGACGAAGCTGGAAATGAAAGCATTATGATCAATTTGAAACTCGACATGGGAGCAGGGATCGGCACTGGCATAACATATATCGGACCTCCAGAGTTGCCAGGATACTCTTGTGTTCGTTCTCTTAGTGTACTTATCTCTTACTGTAAAACGCCTTAAAAGAATCGACCTACCATCGGTAGTAGTACCACGACACCCGCGCAATTATGGCGAATTTTCCCTCAAGTCCCCACATAGCGCCACGAACTGGTAACCTTCAGGTAAGACGAGAAACGCTATTATCCCGCCTAGGTCCGTATGTGCTGCAACTGAACTGGGGGCTTAATTGTTCTAGATATTATGGGGCCTGACGTTCCAGTCAACTTGACCTCGATCCCATGCATTTTCTTGTTCACCACGAGGACGACCAATTTACTGCGCGGCTGAACATCCAAATTGGACTACCTAATCCATTGTCCATACGCAAATCTTTCCTTGCGATGTAACCAGAGTAATAATGATACCGTAACGAATCGTAAGCATAAGAAAGTCCTGGGGGTAGAGAAAATATAGGATGAACGTTAACGAGAAACGTGACTGGAAAGTGCTGAGCAAGAAATCTAAAAAAATAAAAACGGAAATCCAAAAAAAAATGCAATGTGGTGAAGAGAACGTGGGTATCAGAAAACCAAGTCAAAGAATGCGGAGCAGAGCAAGAAAACAAGAGCGCAAAAGGGACGAAACATACGGGGGAAACGACCCAATGATACGAAGCTGCCCATCCCTTACGAACATACGCAGCCCAATCTCCCTCACGACTGTCTCAACCCAGACATCCGCCGTCTAAGCCGCGTCGACAGACCACGCCCTTCGACCCCACTAAACCCCTCACCCAAAGAGAACAATGCACTAATCCTCCTCAAAGAAGACGATTTATGCAGCGTCCGGGGACTCCTCCCTCGCGCCTCCGAATCAGGCAGTTCAGAGAGTATACGCAACCCTGACGACCCAGGGGATGCACTGGTATTGGCTTCGAACGCGGAAAGCAGATCGCCTACGTATTCCGGTAGTTCGACGGATACAGAGAAATCGGAGAGGATGTCGGCTGCTGAACGTGGTGAGGGGTGCCAGATCGTGGCAGTCCCTGTGTCGCTTGAAAGATTCGGAGGGATTTGGGGTAGGGGATGAGAAACTCCATTTACACCATCTGAGTCTGGAACCTCCTGGATGGGCGCGAGGGGTGAAATGGCATGTATAGGCGTGGGAAGCGAGGACGTGGCTGGGGACATAGTGGTCGTAGAAGCAGGTCCTTGTGCAGAAGTTGGTGGGGGAAGCGTGAACGTGGGTTTCGACTGTAGGAATAAAGGCTTCGGGTCTGAAACCTTCAGCCTCAGTGGGAGAAGCTGCCTGTGGTTGTGTACCCGGGGGAGCCTGTCTACCTTCTCTGGCGGCCGAGGTCTGGGAGGGATAGGAACACGTCGACGATTCCGGTTCCGTGGAGAGATTCTCTGGCAAGAAGACGAGGACTCAAAGAACGCGATTAAATTGGAGCTTGCCTTTGCCTTTAAATTAGATGTGGATGTTGGAGTTTGGACTAGTGTGGGCCGTGGTAGAGAGGATAGCGCCATCAAATGTTGTTCAAGCACTTTTGACAGGTGTTCAGCAGCTTCCTTCCGTCTTTCCTCCATCCAGCGTTGACGTTGCATATTTTGGTATACCCCAGGATCTACCCCACGATTAGCGAGTAACCCCCGTATTTTCTCCAATTGGTCGGCCGCATCGGATATACGTGTGTTGAGGACAGACGTGGCTTGTCTGAGAGCGTCGATTTGGAGATCAGTGGTGGGTTTGATGTGCTGCGACCCTTTCAAGGCTGCTGCGAGAGCTTCTTCGGCTTCGCGATAACGAATTGTTCGGGACGATGTGGCTTGCGAGAGTAACGGGTGCCGGGGTATAGCTGCTGAGAACTTCTCACCGAGGGACCTATTGACAAATTGGCAACCGGTCAGAATGACGATTGAGTGATCCGACTTACGTTGGGGCCGGTAACCCAGACACTGTTTCCCTTGCCTCGTCCGCGACGATGAACGCGTTGATAGGCAGCCCGTGGTCGAAATTCTTGGTGCCCTTTATACTCCGTCCTTTCAGTGACTCATCTCGTTCCACACGATGCGAGGGCTTCCTCTCGCCACCTTTCACCACAGCTGATCCGGAAGGTTTCTGAGGCGTATTTGGAGGGACTGTCGATAGAGCACGTTGAAGCTGGGCTTTTCGAGCCGCCAGTGGAGTGAGCATAGCTTGGATGTGTCTAAATCGGTCTCAAAATGAGAGGAAAGGTCGAAGATGAAAGAGGGCCAAAGCTCACGGTTCCATGGCTGATGTTGGTTGCTGAGAGGTGAAGTTTTTGTGAGGCCGAAAGATGTTGGTGCGTTCCTAAAAATATCCGAGTCGTTATAACCTATCTTCCTACAATAAAATAGGCTACACACCTTGAGGACGCGGCCCCTGGTTTCCCTCCCATCCATTCCAATTTGATCACAACACGTCCAATGTGTGGCCTATGAGCTCCTTGACATAAATTAAGTAGAATTAGAGTTGTCTGTCTGATTGACTATGTATTTGATTGTCGAGAGTAAATGACTGTCAAGAGAAGAGGTAGAAACCAACCTGATGATGATGGCGGTGCTGGAAAAGGCAATACTGATTTCTCGGAGACACCGCTAAGTTATGCCGTGACCGCGGGAGAAAATCTTAAATTCTGTCCATGATCGATCCCTGTGCAGACCGGACCCAAAATTTTGACAGGATGTTCGATCCAAATCGGGTGCAGAACTGGTCGCCACTGCGATGTTGAGTCGATCTTAAAATCGCCTCTGAGAAGGCAAAATTCTACTAAGTTTTTCTACCCCACCGCCAGAACCTCATGCAAAGTTGCAAAAACCGCTCGTCGAACATTGTATTAGGAATATACTTATAATTCAGGCAACCCAGCAACCAACATCGCTGGAACCTAAATGAGGGAACCTAGGTTGGGTATCAGTTGTCAACCGCTGGCCGAATGCTAGGAATCTATGAGCCAGCTTTGGACCGTGACCATTAGTATCAAGTATCTTGGACAAGCAACCGTAATATTTTATTTTCATTTTTTTTGGTACCCTTTCACCAATGGAAGGTGGACCCAAATATGTTTTATCGGCTATGCAGACGGAACGGCCTCTAAAATGGTAGGTCAGATCCTTATGCGGACAGAACTGGTCCGTACATGAGTGGCTGTTTTGGATTGGACACTGCTCAGCATAAAGCAGTGTCTGGCCAGCGCTGGCAGCGCCAAACCGTTTAGTGATGGGATGGGCGCCAACACTCATGACTTGCTCCTAACTCATGTCTGGAATGTACCAGCCACTGACCACTCCTCGTCCTGAATACGTTCGGACAGAATCCCCCGTCTTTCAGAACCGGTCCTTGGATTTCTGCAACTCCTTTTGGGGTTTAGGCGATGCCGGTGTGGACGTTTTGTTTGCGCGAATGCGAGGTGCTGCACAAACCATAGAGGACCTAAATACATTTTGGAAGGAGAGGTAAGTATCCAACCTTGTCCAGTTCGAACCTCTGTTCCTGAGCACGCCCGTTGATAGAGCATCCATTGAGGAAGACTACGCAAAACGGTTGGCTAAGCTGGCCCAGATGACCCTCGGACGAAATGAGACTGGGTACGCGTTCTTCCTTTGTCTCTTCCTTACTCTTTATACCCTGAACTGTGGAAGGCAGTCGGTCACCATGCGTTGGTCTCGCCGAAACGACTCCGAAGAGTCCATGACCTGCCACACTTATTGACATGGTTGGCTTGGGACTATTCATTTAACATTTTTCATATCTTTGGACTCTCTCAAATGAATTAATATCTAATCTCATCCGATAGAGACTTGCGGAAATCTCTGGACACAATGGCAACCGAAACTGAGTGCCAAGCCGAATTTCACTTGATTTTGGCCCAGCAACTCCGGTCAGGGTTCGAATTACCGACAACAGCGTTCCATGCACGGTTGCTTCACCACAAGAAGACGCATCAAGCTGGTATCGAGAAGCTTTTCAAGAAAAAACAAATTTGGGAGTCATGCGTCAATGAGGCTCGTGAAAAATACGAGCAGGGATGTGCACAGATTGAATCGTTTAAGGCTCAAGCATCCCTGGACCTGGGGAAGGTCCGCGAAGAGATGGACATCAAACTCGAGCGTATCCAGAAAACCAACCAAACCCAGGAACACGAATTGTCAGATTTCTCAATGTCCCTGAATGAGACCGTCATAAAATGGGAGCAAGATTGGAAGTCATTCTGTGATAGCTGTCAGGACATGGAAGAGGATCGTATGGATTTTTTGAAGATCAACCTTTGTAGCTACGCCAACGCCGTCTCGAAGACCTATATGGCTGATGTCGTGGTACGCCTCCTGACCCCATGTATGAGACAATATTCTCAACATCTTAGGAACTCAGTGCTGTGAATTGATGGGGACCGCTTTTCAGCTAATGGAAAGCGAAAAAGATGTGGCAAATTTTGTTCTGGAATCTGGCAGTGGAGACCAAATTCCAGATCCCTTTGATTTCGTCAATTATTCAGCACCAAATGACACCCCATCATTTTCGTCTCAACCTACCAGCCACATAGCTGAATTCATTCGGTTTACATCCCAAGAATTACCCTCAATACAAAATTCGATTCCATTGGCGCTAAAGGAAGGACCTGTGGTTAGCGCCGCAGACATTGGTGACGGAAAAGGGGCAACAAATGATCCAGATGTGGACGAGAGCGTTGTAGGCGCTTCTTTTCAACGGATCACTGTGTCCAGTAAAGCGCAACCAACTCCTTACACCAACGACATCCATCTCAGTGCTTCGATGACCAATCAGAATGGTGGTCTCGATCCTTTGACAACGCCATTAGACCAGTTGCAAAACACTATCTCCACATCTCAGAAGGCGAGACGGCCCTTACCGATTCCGCCCACTGTACCGGTCTCTATAGTCCCTAAATCCACAGAGCCAGCTGGTGTGGAGGTCGCTCAGGCGTTGGAAGATTGGCAACCAGCGTTTGAAGAATACATGTCGCCAAGTCAGAGAAACAGGACCGGTGGAAGCCATGCACTGAGCCTGAATCAAATAGCCACCGGTGGTGGTGATGGTGGAGGAGCCCAATTGCCAGCAGAAATCCTACAGCACCATGATCCTAGTAATCCGGTTTGGAGGTCACCATCTAAGCCACTATTCCAAGCTGTGGATAATGATGACCTTGACTCCGATGAGGCCGATGAATCTGGGTCCTATTATTCTGCCATCGACTCATCCGGGTCCTATTATTCTGCCGTCGACGAACCTGAGATGCACATGCCCGTCATGCTGCCTCAAACGTCGGGTCAATTTAATTCATTCTTGAAGCAGCATGAACACAACTCTTTAAATTCAAACGTCAACCCCATCAACTTTGTGATTAAAAAGATGATGAAGGCGAGGAGGATTGCTCACTCAACTCATTCGACATCTGGGTCTTCGATGAAGGTCGACACGGATTCATTTATGAGTCGTTTCTCCGAATCGGCTGAGAACTTCTCGCCAGTGTCTCTATCGACGAGTTGATTATGAGTAAATGAGGACATCCAGGAAATGGAAAAAGCGGCATCAAAAGGCGGCGATCATAGGCGGCGGAACGGCGGCTAGGTCATTATATTACCGGTGGCCTGCGAACGAACCTGGTAACGTATTGCATCGTACGAGCTCGTACGAAGGGCAGTATGTAAGGTCAATAGTCTAATTACTTAGAGGTATATTATAACCGTTCATTATTTTTACACAATATTCTGGCGTGAGCCTCAACCAAGCAAGTCATTAGGTTTTTATATTCAACATAAATATTCAGTATACGCAATGGTCAGCCACCCACAGTCACTGGCATGTGCTCTCACATCATCAACTGCGTAGTTTTGAAGACAGGGCCGCAAATATCAAGCGATGGCGTGCCAATTTTTTTCTCCTGCCAAAATGGTTTCTCGAATCTGGCATGATATTGTTTGGGGTCAGATAAAATCATTAATTAACATCAGGTCCTGTATTATAATTTCTGAAAAGGGCGGATAAACTTTCGCGCTGGGCGGGGTACTCAACGGCCAGTTATAAACGATATAAATACTTAGTATTCGAGTTAAACCGACAGGATGGCATCAATTCCTCAGTGACCGGATGATGAGTCAGCAGACTTGGCAAAATGACGTAGTACGATCTTGCAATCTTCTGCCAATTTTCAAAATCAAACGCCCCTAAGAGTTGGTAGCGGAATTTGATTTCTCCGACCAGCGGGTCCGGGAAGCTGTGCACACCATCATTTTGCTCAACAATAAAACAATAACTTGAAAACGGCCTCAAATACTTATGCCATTTCTGGCTCCCAAATATGCTATGTGAAGGCATTTCGAAACTCAAAAAACAGGACTAGCTACTTCTGGCTTCCGAAAATGCTGTGTGGGGGCATGTCGAAGCACAGACATAGCACTGCGGCCACGGCCAGCGCCAAACCGTTTAGTGATGAGCGCTGAGCGACAACCTCATTACTTGTTCATTACTTGCATTGTGTCTGCAATGCACCAGCCATCGACCATTCCTTCCCCTGAATACGCTCAGACAGAATCCCCCATCTTTCAGAACCGATCCTTGGATTTCTGTAACTCCTTTTGGGGTTTTGGCGATGCCGGTGTGAACGTTTTGTTTGCGCGAATGCGAGGTGCTGCACAAACCATAGTGGACCTAAATACGTTTTGGAAGGAGAGGTAAGTATCCGACCTTATCCAGTTCAACCCTCTCTCTGTTCCTGAGCATGCCCGTCGATAGAGCATCGATCGAGGAGGACTACGCAAAACGGTTGGCTAAGCTGGCCCAAATGACCCTCGGACGAGATGAGACTGGGTACGCGTTCTCCCTTGGTTTCTTCCCTACTCCTTATACCCTGAACTGAGGAAGGCAGTCGGTCACCATGCATTGGTCTGGCCGACACGAAGAGTTCATAACCTGCCACAGTCATTGACATGGTTGGCTTGGGACTATTCATTTAGCCTTTCCATATCTTTGGATCTAAAATGAATCGATATCTTATCCCATCCCATAGAGACCTGCGAAAATCTCTGAACACTATGGCAGCCGAAACTGGGTCCCAAGCCAAATTTCACTTGGGTTTGTCCCGGCAATTCCGGTCAGGGCTGGAAATACCAACAACTGCGTTGCATGTACGACTGCTTCACCACAAAACGACGCATCAAGCTGGTATCGAGAAGCTTTTCAAGACAAAACAATCTTGGGAGTCCTACGTCATTGAAGTCCGTGAAAAATACAAACAGGCATATGCACGGATCGATTCGCTCGAGGCTCAAGCATCCCTGGTCCTGGGGAAGGACCGCGAGAAGATTAACGTCGAACTTGAACGTACCCAGAAAACCATCGAGTTCCATGAACGCGAATTGTCAAATATCTCAATGGCCCTGAAGCAAACCGTCATAAAATGGGAGCAAGGTTGGAAGTCATTCTGTGATAGCTGTCAGGACTTGGAGGAGCATCGTATGAATTTTATTGAAAACAAACTTGTGAGCTACGCCAACGCCCTCTGGGAGGTCTATCATATGGCTGATGACGCGGTACGTTTCCTAAACCTACGTATGAGACAATATTCTCAACGTCTTAGGAACGCAGTGCTATGAATCAATGAGAGTCTCTTTCGACAGAATGGCAGGTGAAAAAGATCTGGCAACTTTTGTTTTGGAATCTGGCAGCGGAAACCAAATTCCAGATCCATTTGATTTCGTCAATTATTCACCAGGTACCATCCCATCAGCTTCGGCTCGACCTACCAGCCGCATAGCTAAATTTACTCGGCCTACATCGCGAGAATTACCTTCAATACAGAATTCGACACCAAAGGAGGGACCTGCGGTTAGCGCCACGAATATCGGTGACGGAAAAGAGGCAACAAATGATCCAGATGTGGGCGGAAGCGTTGTAGGCGCTTCTTCTCATCCGATCACTGTGCCGAGATCAATTCCTTATACCAACGACATCCAACTCACCGCTTCAATGACCAATCAGAATGGTGGTCCCAATCCTTTCACAACAACGCCATCAGAGCAGTTGCAAAACACTATCTCCACCTCTCAGAATGTGATCCGACCCTTGCCGATCCCGCCCAGTGTACTAGTATCTATGGTCCCTAAATCCACACATCCAGCTGGTGTAGGGGTCGCTCAGGAGTTGGCAGACTGGCAACCAGCGTTTGAAGAACACATGTCGCCAAGTCAGAGAAACAGGACCACTGGAAGGCATGCACTGAGCATGAACCAAATATCCACCGCCGGCGGTGATGGTGGAGGAGCCCGACTGCTTGCAGAAACCCCACAGCATCATGATCCCAGTCATCTGGTTTGGAGGTCACCATTCAAGCCACTTCTCCAAGCTGTGGATGATGTCCTTGACTCCGATGAGGCCGACGAATCTGGGTCCTATTATTCTGCCGTCGACGAACCTGAGATTCACATGTCCGTCATGCTGCCTCGAACGTCGGGTCAACTCAATTTATTCCTGAAGCAGCATGAACACAACTCTTTAAATTCAAACGTCAACCCCATCAACTTTGTGATAAATAAGATGATGAAGGCGAGGAGGATTGCTTACTCAACCCATTCGACATCTGGGTCTTCGATGAAGGTCGACACGGATTCACTTATAAGCCGTTTCTCCGAATCAGCTGAGAACTTCTCGCCGGTGTCTCTATCGACGAGTTTGCGATGAGTAAATGTGATGATCAAGATTTTGGTGTCCTGACTTTGTAAAAAGACAATCAATTATGTAGTTACTTATAGTGTTTGTTTCCGGCTTTCCATCAACTTTCCATACAAACTTGTTTTCGCACCGTGTCGATGAATCATCGTTTGACAAAAACAGCGGCCTAATAAGGTCGCGATGAGTACGACACCATTAATTATCTGTCTTTTTATACTACTCACCAAAGAAATACTATAGACAACCGCCCTCCCGCTCAGCTCCTCAGTCGCCTGTCACTCCATCCTAACCCCGCCGTGTGGGGGGTTCCCAATCGACAACGAGGCCATAATTTCTGGCTTCCATGAGACTCTGAGAACTGCACCGCATATGGAAGCTCAACTTGACAACCATCAGAGGCTCATCGAATATGCCAGGGTATTTTACACAGCTTGAACCGATGTACGATACAATCTGGTTTTCGCCTATGATTGGCGCGACAATGGGCAAAGGACCAAAGCTGACGACAAATTTCTCCCACCGCTGGACAAAGTGGAGGAGTTGAAGGCCGCTTTTGCTGCGAAAGGGCTTAATATTCGCAAAAGTTCTACGGCAATGATTGTTTTACAAATTTTGGGCAAACATTACCCTGGGGAGCAGAGTACGGCATATGTTTTGCCACAGTCAAGCTCTCCACTGAACGCCCGAGTCTTGCCCTTGCCCAGCTTCGTAGCGACAACTTTCTGCTTGATTTCGTGATGGGAAAAGTGTCTTTCCTTGGTACACCGCGCCGCTCCTCACTTTTCTCAAATTAAAACCTCGTTCAGACTCTCTTGTTCTTGACACTTTCTCCGTTATGTACTCACAACTTCCGCTCCATCTTCAGATGCTCGCTACCGCAACTCTGCACTCCTCAAATCGTTCTTATTCAAGTTATTGTTCTTCCTTTGAAAGCGGGCCAAGGGGATTTTCTTTGCGCTCGTTACCCAAATTGGGTTCGTGGTCGCTATATTCAAATATTTTGTGTCGAGAAGAAGGATTCCTGGAGAGTGCTATCACTTCCGCTGGCAGTGAATGCAAGGGGGTGTCAGTAAAAAATTTTTGGACCTACTAAAAATATTGCAGAAATAATCAATTTTGGAGCTATTTCTGATCTATATAGGCTCAATTTTTGTTTTAACAAGCTTAACATTTGGCTAAAATCTTCCAAACCTGTATTTTAGGTGCCAAGGAGGAATGACATAGCAAATTATAATAACAATCTGTGAATTGAGGTTCAGCCAAAGTTAAGTGC
>Ga0307517_10015384_pt1 | contig 10174 bp, 6 predicted proteins | sample 23_EM_MG_FD_194515 | JGI IMG/M metagenome (GOLD analysis project Ga0307517, IMG submission 194515) | Populus trichocarpa ectomycorrhiza microbial communities from riparian zone in the Pacific Northwest, United States - 23_EM | ecosystem: Host-associated > Plants > Roots > Unclassified | place...
AAATGCTGCCTCCATTTCATAAAGTTTGTCCCATACAATATCTTTGAACCAAGGATGAGCCTGATAATAATCAGTGTTAGTAGATGCCAGGAAGAACAATGATGTTACAGTCAAACTAAAAAAAAAAACAGAGAGAATATAAGTATTCATGTCGGAATAAATACAAAAGTATACTTTAATTTGGTCTGCCCCCAGAGTACCAAGCCTATGATCAACGTCACAAAGCAATCTACAGATCAGATCCTTTGCTTCAGGTGTCAGCCTTGCCTCCTCTGGGAATATTAAGTGATTTCTCCAATGCACAATCTGGAATACATTAGTTATCATCTCAGCGAGTTAAAGTGACTCGTAATGATACTAGATAAACACGAAAACTAGAGGGAAACGATAGATATCTATACGACAGTATTCTTAAGTAATTACATGGTACATAAACAACAAACAAGAGGCTTGAGTACTATAACAGTTCTTCATATTAGTACTATATCAAGAACATGTTGCTTCTTCCCCAGCAGTAACAACAGAAGTGACATTATCCTAAGATGTCCAGGTCCCAATGCGATGTAATTAAAGCAGTCCCTATGAACTACAGATCACAATGAAATGCTATCATGAACAGCCAGGCCAACCAAATGATATTATAAATACATAGTGGTTTATCAATTTCCAGTGAAAAATCAAAAGCTTCTTTAGTAGAGTCTCTTGAAAGAATAGTAATACAGCAAAGAATGTTGTACATCTCACAATGAGAAAGAGGGACAACATTCAGGTATATGGGATAGAAATGGAAAAGGTAGAACAAAAATAGCTTAGGTTAAGTTATAAGAAAGAAGTTAATTTCTAAAAATTGCCTGAAAAAAAGGGAGATTTAAGCTTAGTTAATTCTAGTTGAGTTCACAATACTTCAATAGGAAACACAAGATTTCATTCTTTGGATGATGAATTAAAAAACAAAGTGGCGCATATGCAAAATCCAAGTATATATTATAACACAACATCACAGAGACACCAAACTGAACGATGATATGATAATGGAGTGCATATCATGAAGCATTGCCGACACAAGGTTTCATTTTTTTTCTTGAAATCAACAAGTTGATGTTAAATTAAAAAAACAGTGCATGTATAAGCAAAATGTAAGTGCATGTTATAACACAACATCACACACATTGACACCAAAATGAAAATAATATGATAATGAAGAGTATCTCTCATAATATCAAAATAGATCTGCATAACATTAAAGCTAACCAGGTGTCGTGGTTCAACTGAAAGAGAAGAAATCAAACAAATGAAAATAACAACCAGACCTTTCTGCAAGTTGTTACTGGATCATCAGAATAAAATGGAGGATAACCAACTAGCATCTCGTACATTATTGCACCAAGAGACCACCTGTAAGAAAGAAAAATAGGTATTCATTTTCACTTAAATAATCATGTATTTCGATGATGGCATGATGGTACAGGTTTTGCATCATAAAGCCCTTATGACATGTTGTGGAAGAAAAAAAACATACCAATTGTAGTGAAAGAATAGTTCTTAATTGGGGCGACAATGATCCGAATTTCTGAATGATGCAAAAAATTTCACCAATAGCAAAAAGCTTACGCAATTTAGAGGAAAAGGAGTACTAGAATTTCAGACAAATATTCAATCATCAAATGTTGAGTCCACTCCTAATTTGAAGAGCTTACATCAATCAAATTGAACAAAAGCTAATTCCCTATAAAATATCTCAGGAGCCCTAAATAAAATAAGAATTGTTAGATGATCCAGTTCTTCTAGTATGAAAGGATAAATAATTTAGTTATCTTTTTCTATGAACTAGGATCCTATGTTATAAAGTTAGGCAAGTGGAAGAACTGATTTATCAAAAAAGAAAAGAAAGTCCGATAATAGATATTGCATAGGTAGAAATGGAGAGAAATTGTGATGAAGAAATAATAGTATGGTATTGATGGCAGTGGATGGTCTCAGACTAGCAGTGGCAGTGGCATTCATGGTTTTGGCAACAATAGCAATAATGCCAAAGTTGTCGCAGTTGTGATGGTAGCATGAGAGGCCAGGAAAACTCATGGTGTCGGTGTTATTGGTGGTGTTGACATCAGAGTGATGATGTGGTGTTAAAATTGCAATGGTGATGTTGAAGGCACAGTGATGGCAGTGGTGATGGTGGATGATGTTAATGATGGCTCAGTGGTTGTGGTGATAATGGCAGCATCATGTTGGTCATAGGCAACAACCACAGCAGTAATCAAGACATGTCATCCATGGTTATAGAGTAATTAGTCATGTTTCCATGTTTTTCATTTTTTTTCCTTTTCTGAATGAAATTTGTTGAAAAAACATGAAAAGAAAAATGCTTTAGATGATTTATTCCAATGCTTAGCTACAACTGTAAACATAAACAAAAATGCAATCAAATATTTTGCAAGTTCCAAGAGAAAGTAAAATTCATCCTTATTTACTTACCAGTCACACTCAATGCCATATCCTTTCTTCAACAGCACTTCTGGAGCAATGTAATCTGGTGTGCCGACTGTGGAATAGGCCTGCAATTCAAACAAAGTGAAGAAAGAACCTCAGAAATAAGACCTCTATATGATAGAAATTCTAGGATGGATAAACTAATGATGATGAGAAGATGAAAAGTAAATAACATTATTGTCGTGTAGCATCAAAAAGATAAACTGCTAAATCACCCCTGTAATATGGCAGGATGGGATTACACCCTTTTTAATTTTGAAAGGTGCATCTACACCTTTGACCTCGTATTTTTGTTCTTAACATTGGTCCTAAGCAAGAATTCATTTTCAAAGGAAGAAAAAGATGCAACCCTCGCACATATAAATACAAATAAAATTGCATACTGCACATATGCACACACATTTAGAGCATAAAATCCTAATCCTAAAGCTTAAAGCATCTAAAAAATCCAAACTAGAAAGAAGAAAAGGATGTTAGACGAGGCATATTTTGTTGCTAAATTATGTAATGTCACTATAATTCCTTCTGCAAAAATTTGTGAATGTGTTCATCAGAGACACCCTGGAATCAAATTGAAGACATAAGGAATGACATAGTTGTAATATCTGAAAACGATGATTTAATTGAATACCAATTTTCTCCTGTTTATCTGCCAGTGTTGTAGTTGTTCAAGGGGACTTTTCCAGCGCCTTCCACCAGCTTCTGGAAAGTGTCCATCAGCATCCATGGATTCCTTCAAATTTTCATCATCGAGTGCTTCATTTTCATTTATAGCTGATAAATTTGTGCAGTCAAGAGGCTTGCAAAGACCAAAATCAGAGAGCTTCATATGACCATTTTTGTCTAACAATAGATTGTCAGGTTTGATATCTCTGAAAAAAATATACATATGACTGTCATTGAGAAAGCCGGGGCAAAAGATTATCTTAGAAATAAAGATAAAGCAATTTAAGACACTTCAGTTCCTCTTATGTTTCTGAAAATGTTATTTCAGGTGAATACCGACCTGTGAATGTAGTTGTGTTTATGAATAGATTCTATAGCAAGAACACTTTGGGAAATGTAAAATCTAGCCATGGTTTCAGTCAAAGTCTCTTCTCTTATCAACAAAGTCATGATGTCACCTCCAGGCAGATATTCCATGATCAGGTATAAGTATTCAGCATCTTGAAAAGAATAGTATAGTTTCACAATACAGTGACTTGCAACTTCTGCAAGCAAATTCCTTTCAGCTTTGACATGCTCGACCTGTGCCATACAAACACAGTTAGCAAGCATATGAGACATACAAGAAAATTGATAGGAACTAAATACAAGTTAAAATGTGTTTCTTTAGATGGAATTACAATTTAAAGACAGACTGTACTTGCTACAGTAAGGACCCACTATTGCTTGTTGCAGTTATTGTTTGCAAAAGTATGTGGAGGAATTTGTTTTCTACAAAAACTGTGTTAAGCTAAAAATTTCAGTTTATCTCTGTTCAGCTTAAAATGCAATTAAAACAACCGTTGAAGTGTAATGACAAATACAGAATAAGTCCTTTCTAACTTAATTTTAATGAAAAAAAAATAATTAGTTTTATTTTTAGTATTTTGTTAGATGTCCATATACCTATAGTTACTTTTTGGTAGAATATATTACTTTTCCAATGACCAGTAGCTGAATTGGCATCCTACACTATCCATTTCCTTTGCAGCTCCGGTTCACCATCCCTCATGGCAAAGAATATGATATCCAACTTATATTTCAATAACATATGCGTCAATTTTTTAGTTTTTCAGAAAATTTGTAATCATATTAAAAAATGATGAATAGATGTAAATTCAATGACTAGAGAGCAACTGTTAATGTTATTGGATTCATGGTTTACAAGGATGAAATTGGATAAAATGAAAGTTAATGGGGGGAACTTGCCCTTGCAATGGGAGCATAGATTGTAGTGTGATTGGAGAAAGTGGGATTTCATATGGTTCGGCAAATCACAGTTTTTGAGTAAGATTATATTCAGGAAAAGGTGATGTTTTGAATATAAGCATATAATTCAATATGAAATATGAAGCCTTTGGAACAGAAAATGTAGTTTGGCTCCATAACCATGATGGGTCCTATGAATCTGCTTAAAAAGTGTATGATTCTAGTTTCCACATTCAAATCCTAGGAGACTAGCTTATTGACACATCACTAACTACAGAGGCTTCACAGATCCTCTTTGGAAATTGAAAGTGATAACAGATAACATGAGGTGCCTAAAGCATCAACATTCAGCAAACCACATTATCTTAATTGAACAGTTATGCCAGTGCATAGATACTGACAAATGGAATGAGATTTTCTCATTAATGTCTTCAAAAAAATCACAAGAAAGAAGATAAGCCTGAAATGAAACTACACAACTGTCTCAATCATAATTCCAAAATGAATGCATGAAAAAGTTCACCAGATACCTTGTCAGAATCAACATCCGGTAAATGATGCACCTGAGGTGTAGCAAAGATGATAAAAACTTGGTTTCATATTAACAACAACCTTGGCTAATCCTCTGTTTCCCCTCGAATTTTTTTTACGTCCAATCTATGGACCTATTATGTACTAGCAGTCCACCTTATCTGAAAAGTTCTTTTGACCATGAACTGTCTCTCGTTATTATTAACTTGGTAAATTATGAAGCACGAGATGTTACAGAACAACTGACAGAGTCAAGCATGGAGGCATCACCAATACCATAACCCAGGTATCCAGTAAATACAGAACAAATAAATTAAAGAGTAAAATCATAAAATTTAAGTGCATCTTTTAGAAAGAGTTAAACATTCTATAGTTTCAATCTCACCTGCCCCCTACTAAGCATTTCTGACTTCTTCAACTTTTTCATAGCATAGATGTCGCCTGACTTCTTCTCCCTGCATAACCTAACCTGTAAAACAATAAAATATAAGCACTTTAATAGTCTACCACTTAAATATAGAAGCCTCAGAATGTACAAGAAATAAAATAAATCCAGGAAGTGTGATTTTATAACTAAATGTACCCTGGAAAAGCATGTTATACTCAGTATCAGCCAACAACATTATTTTGAATGTCTAGAAAAAAATATTAAAGGGGGGGATGTAGAGAACAAATTATTGAAGATGAGAAAAAATATCAAAGAAGAATGACTACATGAAACTGCACGGGATTTAATAAAAAAAAAATATATCATCTCATTTTAAAAAAGCCTGACTAGAGCCATCAACACCATTTAATGGCTTTGCCACTATTACCACCACAACACTTTTAATGTTGCCTTTTCATCTCAGTTTTTTTTAGTGATCTCTGAGACCTTATCTACAAGTAGACCAGTCTTTGGGAGAAATCAAATTTCAATATAAGGAAAATATGTGCCCCATGTTTTTAGAGAATATAATCATTTTATGACAAGATTTTAAGTTTATAATGGTGAGAGATTGTCATCTGTTAGTTGCCAGGTACAACAATACTTCTCATGTAGGTACTAAAAAGCTGAGTGCTGCTCAGCCCTCCACTTCAAAATGTAAAAGCCAAGACCTTACTGTTGGGCTACTTAGTGGGATATGCAGATCAAAGTTCACAGTTTCCAAACAATGAAAGTATAATAAAATAATAAATAACATTGACGATCATCGAAAGGAAGCCTCCATCCAAACTTATACAGTAAGTGCATACATCTAACCTCTCCAAATGCCCCTCTGCCTATTATTGTCAAAAGGTCAAAATCATCAACACAAATCTTGTGCCTTTTAAGTCGCATATACTGTGTTTCCTTGTGCTCTAAATCCTTCAGTATGTTAATTTGTTCCTCTTCAGAAACTTGGGAAGATGCCAACTGCTTTTTCAGCTCTAAGCGCCTGCAATCAATAATATCATGTTAGAAACGAATGTATCCAGATCAATAACCCGAACCTACAATTATTACCTCTTCTTTAAGAAATTAAATTCACCTGGACGAAGACAATAACTCTTTACAAGAAAAAAAAGAAGGAAAAAAAAGCATACAGAAGTTGAAGAAAAACAAAAATGCATACAAAATGATACAGTTAGTGCACGGACTTGTCTGCGTCTGAATGTGCTAGAATGATTATTAAACAAGGAGCCAAATGCCAAGTATCCATGGAAGACTGATCAATGTTGATGGAAAACACAATATATATGACCCATGTACATCTCGTGAGAGGATTATGCTCATGAAAAGGCAATGGAAATTCACAATATCTACCACATTTAAATGGCAATCCAAATACCAGAACCTAAGCATTCAGAAATGGAGGAAATAGTGAAAGTTAATCCCATAGATTTATAGAGGACAAAATTGAAATAAATTTTCTTTTTCCATCCTTCGAATTTGCTGCCCAATTTATCAATTTTAAAGTTGTTATTGCTTTTTCACGCAGAGAAAAATTAGCAATATAATAATAAAACTAGTAACTTCTAAATTAAAACATCATTAGAATGGAAAAGGAAAAGAAAATCCTAAACGGGATCGATCCTCCAAGGAAATTATTTAAACTAAAATGAAACCTTTCTTTGCGTTGCTGGATGTGTTTCATCTGAGCCTTGTAATGATTCTCAATGAAGATCTTTGCAGCAGCTACCCTCTCCAAGGTCAAGCTCGACCCCACCTGATCCCCACCTTCCTCTTCCTCCTCCTCCTCCTCTTCCTCCTTCGCTTTGTTAAGACGATCATCCTCCTCCATTTGTGTAATGATGATGAGGATGGCCCCTTCTCTGTCTCTCTTAGATATGCTCTTTTCTCTCCAAAATTTATGCCTTTTGTTTGGTTTTTGTGAATTTTGATGATTGTGACAACGAAGCAAAGCTGACTCAGTTTTCTTACATGTTTGCCACCAGGGAACTAACTCATCAGACCACCTCAAACAAAAACAAGAACTGCAACACGTGGAGGATCCGACTTACGGGAATGGTTCTGGACCCACCCTAACTGACGACATGCTGCGCTTGTTTTTCTTTGTTTTTAAGGAAAATTGTACTATGCCTTTGTTTTATAGGTGATCTCAATGCCTTTGCCTCTCTCTGAATGAAAACTTGCCAAAACAATTTCTTCTTCTTTTCTTTTATGGTCCAATGCTATGTATTTTCGGCCATAACACACAGGTATTTCCTAAAATGAAATTTTTTTCTAATATTCATTGTACTCCCCAATACTTTTGAAAATTCTAATTTATCCCTAAGTTTTATTTTTATGACAAGAAAGTCCTTCTCTTGGACTTTTTTGGTCCTTGTATACTACGGTTAAAATAATTTAGACCCTAAATTAATTTATTTTCAATGAAATCCCTATATGCGACTTAATGAGCAGGATGTGGGTTAAATGGCTTTAAATAGGTATATCCATTTTAAAAATAACTTTTTTGTTTCCTATAATATTATATCTCTATTTTCAAGATCTTTTTTTTATTCCCTTTCTTTTTCTCATTTATTTTCCTAGTTATAAACTTAAAAAATCAAGATGAAAATTAAAAAATAAAATAAGATAAGGAAAAAAGATTTTCATGATAGATATATGATATTTTAAAAACAAAAAGTTATTGAAGATTTTGTTAAGGAAATTTAAATATCTCTTATTTACCTTTTTTTAATTTACAAATCTGTTATCTTATGCTTTCCCGAAGAAAAAATAAATTGATAGAGAAAGCATAAATTTACTGGATTATTGGACTATTTGTGGTTTACCTAACTAAAATTATATATCAAAATAATAAGATGAAAAATAATTCCTTAAGAGCTTGATGATTATGAAATACATTTTCACTTACGATAATAGTTTGATTTAGTTATATATCAAAATTCTCTCTCTCTTGTCTTTTCCTCACATACACTTGCCTGGACTTCAATAATACAAATATGAATTTAACAATTAAGAAACCCCCTCGCAGTATTTGTTGTTGATCTTCTTCTTATTCTTATTCTTATTATTGTTATTGTTATTGTTGTTACAAGGCAAGGCGCGTGTAGGGCGTTGAGTGATAACAAATCTGCCTCTTGAATGGTGTTGAAAATGTTTTTAGATATAATTGTAAAATTATGATTATAAGATTCAAGAGTTGCCATCTAATATTAAGATTATTAGAAATTTTATGGTCTGCGAGAGTCTAGGTAAGAGATTAGTTGTGTAAAGAAAAGATGCATCATCCCCAATGCACCCTACCTGAGGTAAGTTACATTATTGTTTGATTGTTTTTCTATGTCAAGTTCTTATTTGTTGGTCTCATCTAAGGTTTATGGTAGATCTCTCTTCGTGGGGAAGTCTCTATCTTATCGGGTTAAATCCTGACTATTATAAGGTCTAAATTTTACCGTCACGTTTATTTTCTAAATATAATTAATTCCTAACATTCCAAATAGAATAATTGTTATGGTTTTTTTTTTTTTTTTTATTTTTAATAAACCCTAATGGATAATCATAAACTGGTTATGATATCTATTTTGCATTTTAAAACATGAGAAATATGTTATTTTTGTTTTCTTATAAAAATATGCTAGGAAAACTTTTAGGATTCGGTCATATGCATGAAAAAAAAAACATTTTTTTAGAGGAAATTAATTTTCTTGAATTTTTTTAAGAAAAGTTTCAGAGAAAACCGGGATTTTAATACATGATCTGTATTTTATAGTGTAAATATACAGCTTGATATTATGTAAAATTAGTAGAAAAACATGCGGGAAAATCACAAATTTTTTTAAAGGACTTTTGAAAAACAAAATTTGGTTTATTTTTTTATTTTTTATTAAATAATAATAATAATATTATTATTATTATATTATTAAATATAAATTGGGCTAAACCCGGGCCAGCCATCCTGGCTGGGCTGAAAATGGGTTTAGCTCAACTCGGTCAAATAGTCAACTAGCAGCCCAACATACCTTCTTTTTTTTTTTTGGGGGTGGACTGGACCTGGCTTAACTATATAGGCCGGGCTGAAACGGGTCCATCCCACAACCCACATGGTTGTTGACCCAGGCTAACAGCCATGTTAATTATTTGGCTTTTATTTTGCATGCAAAACGATGGTTTTGCAAAATAGGGAGAAAAAGAAGGCTACCTAGCGTAGGGGTGGCTAGCTTGAAGTGATTGGGAAGGCTGACATGTTGTTGGTGGTGGTGTTGGCAACGAAGGTGCGACAAAAGAAGAGGAAAAAGATTGGCCGAAAGAGGAGAAAAAAACTAGGGGGAAAGAGGCTGATTTTTTCCAGCTTTGACCTCAGATTTCTTAATGCTCAATCATGAAATCCACCTTTATTTATAGGGGATGAAAGAGAGACATGTTTTCTTTACTAGTGTCAAATCTTGGCCAATGATTCGAACCGGAAGGATCCCAACAATTAGTTCAAAGTTGCTATCATAGCCTGAAAAAATTGACTACTAAAGGCTGATCGAGTTAGCTATTTTAGGGTGTTGCTGCAGTGGCTGTAGGGACAATTAGCTGGCGAAACCTACTTTGGAGTGTAGTACAATGTTAGGTCATCATGGTAATGTATGGTTTGTTCGGTTTGGTTAAGAGATAAAGCATTAAATGCATCTAAAAAGTGGTCATCAGGTAGCTTTTTCGAGCGAAAAGGTAGGGGAAATGAACAGTAACCAGACAACGCGTCATCTGGTCTCTTTTTTTATAACTGTTCAAAAGCAGCATCGTGTTGGACCTTAAATTAAG
>Ga0307517_10015385_pt1 | contig 10173 bp, 14 predicted proteins | sample 23_EM_MG_FD_194515 | JGI IMG/M metagenome (GOLD analysis project Ga0307517, IMG submission 194515) | Populus trichocarpa ectomycorrhiza microbial communities from riparian zone in the Pacific Northwest, United States - 23_EM | ecosystem: Host-associated > Plants > Roots > Unclassified | place...
GTTCTCCAGTTGCAAACGATTGTGAAGTGCGGAAATGGGTTGGAAGTCGATGAGGCGAAGAGGAAGGTGACGGAGCTCCGAACATCGTCGGCCAGAGGCTCGAAACGTAAAATTGTTGCAGATAATGCATAATGGCCGGTGTGACTCTGCTAAGCGGTTGCGGACTTAGGCGTTTTTTTACATTTCCCTTGCTCCTCTTGCGCCGGTCGTGGGCAATGCCGCTTGTCGGCGATACTGATTATCACCATGTTGGGGTTACAGGTCGCGTGTTCACTCAGCTCCGTACCGTTAGTATGGCACTCTCGGCAGTAAGGTCCCCCACGGGTATACGCGCGACGACTATTTATGGGGTAAGTAATTGCCACCCAGCTTTCCTCCCATCCCGCCTCTCGTCTGGAGGTCCCTGATCAATCACTGCCGGTAGTTGCGTTATACCCCTGCAATGACTGGTGCTCGTCTACAAGAATCTTGTCATTCCCATAATGCTTGGAACCCCGCCCGCCCGTCGCCCCTTTCCGTGGGGATGCGGACAGTACCCATCGGGACTGAACTTCGGCACCGAGTTTACTCCGAAGTCGTATCGGAGAAAACTTTCATCCCCGCTTATGAGGATACCATCCCTCATCTCGAAGTGCATGTAATACGACCCCCGTTCCCTCACCAATCGGTGCGTAATAAACTTCTAAAAGGGAGCAGAGAGGGATCCGTCGAACCGCTGAAGATGGATAAGGGGTGATAAAGTATTGGAATACAAATTGGTATTACCGAGCATCAGATAAAAAAAGACGTTCCCCTTGAGGAGAAAGCGGGAAAGTCGACCTGAGCCTGTGTGCGAACCGGTAATTCGTGGTTGGGCGCAAACGAGATAGGATGTGACGTCCATTCCGAAGCGTTCGAAGCGTTCGTTGTCTGGTTGTTCACCTCTCGTAGACTTAGCACAAGTCGTGAAACCGCTGCCGGCGTGAACCTGGTAGACGGGGGGTGTGCATAAGGCATCGTGGATCCCAACGGCATGAACACGTACGAGTTGTCGACGCCGGAACACCGGGAGTACGGGTTTTAGTACGCATTCCAGAACTGGAACGCCCATGGTGGACTCACACGGAAGAAAGAATGCTCATGCCACCCTAATAAATGGTAAACGTCCGATCCAAAACTTTTCACTTATGTCTCAGCACTCACAGGAGTTATCGCTGCGAACAGAATCGCCATGGATTGCGATGAAAGGACAGCTAGGGAGTATGGAGCCGAACCCTTAATTAAGGCTTTTAGTCCAAGTTGAGTAAGAAAGCCGAGAGCTCACCGTGCGACTAAGAACACCTGTGCCAGCAGTGTTGCGAAGACGAGGAAAGCAAACTGAATGATTGCGGTCTTTCTGCAACTAGGGGGTTAAGTTGACGACACGCAGACCGATGATGTTGGACTCACGCCTGTTCGGTGTGGTCGACAAGGATTACAGGGGAGCGACAATATCGGCACGCACCTTCCCTGTATGACCAGGGTAGTTAAATGCTACCATGGGAAACTGATAAGCAGCGGGCGGGCGCTCCTGACAGGCCGGGAGACTCCCACGATGATCCAAACCTCGTAGATCATGGACACATAACGGTTCTATGCTCAAGTGAGAACACGATAACTTCACCCTCTCCACTTGCTGCACCCGCGATAATAAACAGATAGAAGGCTGGGATCGTCAGGGAAGTTTTAGCGGGTCAGGGATCTAATTGTGCTGGACTCACCCCATGATTTCTTTCCTCCCCACACATATCGGGCCTGCACTAAAAGTCAGGACATGATAGAGAGTCACTGACAGGTGCCCACCTGCCCCACCCCGCAGAGTGAGTGGGCAATCATAGAACAATAGTGTCGCCACCGTAGTCGAACACTAGAGTCGTCAGTCAGATTCCATCGAGCCTCTCCCGTGTGAAGTGCGGGGCCATACCTTGGTTGTCCTGCTATTCTGACAGAAACAGTTTAGTACCTCAGCATGGGTCTGATACAGGGAGCAAATAATCGTGCTGGGCAAGGCGTCGTCATACTCGATTAAGTGGGTGAGCGAGACGGAGGGGTGAAGGTGTCGTCTACCGCCGCGGCAGGCCATCCACCTTTAATATACTGACGTCGATATACGCGCGTAGTCAGTTGGATCAGAGACTTCCAGCTATGGGGTCTCTTCTTGGCTCAGCCCGCGTGATCATTGTGGAAGCTGTGCGTGATTCTCGGAAGGGGGAATATGCCTCGCGTGGGACGCACGGTGGACGGCAATTCGTACACCAGTCAAGGCGGGGAGAAACCTGAGTATAACCAAGGTCGATTTCCAGGCTTCTAGATTGGCCGAAGGATGAGGAGTGTTCGTTCATGCCCGGGCAGGGAAACCCAAGTATGAATCGGTAGAAATCCTTACAAGTTCCCCGGTGGCCCCGTCTGCGGTGCGCCAACGGCCCGGAGCTCTTGCCGACCTTTCTCTCTTCCGTTCATCCCTTTCAAGTTTGTCCAAAGTCCCGCTTTCACCTCAAATTGGAGTTTCCCCTTTATCGACTTCATTGCGAGCTTGGTAGCTATGTGGACCACAAAACTCCACTCTGCGCTATTGTCTGCCCCTAGAGAGCTCAAGCGTTCAGACACGGTCTCACATGACAGTCCATGGCCCTTTACGCTGATGGCGTTCCCGCTGGTCCGTCGAACGACCGTTGTAGGCCACTAGCCACCCTGTTTTTCTCCCAAACGACAGTGACCACCGCATGGTGCGACTCAACTCCGCTATAAGGAATGGGGTGAACGAGTCGGTACTCGCCATCTTACCCTCGCTTTTGCACTTGCGAGCTCGCGGCGTCTACCTTCCTCCATCTTCCTGAAACCCATTACTACTATTATGTCTCCCCAAGCCCGAGAACTTATGGTGTGCTCTAGCCTCATCCTCATCGTCTTCTCCATTCGTAACTCACTGTACATGAATAGAACAACCTTGACAGCATCTACCGAGCCATTGAATACGGAAGAGATGAAGAGGCTGCCAGGACAAAGACCCTTTCGGTATTCGCTGACTGGGTCCGGGGAACCTACGGCTCGGAACCTGACACCGACATAATTGTCATCTGTCCCAGGGAAACCGACGGAACGGCCATGTTGGAAGGCAACGACACGCGACTGATGAATTTCCTCGCCGAACCCGGGGGATCACAAGGCGTTATGGTGTTCAAGGCAACCCTGGACTACGCTCGGAAGGGAATGCCGATTAATTTGGAAGCCTTCACCCCACCATGGGTGACCATTCAACCCTTGGGCGGAAGGGCGGTTTATGTATTCGACAAGGATACGATGTACAAGCAACACTGTGCGCTGAGGGACATCTACGACTGCGATGGCCATCACATATGTACGGCTTCTACCACGAACAGAAGCGTCGTTCTCCCGCGCAACGCACTCACTTCGCAGCCGCCGGATCAAGTTTTCTTTAACCAGAAGTTCAGTGTGAGTATGCTTGTATGTGCAATTCCGGGGGCTACCGTTCACTCCAGTAAATCAGGGTGATTGGCACAGAGGAACCATCACGGAGGGTGAGCCAGTAGCCGGTTTGTCCCTGTGGATCACGCTCACCCGTAGTTTTAGTATATGCTCTACGTGCGGTGGTACTCATTCCGAAGGACAGGATAAGACGCGCCCTCGAATTCGAGGAGGACATAACGGACGCGATATCCAATCTCGAGTGTGCAGAGCCGGACGGCCCTGAGTGGGAGCTACCCGTCTGCCTCAAGGATTTCGCGATCGAGGCGGATTGTGAGCACCTCCTGGAAATTTTGAACATCTCGATCAGTCGGGGCAAGTTCAAGATATGGAAAGGGGTTATGGAGATACTGTGTCGCTTCAAGACCGTCGATGAGATCGGAACGTCGCGGATTTTTGCATCTACCAAGGAGTTCTCATTCAAGAAAGTCAAACCTTTGTAGGTTTCTCCCTGAGCCGGGGGTATTGGTGAACACCACTGATGCTCCGGCAGCCTTGACGCTCTGATCACGCGGTTAGCGAGGGTGGACGACGTTACTTCATTCACTGCCGGAATAAAAGAATCTTCTTCGGAGCAAGACCAAGACGAAGTTGGCCAATGGTGTACCGTTCAAGATAATAATTGCATTATCAAAATTCTCGGCTCCGACGAGAAAACCCTTTCTTCGCTCGTGCAATATGGGTTCGTCAAGGGTTTGCCACTGCTATCTGACTTGTGAGTCTGTGTACATGACGCGTCTCTGCGGCTCCTAGTTGAATCGAATTCTCTCCTCTCTCAGCATCGAGATGCTTTCACAAGACAGGGCAGTGAGCTTCACTTTCTGGCTTTCACTGGTCAGCCACTTGGATCGTCAATGGCAATCCATAAACTCCTCGTCTTTCACCGGTACTCCCCTCCATGAACTTCATTCCATGCTCGATCAATGTATATCCGCCATGACACCTCTCATAAGCGAGGGCGTTGTTTACACCCTGGTGGCCCCAGACCTTACGGATGACATCCGCCATAACGCAGAAGTCCACGTCAGGAGGGCTGTGATTGTGATCGAGATCTGCTTGCGGTTCTCGTCCGTCAGGTGTGTGGACGTGTTGTTTGAAGTTTTTGTCCTCCCCGGAGATGTTCAAACCAAATTCGACCTCTTCTATCATCCTCTCGCGCGGAGCTTACGTTCACTGCTGGAACAGTACGAGCTTACGGTGTTCAGACCACCGTTCTTCGTATTCTACAGGCTCCTTGTTGGGATGTACCTTAGCTTCTACCTTGGCGGCGAACTCACACGAAGGGGTAAACCACCACTTGCCACGATGTTCTGCACGAAGAAAGTGATTTGTGACCGCTGCAAGTTCATTGACGAGTTCCTGTCCTCCAGGGATGAATCAAGAGAACTCATCGTCACGAACAAGGAATGGACACATCTACGATACATCATTCCGAAGATCAGGGACAGGATTTTCCCTCCAACTTTGACCGCGGGGGACTTTTGGAAGACGGTACGGATGACCAAGCGTTCGCAGCCACATATAGAGGCGGCGAAAGAGTTCTTGCGGGTGATAGGGGACGAGGAGGAAATTTCGAAGTTGATGGAACCGCTTGACGAGGAGGTGCAGAAGGCTCTGAACGACGAGGAACAGTTCGATTTCGAGCGTTGCATGCGGCTCCCCCCTCCCATGCCGGGTGGATCCAAAACTACCTAGTGTCTCGTTGCATTTTATTTCGCTGCATATTACTTTGCTGTATTTCTCGTCACTGCAGTTTTACCTCGTACTTGGATCAATACACGTTGGGATCACCGGCGCTCGTTCCTGACTCTTTCGATCTCATCACCTCCTTCATCCCTCGAATCCTCCAAGATGCTACGACGAACAGTAGAGGACATTTCTACCGGCTCTGACTCGGACTATTCAAAGTGAAATCTATTTCCCGTCTTCATCAGCTATGCTCGCTAATACCCATGACTGGAATTATCGGTTATCAGCTCGGTAAGTTTAGGCTTCCAACCAAATGCTTTTTGTTCTCTACAAGAACTGACCTTTGTGTCATCGCGCCTGCGGCATCACAGTGGATCTCCTGGTTTCTTTCGTCGAAAGGCAACGAATATTTTTGCGAAGTAGAAGAGGACTACATCCTAGACAGGTTCAATCTCACCGGATTGAACACCGAGGTTGCGAACTATTCTCAGGCATTGGACTTGATTACGGATAACCTCGGTGCGCGATGTTACCTTGCGGTGGCCTTCCTCATGTTCCGGCTCTGAATATGTGTGACTGATAGACGACGAAATCCACGATGAGTTGAGAGGCACGTTGGACGTTCAGGCGAGGTTACTGTACGGGCTGATCCACGCTCGATGGATCGTCACCGCCAGGGGGCTTGCTAAGATGGTATCTCTCATTCGTTTCTTCTATAACAATTCACCTCACGGATACGCCATCGTTGCTTTTATCCAGCTCGAGAAATACAAGAAAGTCGATTTCGGGCGCTGTCCGCGGGTCCTTTGTCAATCCCAACCACTCCTCCCCGTCGGCCTGACCGACGTCGCATACGAAAAATCCGTCAAGCTCTATTGCGGTCGATGCGAAGATATCTACTCTCCCAAATCCTCCCGTCACGGTTCGATAGATGGGGCCTACTTCGGAACTTCTTTCCCACATCTTCTGTTTATGTGTTACCCCGCGCTGATTCCCACAAAGAATGGACCAATGGATGGCCCCGGGTTCAGAGGAGGCGCGCCAGAGAGTACTGAGAGTTCCGCGAATGGAGGAAGGCGGCCAAGGAGGGGTAGGGAAGACAGTGGGACGGGTGAGACGGTGGGGAGCGAAGTGACGAGCACTGCGGCGGCTGCATTGAAGGCGGAGAGGTACCGACCCAGGATCTTCGGCTTCCAAGTGAACGAAATTGCCAAGTTACAGAGGTGGCAGGAGGCTGTCAGGGATAGGTTAGAGTCTTCCATGTTCAAAAATCTCATCACTCATGGAAGCCTAGACAAATCGCACGACTGGAAGATTGGGAAGAGAACAACGAATGACTGACCCGCTATGCACCGCAATTCCCACTCCCATCCACCGCGCAAGGGTACATTTGGTTACTCCATTCCCTTCGTAAAAGCTCGAGGTGTTCGAGCCGCCCTGTCGTCATCGTCCGCATAACACGGCCTATACGACTCGAAAGATGAGAAAACCTCGAGAAGAAAACGACGAACGAAACCACCGACCCTTGTGTGTCGTCTATGTACCTTGTGTACCAAACTATGATTCATAGTTTACAATCGAATCCGCCTCGTCATCAAACCTCTGGTGATTCTGGACGTTCATCTTGTGGTGCGGAAGCAGTTTGAGCCATGCCTGCGCTGGATAGCTTCCTTTTCTTGCTGTACTTCCCGGTGAGGTTATACTTTCCCCTGGTACCTGGCGGTGCCAGTCAGAAACCAGTGCTCGAGAAGGACTGAAAGTGTTACCTTTCTTCCGTTTTGTGGGTGGGACCTGTATATTTAAGAAATCCTTGTCGGTGGGCGAACACAATTGAAGCAACTGGTCGTGCGACTCTTTCATCAGTCGAGTCCGGTGGACTGAGAGGTCTATGATGATGGAAAATAAGGGACGATTTCGTGTGAGGTTACCTAAATAGACCCACCTGCCTGCTCGCTGGTGCCATAAACGCCCTTCAAACATTCCGAGACTCGTTCCATAGAACTGTACGGGTAATCAGTCACCACGAACCCGACGTGGGGATACGGAACCCACACCTTGGATCGACAAGACCAGTCGCCCCAACGATCGCGAGGATATTCTCCCAATTGAACGGCCTAAGCCGGTTTTGCATGCTCCCCTCCACCATGGGGACATGGGCAGCGATTGCGGCAAAGAGATGTGACAAATATTCCGTGGTCTCAAGGGTGAGGTGTTGTACGGCTGCGGATTCGATGGGTTCCTCTGCGTCCTCCTCCATTTCTCGCCCAGAGTCGCCCGGAGGTTGAAGGAACCTGTTGGCCAGACGTTCCACTTCGTCCTGGAGAGTCCATTCCGGTATCGGTACGTCCTGGATCAAGAGAGGCCAACGAGTCCAAGTGTCTTTCGGCTTGCGTGAACCTGAGCTGGACCCTGAATCCTCTGCGGGCGAGGCAGATGGTATATCGTGCGCATAATCGCCGTCAAGAGCTTGAGACGAACCCGCGGCGCGTATGAGCTGGGAGGAGAGGTCGAGGGTGTCGTTTGTGCGTAGAGCGCGGAGGAGGAAAGAATACTCTTCGAGCTCTGATCGTAGCGCAGTCGGAACAGCTTTCCGCTTTCCTTTCCCCTTCTTCTCCACTCTCATCGCCATCTCCGCAGGCGCGAGCGCAATAGCTCGAGTGAACAGGAACAAATGGTGGTCGTAAACTGCGATCAAGATCACAGACCGGATTTAAACCCGATACCTGTGATGACGACAAAAGCTGAATCTGATACCCCGACTGTTGCTGCCACCTTCATGTTGACTCCCACAGACACGCCGAACGAGAATACGAACGCGAACGCGACGAAGAGCTCGACGAGCGCCGTCGTGGACGCTGCCGTTTCTGAAGTTTGGTATCTCAAGCCGGTTACGTTTTCCGGGAGACGTATCAAAGTTATCACCCAGAATTTCAACGGGTCAGTGAGTATCACCTTGCCGTCCCAATATGCGTCACTGAATACCTAACTTCCTTTCCGTAGGCCGTGCTCGTTTATAGCGATCTGTAATTACGCATTTCGGCGATACACCAGTGTATGCACTTGCTGACGACTCGGCAAGGTAACATCCTTATCCTCCGCGGCGACTTGGAAATACTCCCGCCAGGCCGTACAACAGTATCGTACGAGTTCTTGTCCCAGCTCGTGGCCGAATATCTGCTCAGGACGAGCCCGGATGTTGACATCTCCGCGGCCTTGTCGATCATGCCATATACCCTCAGTAAGCACCTGCTTTCCGAGTGAGATTAGTGCCCAATCAGTTCTTCAGAGGGCATGGATCTGAACCCCGTGTTTACCGACGCACACGGATTTCGACCACAGATGCGTAAAGACCTTGGCGGGGGAGAAGGTCTTGAACTATTCTCTCACGCGAACATTCCTCTTGTCCACGGGTGGCTGGTCGATCCATCAAGTCTGGAGCACGAAGCCGTTCAACGATCTGGGGACTACGATAACAGTGTAAACGTGGTTGCCGAAGCGGACCATCTCACTCAGGGACGACTCGTAGTCGACGAGAACGAGGCAGGAGGGTCGAGCAGCGGCGCAGGCGGCAGCTCGCATGCGGGGAAACAGAACGATGTCTGGACTGCGGAGGAACGGACGAAAGTCGAAGATGGTACTTTGTCTTCCCTCTTAGTGTTTCGTTCCACCCACTCATTCCGACTTGAAGCTATCTCAATTCGCCAGTTCCTCAATGCGACCCAATCCCAACTGACTTATCACGGTCTCTTCCACCTCGCCTCTGTACTCTCCCCTCACACACTCTCGGCCCTCTTCAGAGGGTCCCACCTTTCAGTCCTATACAAGTCTGCCCCGACTGAACGGAACCCAAATCCCACCCTGTATACCCTCGTCACCGACCAGTCATTCTTACGGGAACCCTCGGTCGTGTGGGAAAAATTCGGAGATGTTGATGGGCAAGGCGCAGAGTTTGTGGATTCCGATTTCATCATATCTACGCCCGCGGGAGGGGATTATGCTGGAGAAACGGGGGAGAGTGCGTTAGCTGCGATCGAGGCTCAAATGGCTGGCGTCCACCTATCAGGATCCCCAGAGTACGTCCTCCCGATCCCCTTACACCGCTTGCTCCTGTGCTGATTGCGGGGCGCCTTTCGTAGTGAACAACTGGCCCGACGGTTACAGATGGAAGAAGATTCAAGAGCACGCGCTATCTACCGTCAGAGGCAACGGGTTTTAATGGAGAAACGGCAGCACGAGGCTCTTGCTCAGGCGGAGAAACTCCAGAAGAAACAGAAAAAGAAGGAAAAGGATTGTATGATCATGTAGTTGCTGTGTAACTTCACTTGCTGTATTTTAGGAGTTTGAGTATCGACTTGGGCAGTATGGTTGGTATCAGGATATATAGCAAACTGTCCGAGAACTTGACAAAATCGCAGTAAGTGGAGGGATGACATCTGGGGTATAAGGAACGCGGAGTCCGTTCACGGTGTTGGAATGTCCTATGGCGTAGTTTCGTTCGGTGGGCTTAACTGCCTGTGTCGGGAACAGCTCAGGACACAGTCGCACCGTCTACGCAAAGTGGGAGACTCACCTCACCCTCCTCCTCCACAGCCGCCACCACCGCACCCTCCCACTCCTCCGTCACCTCCACCACCACCACCTCCTCCCCCGCAACCACCACCGCTTGAGATCCCGCCACCCCCGCCACCGTTTGAACCCCCACCCCAACTGTGACCACAACCGGCCCCACCACATCCGCCCCCAATCGAGGTACAACCCCCAGCCGAAACTCCACTTCCACACCCACCCTAGACCATAATAATTAGAAGCGAAAGGGCCCGTCGGAGAGGCACTTACCGTAGCGCACCCTCCATCTGGCCCGCAGGGAATCCCAGACGGACATCCATACCCATAGATTATAGGCACAGGCACCAGAAACGCAAGACTGTGCTGATGGTCTTGGCGCCAAGCTTCGTGATCCACTTCCTCTTTCTTGGATTT
>Ga0307517_10015386_pt1 | contig 10172 bp, 9 predicted proteins | sample 23_EM_MG_FD_194515 | JGI IMG/M metagenome (GOLD analysis project Ga0307517, IMG submission 194515) | Populus trichocarpa ectomycorrhiza microbial communities from riparian zone in the Pacific Northwest, United States - 23_EM | ecosystem: Host-associated > Plants > Roots > Unclassified | place...
ATTACGAACATCATTTACTCTGTCACTTCCCTGAATACAAGATCTCTCCCTCTGAATGATACTCACAACGGCGATGTGATACCAGTTTGGGCCAATGTCACCGCGCAATGAGAAGAGGGGTGGGGAGGGCAAGGGGTGGTGGTCTTGACGGCGATGAACATCCCTGAAAACTGACGATGAACATGAGATGGGTAAGTCAATGATGCCATAGTCAGCCGTCACTAACCAGGAGCCACCTGAATTCCCTAGAGTTACATCGACCGTGGCAGCGGCGGAGGCACGAACAACTTACGATGTATCCTAGGCCATGGCCTCGACGTCTGTGGGACCTTGTGTTGACGATGCGATAGGGCCCGCATTAGCAATCTCCAAGAAAATTAAATCACGTGGGTAAGCACCAAATTTTGGAAGGCGGGAATAACGGATCTGTTCAGAGGACGACAGTTAAGATTGCGACGAATTGCTGGAAAACCACGACGAAGATTAACGGCGAGGATAGCAGTCGAAACAGCGGCGCATTCGATAGGCTTCCGGTAGGCACAGACGGAGAAAAGCTCGGGGGCGTGGTTAAAAAGTCGACGGCTCCTGGGGCCGGCTGCAACGACGGTGAGTTCCTAAGTATCAGGCCTCCTCAACAATAGCTACTCACCACTGTGAACCTCTCCTACACGTTGTCCTCGAAAGCTGCGGGATTTGGCATCAGCGAGAGAGTCCCACCGACAAAGGGGACAACTTACCTAGCACCGAAAACAACAGCAGACGGTGTCTGCGGTGGAACGAAAACTGGGTGAGAACGAAAACATCAAGAGGTGGGACGACCTAAACATCCTTGTCATAGCACACAGCAGCAAAATGGCTAGGACAATGATGAGCAGGCACGACCATCCAAGAGAAGCACAATAAGGACTGACTGCGTTCGAAAGACGACTTTGGGAAGAGGTGGGGAGGTGGAATCACAGTAGGAGGTTAGGGATGAGGTTCACATTGAAGAAAAGGTGGCAGTATTTATACGCCTGAGGATCAGAGGCTTTGGATCAAAAAAGTCCAGCGCGCACACGTAACTGAGCACGTTTGGACTTGGTCTCCCGGTCTCCCTCCTCTCGGTTGCGTAACCCTTTGTTAGCTTGTTTGTTACCTTTCATTGACATGCGCTACGTACTACATCCCATTGAATATAACTATTTTCCGGATATATGTCAAGAAATCGCACCTGAAAACATCGAGTCTGCGCGACGAAATCGAAAACCCCTACATTCCTGCATGCAATCGCGAAGGATCCTACGTACCTAAGGGTCGATTCGGATGCATTGGAGCTGATGGAGGCGTATAACACTCTTGTAACTTCTCGTCACCCAGGTTATGAATGAACCCCAGTGCCGCCGTGTAGGGCTGCGAACCGTACCATGTTACGGTTATGGCCATATAGTTTACGGGTAAAACATGCACCAAAATACCATAACCTGTACCGTATAGGTCCGTATAAATCTATCTAAAAAGAATCTGTCAGGATCTCCATATCCACAAATGAAGAGAGCGCACCTTCTCAATATGCTTCTTCAAATTCCTCTCTGCAGTCTCTCTACCATAATACTCAATGACTCCACATCCACTTCTCTTCGGCGTCTGCCCTTTTCAACCCACTGGTATCCTCACTGAGACCCCAGATAGCGCCGTGCAATATTACATATCCAAAAGCTTCCAAAACGTCTATGCAACTGGGAAAGGGAGCGGAAATTGTATCAAGGCTATTGGTGGTACACAGGAAATGTACAAGCGAGAGGTCAACGAGGATATTTAATAAAGAGTCAGTGGATACAGGGAGGGAAAGGAATAAACTACACACTAGTGGTCCAAGAATCTGGGTTTGCAGCTCATCGGATTTGACTGACGCCGCGGGCAACTTGGAACACACCCATCATTGTCGCTTCGGCGATCAGCCCTACCTGTTTGTTCTCTTTCCTCTGACGTTCGCCGTCAGCTAACTCGAACCTGTCCAGCGAATATTGATTATGGGCAGAGTCCTCCATTAATGACGGTGACATACCTTGCGCAGTCAAATGTATTCTCGCCACTATCTTGTATCTTCCTAGCGTACCTATGTAAGGTCCTGTCCACTTGGAGGAGTGACATTCAGTGGTAAATATCTGTGCTTATGCGTTAACCCGTGAACTAGAACCTGAGCCATAACGAATTAGCCTCGAAACAACGAATGCGAGTTCGAATGGAGGTATGTATGTAACCTTCGCCTCTCGTGGATCCCATCGGTTTCCGCAATGAACAGGACGCCTAGGTACCTCTGTTTATATGATGCGCTGGATATAAGAGCTGAGGTCGTGCATTGTTAGCCCTCGTAGTCGTGGAGGTAAGTAGAAACATACCTCGGCTCCAAGCCAAGCCTCTCGCATTCGCCGCCAGCTGACTCGATCCTGAGGCCTCAATCGACGACGACCACATGAGCTTCATCGGTGGTGTCCAACCTGCATGGTGTCCACAGGCGTGACGCTAAGTAGAATGAGTCTGGGAGGTAAGTAATCAGGATCATTGATGTGATGGATAGAATACTGACATACCTGCGGTCATAGCCGCCATTGAGGCCGTCAACGGCTTCGTCTCCATCCAACAGTCCAGGGCGACGGGAGGGTGAATAAATTTACCCTTTTCAATTCGGTCGTGGGATGCGGGAGGGCGCATTGTAGCTAGTCTCGTAGCTGTAGGCTGTGGTAAGTTCCCGGTTTCAATCATAGGCTGCGTGGTAGACACTTACCATGACTGGCAACTGCCGTTGATACTGTGACATCGTCTCACCCAACCCAACACATCAACCAACCACAAAACTCGCACTCGGCATCGCTGGTGGTGGTGTCCATGCCCCTAGCCTTGGAAGAACGCCGGAGGCCTTGTCAAATCTGTATGATAGAGTGAGTTTTACTCTTTGTGGACATGTTGGCCAACGAACATACCTGAAAATATGATGGGCATGGTTCTGCGCCGCCGTTGAATTGCACAATAGCGAATGAAAGGGGAGGAAACCTATGAATGGTGAGTAAAAGGCATTGTGGCAGTGGAAGAATGCTGCTAAGATATGTACATACGTTGAACTCTGGCGGATGTATTCGGAATGGAGTGACGTTGGCGGTGGTAAGGGTCTTCTAGTCCGCGTTCGGGGGTGCGGGTAGCACTTCATCTCGTGTTGAAACCTCAGTGGAAAGGTACACATATCGAGTGGAAGGGATGGGAGCACTCTTGAAGCCAGGGATTGGGCATGTCAGGAGTGGTGAGGTATGCTGCCCCACTTGGCATGGTCATTGAGGTTGTGAGCGAAGTTGAGATGGCGGCTGTGGTAGTCGCAGTAAAATTGAGGGCTTGAAGCATTGATGTTTCAATACACACGTTCGATATACCAGAAATATGGCATCGCCCAGAGTGTCTACGTACCCCAATGGTTCAGCCCAGTCACTTTCACAACTGGGACTGACGGCACAATGGGGACGGTTGAGAAAAAGAGGTGATGACAGATTGATTCCTTACATGGAAATTTGGGTCACATGACCACCTCACCCAGTCGCGACTAGAGAATAAATTGGTCAGTTATACCTTCAATTACAATGAACAACAGCTAATCACCCATTACATTCCACTTGAAATTTGACTGCTGGAATGGCTATATCTCCGTTAAAACAGCCATTTAATTCAGCGACATGTTGCTCCCTTGGCACTCTCCTTCGTTTGGTACGCCCCACTGATTCCTCAAGTGTTTCCGTGATCGCGATAGCCGAGATTAAAAACGGAGGTTTACCTCGCTGAAAATTTGGTTACATAGAAGATTTTTTGGAATAAATACAAATTTTTGAGGCCAATTATCCCCTTCTGCGTAAGCGTTGTAGTCACATGACATGTTCCTATCAACCATCCCATACTCACCACTGTAGATTCCCTCCCTCGACGTCCGTTTCCAAGATCCCTCAAACGCTCCTCGTCATCAGGGACCTTTGTTCTGGCACATAAATATGGGATGGTGTTTGCAACGGGGTAGGTTAGCGACTACCCAACACATAAACGAATGAGCAGACTCACTATGCAGATTCGTTCAAGTTAGCCCGAGTTCGCACCTATACTGATGGGGTATTGCCTAATAATATTAATTATAAAAGTAGGCCCTCGGTCGACAATTAATATTGTTAAGCGCATGAGCGTTGTCAATGTATAATCATCGAAGATTTCTCAGTTCAAGTTCCCGAGGGAAGGATTATGGACCTGAATGGAAGACCGATGGAATGTGTGGTATACCGCCGTAATCGAAGTGTGCGATATGTTTCTGGGGGAAGGGGGTTGGTTCACTCATTGACCTAGGCCGGCTTGTGTGTCAGGCGGACTAGTCCAAACGGTTTTAAACTGGTCTTCGTGCAGATTCTATTCACATTATTCAATCACTGGCCCATCCTACGTTAGAATAACATAAGTAGGACTGGGTACCTTCCAATGATATTAGATGCGTTATAAATCTCTTAAGGAGAGCTTTCGAATGCAGTATCTACTTTGTAATTAGGTAAAAATTAGGCGCCCAAAAATTGCGGAACGCTCGAGGCCGAACGCATTGAATAAAATCCGGAAGAATAAAGATAGGTTCTATGGAACATGTTGAACTTGAACTTGAATTTAACTTGGAGTCCAAGTTTAAAATGCATATAGTCATAGCGCCAAACAAGGGATTCAAAAACACAGCAGAACATTGAAACACGAGGCGCGGTTTGAATTATCTAATCTAATCACGCAAGACCAAGCTATATCAACACTCTACAACAGCCTCCTACAACAGCCTTCTTATTTCCCTCCGAAGCGGCCTCGCCGGAGAAAATTTCTTGAGCCTCGTGGAAGTTAAAATTCACCGTTGCTAATTTGCGCAAATTGGCTGTGCAAAATAGCCCAAAATAGCTAATTTGCAAGCGAATTAAGTAGGAAGTTCGTGGAAGCGGGAAAGAATCGTAACTATTCTTTGAGCGCTCTAAACTTGTGTCGTGGAACCGCACAGGTGCAGGCTAGGAGGGAAAATGAGACCAAAGAGGGGTTTGAAGTTGCTCACCCTATGTATTTGGTCCCTGATTGCGCTTGGATGATACTCACCAGCTTGTACCAAGACGAGGTTCGCCTCTTATATATATTTTTTGTAGTATTAAACATGCGCCATACATAATTTATTACGAGTTTTATTTGGGAATGTGTACAGAAAAGTTTGATGAGGGCCACAGTACCGCGTATCTAATCTCCAGGATAAGATGTAACAATATCCTTATAAGGATATTGTTACATCTTATCCTGGAGATTAGATACGCGGTACCTTATCCATGTGGACCTGATGTGGACGTTAATACCATAGGTACAAATATATTAAGGCTACTCTAAGTAGGATACCAACCAAGCTTGAAGTGGAATGCGCTAAATGGGTGGTTTGTACGGGCCATCAAGGGCATAAAAAGTCCAACACCCAAACACCTTGAATAGTTCTGATATATGTTCTCGACTTAGCCCTACCTTATGTAATTAGTTTGTTATTCGACTGTTGACTGACAGACTAAGTAATTAAGTATAGGGTATACTTGAACTCCATAGTGGTGATATACTGAACAGCCGCCTAGATCTAGACATTAACGCGAATAGGGAGAAGCTTCTCGATACTTTTTCGACGTCCAACATCTCAGATGCTCTGGCTCAAGTAGGTGCGAGAGCCACGGAGCTGTATGAATTCGGAGCACACCATGGGGCTAACGTCAAGCTAACGTTAGTACCGATTGCCAATATGGATAATACAAAAGTGGAGTAGGGTCCTGATTCACGCGCACGTGCGGCACGACAATTGCCTCAGCTTGTTCGGGCTTTGACGTCCACGGTGGGAACAGCTCGAAGCACCACGATGGACTCGAGTATTCAGAAGTGAGTGTAACCCCGGCCGTGTCTGTGTTACAGTTATTTTCATATCGATAGGCCTAAATTCTGAAAATACACATATAGCTCGCTTGGGCGGAGCCGGAATTTAAAACTGAGTCAGGGTTCAAATGGAAGGGTCAGCTGTCAAATACAACTGCGGCAGGACAATCTGATTCTTAGGTGGTGCCACCATGCCAGACTCTCGACTAGCAAGGATCTGGAGTTCGCCCAAAGTCTGCCTGTACATATAAATTTTGAATTTAGGCCTATTACTTTAATTTACTTATCGTAGCTGTAATAAGTATATTTCTATCTTTCGTTGTATCGGACTGCTGTGTTGATTTTATCATTCAACTATATATATATATATATATATATTCTCGTCTAGACCCTCTTTGACACTGCCCTTGACAACCCATCGAAGAGTCTGGCCGGTACAATCGGCATGTCTCCAACGAAAATGTCAGCAGCTTATGGCCATGTTTCGATCTGACGCTAAACGTCATGCATCATCAAATGCCACTAGCATTTGATTGGAATTCAGGGGAGATCTAGACCGACTTACTGTATTGTTTGCTTTCTAATTTCTGTTTCGTCGGGACTGCCGCCTGAATTTTTGATGAGGGATTGATGGTGACGAAATGCAGTTCTTGGCGAATAATACCCTATGTGATATTGTACCTAGGTATTATATGGTGGGTGCAGGGATTTGCTTGTCGCAACCCCTAACCGCGGCTAGCAAATCAGTATATAACTGTTGTGGTTGAACCCTGACCTCGAGAATTTTCATACCTCCCCCATCCTCGATGCCTCACCCGACACCTCACTCAATGCCTCATAATCTTAGCAGAGACGACATCGCCAATCTCAGATTTCTTTCGATTCTCCCATATGTCGCTTGTGAGTATTGCCCGCCGTCGCGTTAGATTTTAAGGACCGATGTTAACCAGTTTATGTACAGTTTCAGCCCTTGTGTGGGTTATCCACGATTATTGTGAGAGCGGTGGTTTCGTGATTAATTCTTATCCTTTGACGTCGTTGATCATGCTGTAGTTATCACTTTGGAAGATGAGGTAAGTTGGCGGTTGCTCTTTGATAACATTCCAGTCAAAGCTCAAAAACTGCGAAAAACAGGCTACATATTTTTGGGTAAGAGACAACCTCATTCCGTCCATTAATGGGATTCGCCCTTATATCTTTCCAGTCAGGGAGACCAGGCTTTGGTGCATTCATCTTCTTCTGGGTGCGTAGCCTTCCTTTTTTTACTGTCTGTTAGTAAATTATCTCTTTCAGATCCGATACTACACCATCTTCTTGGTCGTATACGACACATTTTCTATCCATGTATTTCCGGGGCCGGAAACTGTTATTGCCAATTCGTGAGTGCGTCAGATTTAGCCACATCGTGTTGCCCTCATCTCACCCACTATAAGCACTCTCAGCGCAATTAGTTTATGGTCAATTGAGATTATAATGCAATTGCGCGTTTATATCCTGTTCAACCGTTCGAAAAGAGTGCGTTTTAGGGCGCCCAAAGGCTTTTTTGAAAGCGTATGATGACCTGATTTCTTTTTCCAGGTGGCTTTTGTGAATGGCACCTTATTCGTCATCTCCATTGGTTTTTTCATATGGTTTAAAGTCGACAATGCCCTTCATGCGATGGGTACCCATCCGAAGAGGGGTAGATGTGCGACTGGGGACACTCGGTGGGCTCAATGGGTTCCTGGTACGTTTTTCCGCGATATGGTACTTGCCATTTTAGTTGACATGTAACCCAGCAACGCTCTTTGAGTTTGTGTTATTTGGGATGGCAGTGTACAAAACCATAGTCTCGTATGCTGCGAAATCCAAACTGAATGGGCGCCGGTCGCTTGGAGCCATTTTGTTGCATGGGAATATTGTGTATTTCTTTGTGTGAGTTTTTTTGTTACGCTGAACGACACGCGCATGGGGTAACTGAACATCTGTTTCCGATCTAGGGTGGCGTGTGTGTTGGTGTTAAGCAATCTCATGCTTGTGGTGAGTCCTCCAAGTGGTGCAAGTGGTGTATATCGACCTCAGTATTGACATTATACTTCGACTCCAAGTGCGCAACGCGGATCCCGTATTTGGGCCTTGGGTCAGTTACTTTAAATTCCTTCTCCTTGATTTACGTTTTACACTTTTCTCATTCCCATTCCTCATACCCGATATCTTGCATGGTTAGATTATTTCATGCAACTCTGGGAATCGCAACTTGCCGTATGCTTATCCATCTTCGGAAATTCGCTTCGGAGAATTTGGAAGGAGGGCCAGAGGGTCGTATGCCACTTCCGAATCTTGAAGTCGATCTGCATGCAGATGTTATCCGATGAAATCTGGCGGCTTTTCTATAAATATTCACGTTGACTCTGTACCCTCAGGTCGTGGTAAAGAAGGAGCAAAGACCTGCCATCCGAGAGAGAGAGTGGAGACAGAGCTGAACCTAAGTTAGTTTGCGAGTTATCTGGTGGGTAGGATAAAACACGGGTCACCTACTTTACTTCCTTTCCATGGCAAATGTGGTTTCAATGGGAGTGGACTGGTGCGTGGTACTGGTATATCTCACGATGGAAGTCGAAATCTCTTTTTTTTGTTTTTTTATATACTTGGTCTTGTAATAGGACTTACTGTACATAGGAATCTTATTTCTGCAAAAGGCGAATTTCAGACTCTTTGGACCGCACGGGGAAAGGAAGGCGTCGGTTCGGCTGTTATTCTTATTAACCCATGATCTGCAACCCCTGCTTTCAACACGCTGAGCGACTCACAACGGAAGAAACTCGACAGGTCAGCGCCAGGAGGAGGGAGAACTGGACTGGGTGGCCCACTAGTTGTGATTATCCCTGGCAGTTTGTGCCTACCAGCCGCGCCATCTATCACCACTTCTCTCTTATGCATGCATTCTATTTTGCCTTCACTTGCACATGCCCTTTCTCTTCTACCACGCAACTCTGATCCAGTACCACGTTTGCGCCCCTACCTCATTTCCCACAATACACAAGAACAGCGGGTCTGAGAACTTCGTTCGGAGCCCTCGTCTTAGAAAACGTAGGGAATACGCAGTAAGAAGTAACATGTTCGCAACGTAGTCAAAAGTGCCTCTACACTCTTGATTCATTCTCCGATACGGGCTAAACAGAACCAATAGATCCTAGTCGAGGAAGAATGGATTCACTAAGGGAGCGAATGACACCACCGACATCGAGGTCAACCCTTATACTGTAACTCCAAGATCACGAAATTTGCCCTTAAGTGCGGAATCGGTCCCTTGAACATCGTGCAGTTGGTGACAACCGTAAGTATAGCGCGACCGACGAGTTCGACGGCCTTCTAAAGCAAAATCAACTTGTTCCGTGCGGATGTGAAGCCACTGGCACCCTCGAACTGGAATGGGCATACAGAAATCTGCGTGCCCACAAACCGTCCTTCGTTCCCAACCTGCCTGGCATCCAATGCAACTTCCAACAGCGGCTTCGTCTACCTTCCACCCTCCGCATCAGATGTCTCTCTATAACAACTGCGACGTCAGCGTTCACGAAGGCTCTTCAACGATGGTTGCTGGAGATCAGAATATACACGACCATCCGTCGACCCCAGGTGCGCCGCAGTTGCCCTATCCCCGCCGATTCGAGACGATTTTCCACTTCGGCAGGGTTTGAAGGTCTCCAGAAACAGGTGGCAGCAAATGCCCTCCACAACTCTGGCGAGGTGTCACACCAACTTCCGAAATGCCATCCAGGAACTCGTGTTGCTATCTTAAACCATCTCATCGCGTGGGCCTTGGCACTCACCCATACGTACCCGATTATATGGTTGCATGGTCCTGCAGGAGCAGGTAAATCTGCTATCCAACGAACGATTGCACAATTTCTCTACGAAAGATGATTGCTTCTCGCCAGTTTCTTCTTCTTCCGGACAGCCGCTGGTTGAAATAGTGACAACAACTTTGTTGCTACCATTGCCTACCAAGTCGCCCTTTCCATCCCCGCTACTCGGCCACACATCCGAGTCGAGCAGACCGTCGTAAGGAACCCTCTAATCTTCTCTCTGTCGCTTTGGGATCAAGCGAAGGCTTTGATCCTGTCTCCTATCCTGGCTATTCTCGGCGAACCCTCTTTTAATACCAGTCACCACCCACGAATCTTCATCATCGATGGCCTTGATGAATGCCACAATCCCGATAAGCAATGCGAAATCCTGGACGTCTTGTGCCGTGTTCTACAATTCCT
>Ga0307517_10015387_pt1 | contig 10172 bp, 3 predicted proteins | sample 23_EM_MG_FD_194515 | JGI IMG/M metagenome (GOLD analysis project Ga0307517, IMG submission 194515) | Populus trichocarpa ectomycorrhiza microbial communities from riparian zone in the Pacific Northwest, United States - 23_EM | ecosystem: Host-associated > Plants > Roots > Unclassified | place...
TTATTTTCCAGCTCATTTTCCATAACATAACCAAACACTGGAAAGTGTTTTCCAACTTATTTTCCATTACACTACCAAACATCGGAAAATACTTTCCCGGAATTCACTTTCCCGGAATTCACTTTCCAAAAGAAAACTACTTTCCTGCAAACAAACGGGGCCTAAAGAATATTCAAGTCGTAATGATTTTATATTATTTTATATTTTATATTATTATTATTATTATTATTATTATTATCCGTACTATGCAATTCAAGGCTCTATCTAGTTTGCCATCATCTATTACGCCATCTCTTATCTTCTCGGCGCTGTTAAAATGACCTTCGAACCTCAGGTGATGGAGCTCGGTGCGTGTTTTTATGTACTTTATACAAAAAATAAAATAAAATAAAAGAAGGAAAAGTCCCTTTCCTCGCCAGTTCATTTACTCGTGTTTTGTTCACGTGGTCTCCTTTTTGTTTTATCCCATTATAAATATGTTCGAGAAAAGTCTATTGTATTCTTGTATAATATATAATTCTTAATACTTTATTTTATTCTTTCATCCTAATTGATTAAATTATATTCTTCATTCAAGAATTATATAACTCTTAGTCATATAGAGATATAATATATCTTTTTTTAAATAAATAATTTAAATGTTTTAGAATTAAGCACTCCACCACGAGAAATTAAAAATAAAGAATTGTCAAAACTAAGAATAATATCATGATGAAAGACATAGTCACGATCCAACCTCAAAATCACAGAAACTGTAGCCGGCATTGTTTCTCATTCTCGAAGAGGATTGATTGCTACTTACTGGAAATTAATTGCTTCTCTCGTCCTTCAAATGAAATAGACATTTAGAGACTGTTTATTTACGTGGTTGCTTCTATATTTAAAACAATCACAGTAAACATTATGTTTGGTTATATAAAAAACACAATTTAATTTTGGTGGGGCTCATGATAATTCACGTTTTGCACGCGAATTTGGCGAAGCAGCTCCTAGCTGCTTTTTGAATTTCAGCGTTTACGTGCACAGTGCAATTCAATTGCACTGTGCACGCAAACTGTGCAATTCATTTGTACTGTTCGCGCGAACAATTTTTTTTTTTTCCAGTGTGTTTAATTTTTGTATTTTTTTAAAAAAAACTAGTTTAGAGTGAATTAAATTTACTCGCATTGTCATGTAAACAATTTTTTTTTCCTGAAAAACTAGTGTAGAGTGAATTAAATTCACTCGCACTGTAATATCAAATCAATTTTATTCATGATAATATTTTATCTAATTTTATTACACGCTCAAAAAATTATGAAAACTGTAGTTTTTGTCGGATGAATTTTGTACGTAATGGAATTGTAGATGGTTTAATGGAATAATAAAAAATATTTTATATAAAATATTATTTATTTCATGAAGTAATAGCAATAGTTAAATCTACAACATTTAAATTAAAAACCATCACTATTAATATATATTTTTAAAAATTATTTTATAACCTCAATTTCAAAAGCATTCTTAACCAAACACATTAAACTACTTTTTCTTTAACCTCAATTTCAAACACAGTTTTAACCAAACACCTATTTTTTCAAGCCAACCTCAACTAAAAGTACTTTTTATAAAACAACTTTTTTCAAACCACAACCACAACAGCTACCGCAATACCAAACACACTCTTAGTATGGGTGACTTTCAATAATCACTTTATTAAGGTCTATTAAGGTCTGTTTTAAAAGTAGTTTTGAAAAAAATTAATTTTTTTTTATTTTTTTGCTTTAAATTAATAATTTTTTTATGTTTTCAGATTATTTTAATACGCTGATATCAAAAATAATTTTAAAAAAATAAAAAAAATATTATTTTGATGCATTTTCAAGTGAAAAACACTTTAAAAAGCAACCACAACCACACTCCCAAACACCTTGTCTGCAATAATTTACCCTTATCCGATAGCTTAATAATATTGGATTCCACTTGCATCATTTCAGAAATGACAAGCACTTATTATCAAAAAATAAAATAAAATGAAAGACTCCACTTCACGAAGTTTTTTCCCTTGTACTTGTTGGATTATTTTATTACTTTTGATTTGACAGTATTAACTTTTATTTTTAAAACTTTTTTTTATTGTTTTTAAAATATAGTAGAATAATATTTTTTTTAAGTATGATATCAAACATAAAAAATCTAAACAAATATATTTTAAATAAAAAATATTTTTAAAAACAGCATACACACGTTACAAAACAAACACCAACTCTGACTACTTTAGACCTCCCCATGGACTTGGGTGCGTGTTCCGTGTTGTTCAAATAGTAAAAGAATGACCCAAGGTACTCAAGTTGATTACGACATATACATGTTTTATATTCTTACAAGTTCTTGCTTGATTACCATATCTATGATGTATGTTATCAATCTCTTATCTTAAACTATTAAAATTCTTAGTTTTCAGACCGTGGACAAGTGAAATATTTGCCGATGCTTCCAGCTCAAGTTTGCAAAAAGCTTACTGGAACTTTGAACATCTAAAGAATTTTTCAAAGCCTATAATTTTTATAGTAGTTTTTAATTCCTGGATTTATATGGAATTTAACATGGTTTTTGATACATCTTTAAACATCTCAAAAGCATAATATTATATAAAAAACAAATAAGCGAAGAATGAGCCACTATTAAAGAATATTTACTCTTTTGCTCTTTTAATATCTTATAAGTTAGTATTTTCTTTACTCAAATATTTTTATATTTTGAAAGAGTCCAAACCCATAATACGGTGAGAAGCTAATCAAAGATGGATCTAACATATTTTTATAAGCTAATCATATGTGTATCTGATATATTTGGGTTCAACCGTGAGCAGAGCCCAAAGAACCATTGGTCTCATAAAATCTCAGACCCCATATACTTGGGCTCAACCATGAGATGATTTAAAGAAACCATGGGTCTGACAAGTCATTAGACCCAATATGCTTGGGTTCAGCTGTGGGCAGAGCCAAGAACACTGTGAGTTTGACAAATTACTAAATACATCTTCTCTAGGTTTGGCCATACATCAGACCTAATTAGTTTGAGAGATCTATGGCCTACTATTTTTCATTTCATTAATGCTCATTAATTATTTGTAAGGAATATTTGTTTCTCATTAATGTCATCAAGTGAAAATGAATCTTTGGTCCCTTTAGTCCACCAAAACAACAAGATTCATGGAGTATAAATACCCATAAACTGTCCAGGTAAAATGTTCACCTTTTTCGACTCTCCAAACTTATATATATCTTAATACTTGGAGCATTAGTCATACAAAAACAAACACTCTTATTCTTTGAATTTAAAACTCCTTCTTCCGGCATGAGTATTTATTAGTCAATAATCACCTCATTAAGTGTGCAATAATCTACCCTTATCCGATTGCTTAATAATGGATTCCACTTGCTTCATTTCAGAAAAGACTAGCACTTATTATCAAAAAAATGACAAAGAAAAAAATGAAAAGACTCCACTTCACAAAGTTTTTATCCTTGTACTTATTGGATTATTTTATTACTTTTGGTTTGATATTATTAGATTTTACTTTTTAATTTTTTTTATTTGAAAAAAATAGAATAATGTTTTTTAAATTATTTTAAATGTGTTGTTATCAAAATAAAAAATATAAACAAATATATTTTTTAATTAAAAAACATTTTAAAAAAACATCATAGACACGTTACAAAATAAACACTAACTCTTACTACTTTAGACCTTCTCATGGACTTGGGTACGTGTTCCATGTTATTCAAATAGTAAAAGAATGACTCAAGGTACTCAAGTTGATTACGACATATATATGTTCGATATTCTTACAAGTTCTTACTTGATTACTATGTCTATAACGTATGTTATCAATCTCTTATCTTGAACTTTTAAAATTTTCAATCTTTAGACTTTGGACAAATGAAATATTTGTAAGCTTACTGGAGCTTTAAAGTCTGTACTTAAAAGTTTTGTATCGTATGTGTGTATGTCTATATATAAAAGTCTCTACTTAAAAGAATTTTTATAGTAGTTTATAATTCCTCGATTTATATGGAATTTTACATGGTTTTTGATATATTTTTAAACATCTCAAAGGAGTAATATTATATAAAAATTGAATAAGCGAAAAAGGAGCCACTATCAAACAAAATTTACTCTTTTATTCTTTTAACATTTTATGAGTCAATATTTTTTACTTGAATATTTTTATATTTTAAAAGAGTTCAAACCCATAATAGGGTGATAACCTAATCAAACATTGATTTGGCATATTTGGATTCGGCCATGAGCAAAGCTCAATGAACCATGAGTTTGCCAAAATATCAAACTCAGGATACTTGGGCTAAGCCATGAGATGAGCCTAATGCATCATGAGTCTGGCAAGTCGTCAAATCTAATATGTTTAGGTTCAGCCGTGGGCTGAGCCAAGGACACTATGAGTTTGACAAATTGTTAAATACATCTCCTCCAGGTTTGGCTATGCACCAGACCCAATTGATCTTAGAGACCCGTGTTAGGACCATATGGCCCTATCTTAAGATTATTGACATGATCTATTCATGTTATAAATAATCATCTCCCTACACATGTAAGTGTATGAAAGGTCTTCCAATATCCTACTATATTTCCACCAAAACAACAAGGTTTATGGAGTATAAATACTTCCTTAATCGGCTAGGTAAAATGTTCACTTTTTCTAACTCTTCAAAGTTATATATCTCAACCCTTAAAGCATTAGTCATACAAAAATAAGAACAAACACACTTGTTTTTGGAATTTAAAGCTCTTTCTTTTACTTATTACCATTTCCATTTAAAGTTGTTGATTTTATCATTGGAGAGTCTTTAAATCCCGCTTATAGAGACTATTTTACAGGTACTAGGACATCTACCATTGATTTTATGCTTCTTGTACTAAGGAGATGTAAATATTGACATAAACAATTGATTAACCCCTATACAAACACCAAATAACATCATTCTTGTGTATATTGAATTTTAAGACATCATCAATATCTTAGAATAATGTGAAGGAGTGTTTAAAAAAATATATGTGATTGTCGAATGGATATACATTTTGTTTTGGGTTTTTTCAAAGGATTTGTTCAGAAACAATTTTTGAATAGGGTATTCAACTTTAGTGATGAATCGAAAAAAAAAACTCTATTAATCTCTACCTTTTATTTTCTATGAAGGCATGCATGAAAGTTAGGGTTGTAGGAAAAGACCATGACTTTTTAAAAGTTCAAAAAGGCTTTGTTGAATTTATTGATGGTTTCAAAACAACCTAAACTTTTGCATGAATAAATGATCATTATAATAATAAAAAAAAACTTACTACTCAATCTTTAATATGTAACTTTCAAGTCTTATGTTGAAGGCCCGTGACACGGGTCATGAGTCCGAGATTACGTCATCGAAAAAAAAACAAAAAAAAACAACTCAATTTAATTTGGGTTAACTTTTCAAACTCATAACCCTGGTCATGAGACTTAAATAACCTCATAAAAAATAAGTCAAAACAAATTATAAAATTGAATTCTCAACCAACCCAATGTTTAACGATGAAATTTGAAGAAAAAAAAATTTAAATGACACAAAAAATGACTTGAGTTAACTTTCGAAGCAGTATTTCAAGGTTATGAGGCAGTGATAACCTAATAAAGAAAACCAAAACAAATCATGAATATCAATTCTCAATCAACCCAATATTAAATGTTGAAATTGGGCAAAAATTAAGAAAAAAAACTGAGTCAGCCGGGTTTCCTTACCAAACCTGCAATCCAGGTTATAAGATTGAGACAATCCAATAAAAAAATAAATTCAATGTTGAAGGACCAGTGATCTGGGTCATGAGACCTAAATTACATCATAGAAAAATAAATAAAAAAATGACCTAATTTAACTTGGATTAATCTGCGAAACTCGCAACCCTAATCATGGGTCTTGGATTACCCCATAGAAAGCAAATCAAAATAAATTATGAAACTCAATTCTGAATTGATCTAATGTTAAATGGTGAAATTAGGAAAAAAATTGAATTTAAAAAAGGACACAAAAACAACCTGAGCAACTTGTTAAACACTATTCCTGGGTCATGAGGTAAGGATAACCTAATAAAAAACAAATCAAAACACTTTATGAAGCTTAATTCTCAATTAACCCAATATTAAAAGATGAAATTAGAGAAAAAAGTTAATTAAGAAAAAAAACCTTGAATCAACTGGGTTAATTCGCAACCCATGTCATAAAAGTGGAACAACCTAATAAAAAAGAAATCCAATATTGATGTCGCACGTGTGTGGCTTTGTAGTGATCGTCCTCCTGGCTCGAGATCTCTCTAGTGATGGGGAAAGAACATGGAATTCTTATTTCTTATCAATAAAAAAGGGATGGAGTCGCCACCTAATATTTTGGTAACCAAGAACCTTAATTGATCTTAGAGTCTGGATAAGAGGACTAGTTGTGTATAAGGAGGACATATCACCCCTAGTACACCTTACCTAAGGTAAACTGTATTGTTTATTTGTCTGATATAAACCAAGGTATTGTCGTGTTTTCTAGCCGCTGGTCTATTTAAGGTTAAGAAAACTCATTCTTTGTAAGGATATTCTTATCTTATCTTATCCAGTTAAAGCCTAGTCATTATAGAGTCCAAATATATTTTTGTATTTTTTCTTTTAATATCGGGAATACGTCTTACGTACAAGTTCGTAATCCTTGATATTTCAACAAATAACATAAGATTTTTGGTATTCTTAAAATGTAGGCCAAGTTCTTATGACTTTAATATACTGGTTACTAAATCCAAAAATACATGTAAAAATAATAAAAAAAAAAAACTATTTTTGTGATATTTTTATATGCTAAAATACGCAAATATAATTTATTTTTGAGAGACTTGATCATATTGCAAATTAAAATAAAAATTGTATTTTTGAAAGAAAGATTTTATTTTTTGTTGTTTTTATGAAAAAGAACCAATTCGTTTAATACCGAAAAAACACCTCGTTTATAGGTCACAATTCTAGATATTAAATATGTGAGGGTAGAAAAAAATTTCTAAAAAAACAAATGCAAAATGATCCTTAAATAATAATAATAATAATAATAATAATAATAAGGCTTTATTTGGCAAACCTCAAAAACCCAATGCATTTCTTCTTTGACATAATAAGAATAATGCTTAACCCTGAGAGGTAGTTCAATTGGTCAGACCTTGAATTTGCTCTCTAATGATCACGAATTCGAGTTCTCTTAGAACCACTTGAGGCTTACATGGTTGTTAATTTTAGGGCTCGTTAGAGTAGTAGAGGTGCGTGCAAGTTAACTCAAACACCCACATTAATTAAAAAAAAATAAAAAAAATAATGCTTTCTTTGGCAAACCTTAAAAACCCAAAAAAATGCATTTCTTCTTTGACAGAGTTTTATTCAAGCCAAACATGGTCTTAAGGCCGTTTATATGCTTAGCCCAGCCAAGCGGGCTGGGCGCCTTAACATGGCCCAAAACCAACACCAATCCTAAGAAAAATATATGGGCCTTTTTTGTGATAAAAAATGGGCCAGGCTTAACACAAGCAACCCGAGTCTTTTTAGAGACTAAAAGTACTTGAAGGCCTAGTCCACTAACGAAAAAAACAAGTTCCCTCTATCTCTTTTATTTAGGAAGACCAAAACATTGATGTAAAGAGTTTGTTATGACTTATGCCCAGAAACCATGCATCCAAAAAAACAACAAATCATAAAAAAAATCAAAAGAAGACATGTTGTATGATTTTAAGAAATGGACCTTCAAATGAAAAAAAATAAAAATGGGAACCCTAAGAACTCTGCTACACTGATTTGTTGTTGTTCACGGCTGCTGCTGGAGTTGGTGTCATCTACCGCGGTTGCTGAAGATTCTGCTGCTCTCTGTTGCCGCTGGATGTTACAGTTGGGTCACGGTGCTATGGAGGAAGACAGTAGCTGTTATTGCTAGACCTCTGCTACTGGAAGAAGCTGCACTGCTGCTGATCTTGAAGGTTGCTGCTCAAGGTGCTGGTTCAGAGAGGTTCGCTGCTGCTGCTGCTGCTGCTGGAGGTTCTTCCAATTGCTAAGTGGCTATGATGATCTGTGGAGAAAAATCGCTGTTGCTGGATGGAGAAGAAACCTTGGACAATCGGATGGAGGCTCACGATGCTGTCATGTGAAGAGAGTTTGCTGGAGTGGCTGCTTCTCTGACGGTGGAAGATACAGAGGAAACAGTTGGTCTGCTTTGGTTTTGTCAAGGAGAGGCAATGGTGGATGGTTGGCTGATGAGCTTGCAGTTGAAGATGATGGCAATATTGGAAGCTACTGGAGTCAGGCAGTGGGCGCGCAGGGCTGAGAAGTGATGTGCAGCCCTTGCTGATTGAGGTCGGTTGGTGCTGTCGTTGCTGGTATCAGTGGTGCTTCACGTGATGGAGAAAGTGATGTGGTGGTCTCCGTGTGGGTTCTCGGGTTGAAGAGCTGCTGTTACTATCATGGATTTGAAGGAGAAAATGACTGGAGTTAGGAGGTGACAGTTGGGGGATGCTGCTGGGAAATGACATAGAAGGCTGTCAGTTATTTTATTTTTTGGAGGGGCTATCACCAGAAAAGAAGAGCTTGTGTTCGTGTGGGTTTTTTAGGGACAGAAAAAAAAAAGAGGGAGACCAAATGAGGGAGCTTTGGTTGCTGGAAGAAGGGGGTCTCCAGTGTTCAAGAAAATTAGATGGTGCGTGAGCTTGGCCTTTTAAAATGAAAAAGAAATGAAATGGAGAGTATGTGGCTTAGGCTTTGGGTGGATGATGGGACCTTGGTGGCTGACAGTGGCGTTTTTGTGTGTAGTTAATGGATGTCTAGTACTGTTGCCCTCCCAGGAGGCTGTTTTCGTCAGGGTTTTGAAGGCAGAAACGGGGAGGTTACAGGAGTTATGAAATGATGGGATCAATACTTAATTGGTGTCGAGGAATAAATCACAACAATTTATTAAAGCAAAGTATATATATAAGATTGTCTTCTTCTGCAACTGATAAGGGAGGATAGAAGCTGTTTTTATAGACAAAGTGGTGTTTGGGTTGTGGTTTTGGAAGATAATCTGCAGATGTTTTTAATGCAGTAAAAGCAAGAGTTGTGGCGTAGAGTGAATTACAAATACCCAGATATAAGTTGGCATAAAATTTATATGATGTGATGAAGGAATTAGAGAAAAATTAGAGTTGAAATGCAAGGAATTGAATATTTTTAATCAAATATATATTTTTGAAATACATAAATTTATTTTAAAACTATTTTTAAAAACTATTTATTTTATGTCTCTATTTTTTTTAATTAAACATATTTTTTGTTTTACTATCCCCATCTTTTTTTTATTCTGTATTTATAATCATAGCATATTTTGAAAAGAAAAAAATGATTATAGCTGAACACTTTGTTAACAAAAATTTAAGTTAATTAAGTTATAAGCATATTTAAAAACAAGAGGATGTTATATTGAGAAGTTTAAATCAAAGGGACTAATTAATTACTTTACTAAGAAAACAAGGACTAAATAAATAATTTACGTCATACAAAAAAATGATTTTTTGTGAAAAACAACACCGTTTAGTAAAAGTTTTAGAAAAATAACACAAATTGAAAAAATATTTAGAAAATCACACAATTTTAACATAATTGTGTTTGTGAATATTGATTTGTATAGTGGTTCTTTAGTCAGAAGTCAAAACGCATGTCTCATGCAAATTAATTACTATATATAAAAGTTAACCCATAATTTTATGAAGAGTCGATAACCAAGAGATAAGATTCAAAATTCAATAATCAATAAAGAGAGATGAGATAAGCTAACGTGGCAAGAGAGAGAAATGAGAGAAGAAAAAAAAGTAAAAGAAAAAATAGGTCAATGAAGACTTGTTAGAGTTTTGTTTTTAATATATTCGGTACCGTTAGAAAAATCTCGACTTGATAATTCTAATCATATATTGAAAAACTATTAAACGAGGATGTAATTGGTTAGGGGTTTTATCTAAGGTTAATTTAAGGTTAAAGCAGTTTATGGATTTTGTTCAGGGGTTAATTTAATGATCTTCTAAGGTATGGTTAAAATTATTTACTGTTAGAAAAATCTCGACTTGATAATTCTAACAATACATTGAAAAACTATCAA
>Ga0307517_10015388_pt1 | contig 10172 bp, 5 predicted proteins | sample 23_EM_MG_FD_194515 | JGI IMG/M metagenome (GOLD analysis project Ga0307517, IMG submission 194515) | Populus trichocarpa ectomycorrhiza microbial communities from riparian zone in the Pacific Northwest, United States - 23_EM | ecosystem: Host-associated > Plants > Roots > Unclassified | place...
AAGAATAAGTATAGTATAAACTCAACATGGACTTTAATGTTTGATACTAACATGTTTTGTATTTGTTATCTTGTTCACTTTTAATACTTTGCTTGTTAAATGGTTAATCTAGATTTATGTTGTATAATCCCCTAGTACAACAAATACTTGGCACTTTCATAGCCAAACCGTATGGTATAACCGACACCTGTGCTATGAAAGGAACTTGATTTGTTGTTAACATAAGTAATAATCATAAATACCTGATAACATTTACAAGTATTAGCATTATTCGAATAAGATGACTAATGTAATCATGTTAACAATTTATAATCAATTTGAAACCTTCTTTGTGTGTGGTTTCCAGTTGAGTAATAAAAAGAGTTTATACTATACTTATTTGAAATATCATTAGTGGATCCTCTAACCTTGATAATTATTTTATCATTGTTTAATCATTATATCAATATCACATCTCAAAGCTCTCTTCAACTCCTTTTATGTTATTATCTAGTTCTTTATTTGTAATTTATACAGTTAACCTCCATATGGTTCGACCCCGGTCTTGCTGGGTTATTTATTACTTCGACACTCCTACACTTGGGAGAACACATTCGGGTGAATGAACTGTGTTGCAAAATCAAATATCTTGATCTATATCCGCCTCTCAAACTTTTCATTTACGTATTTAGTTATTGTTAATGACTTTTTTATTTATTTATTGACATAGATGGTTCTCGATTTATTTAATTAGATGCGTGGTTAAGCTTTTTGATTTACACTTGATATTATTTAGGTAAGAAAATATGTTGCAAATGCCTACACATTTATTTTTTTTTATAAAAAAAAAATCCAGCTTATGGCAAAACGTGAGTTAAATAGCAAGTCTTCTAACGAAAATAGCAAGTCAATCTAGCAGGAAGGAAATGCAGATGCAATCGCACAAGTTAGACATAAAGAAGGGATAGTCTCTTTCCAAGTGTTATTTATTATGATTTTGTGAGTGATCAACAATTAAGGAAAGGGAAAGAAAACTGAAATAACTTAAAAGTCTACAAAATTTTACAAGTCAACTAATTAGAAACCTTAATCCTTAATTAAGAATCCATCAAATCACATCTCTTTTATTATCAAGTCTCTAATTAAATTTATCAGAAATCTGATTTTTAATCTCCTTCGTTCATAACCATCACTTCAAAAAAAAAAAAAAAACTATAAAAATTATATTAATTTTGTAAAATACTACTAGAATAAATATTTTTATTTATAAATACCACCTGTTATTTATTTTATCAGTTTATAATCTTTTTTATGTATAATTTTGTTGATGAGTAAAACTTTTTAAGCCAAAATAACTAAAGGGTTAATATACATGCTAACCATATTGATGATTATGAATCCTTCGAAGATTTTCATAGTGTTGAAATTTCTAATTCCAGATTTTTTAAAATCAATATGGTCATATGAGCTATAATTAAATTATCATATTTTTTCATTATTGAAATTAAAAGAGAAATTAAAATATTTTAAGAAATGAATATAAATCAAGATGTTCAATCACACAAAATGAGATATTGATCTGAATGTGTTCAGTGAGCTTGCTTATTTAAATTAATAAAAGATAAATCCACACCGTAAATATCACGACAAAAAAAAACATATTTTATTTTTTTTACTAAAAATTCAACAGAGTTTCCCCTGTAACGGGACCATACCAAGTTATCGACATCTTCATTACTGACACAATTCATATTATAATTATGGTCCAATCATCTTGAATCTCATTCTCAATCAATACATAACAAAAATAATAAACAGGTATTATCCGATAATAAAGATGCAATCAATAAAAAACAAAATACATAAATAATTCTAAGGTTTACATAATTTGCAAAATTAATTTATTCTAAGAAAAAAATAAAAACTTAGATTACGAATGTAATGCTCCTACTATTTTATCCGGGACAACTTCTTAGTTAAATATAAAAATTTAGGGTAAATTGTTCTTCTTCTTCTTTTTTTATCATTATAACATTTATAATCCTATAAGCAACTATGATAAAATGCAAATACTTAATATAACACAAAGATATTTTTAAGTATGACATTCACATTAATTACATATAACAATTTTGTTCTACAAATAAAAAGGTTCATTCAACCTTTTTTACATCATTCATTAATCTCAAAATACATATTAATCAATATAAATACATAAAAAATGTCATATATTCAAGCATAATTTATTCTACTGCTGTGAGGGTTTTGAAAATAAAATTAACATTTTATCAACATAATTATCAATAAATGTAATGTATCATTTCACTACACCCATATTAAAATATTTCTCCTATATACTTTATTATGAATCGTTAATATTTTACACCTCCATATTCATCCAATTAATTCTAATCTTAGTCATTGCACGGGGGTACTATTCCCTTATTAGGGACACTAATCCATTCGCCCAAATATCGAGTACTAGTTCATCCGCCCAATTACTGGGCATTAGTTCACCCATCCAAATACCGGACATTAGTTCATCCATCCAAATATGTTCACCCGCCCAATTATTAGGTGCTAGTTCACCCGCCTAATTACCAAGCGCTAGTTCATCCGTTGACATCAAAACATAAATTACAAAATTTCTAATTAAAATTAACACATGTTTTTCAATTAATCTCTCTACAAAAATTCAAGATGTCAGATACCTACCCACTGCTGATGCTCGACTAGTAGCTCCATGTTGCTTTTTAGAGCCTCCAACCTCTCTTGTTTCATTTAAAAAATCACATGATTTCAATACTTCATCATCCAATAATTTACTTAAAACTTCTTCACATAGTTAAATTTTTGATCAATTCAATTTTAATACCCAAAATTATTATCATTATTTTTTTCTTATTCTTTAATAATTCCACAAATAATTCTTACAATGTTACATCCACCTAAACTTTTAATTCATCACAATTATAAGGGAATCTTATATTATTATAAAAAATTCCCAATAAATATAAGAAATTTAATTCTTTACACCTAATTCAACACATCATTTCATTATTAATTTTTTCACTATTTAAATGCAATTCATTAATTTCTTTAAGCTTGGAGTTCTATTTCTTATATTTTTCATAGCCAAAATCACCTTTTTAAGAGGAGGATAAATTTCATTCTACTCTAAATTTTAATCTGTCATCCAAATTCAATTCATCCATTTAAGTCATGAAAAATCTCCAATTACATCAATTCAACGCACCCCTCAAAATTCTTTACCTCTGCCGAAAATTCAAGTAAAAATGGTGACATGATAATTTTTCAACTTTTCACTTAATTAACTTTAACCCATTTATTTATTTTATTTTTATTTTTTCATGCCAACATACAATACTCTAGCACAATTTCACAAATTACATCCACCATTTCTATTTATCTAAGAGTTCCATAATTACATATAATAATAACTAAGCATCAATGTATAAACTTTTACTAATCAACATAATAAGATCATATTTACTCATAACATAATAAGGGAGCAATAGCAAATCCAAGGTGGAAACCACTCTTTATCTTGCTCCATCTTCTTTTCTCTTCTTTTTTTTCTTCTTCTTCTTCTTTTTTATTTACAAATTAACCTAATTAATGACAAACCCAAGCATGTATTCCCTCAACAAATATATAATCAACATAAATCCATGCATTCAAACCACTCTAACATCAAGAACTCACCTTCACATAATACCAATTCTACTCAATCCAATAACAAACATGAAAAACGACATAATGGATCATCATGAAGAGTTTTCTTACGCTTAAAGAATGAAGAATCAAAAGCCAAAACAAGTTGAATCAAGTTTTCCTTCACACTTTTCTCTAAGCTCAATTTTTCCTTCTCTAAAAGCACACTTAAAATCTTTAAACTCCTTGTAGGCTCCTTAAAGTATCAAACCTTCTCGTTAATTACTTAACACTCTTTCTAACTTATATTTTTTTTTCAAGCAATTTTCATGAAAAATGACAAAAGCTCTCTTTTCACATTTTCTTCTCTTGGCCGGCTGCACACTCCTTCTTTTTTTCCTTTTTTTTTTCGTTGCTGGCAGCTTATAAAAAGGGTTGTTTTGGGAAAATTTTCAATTTGGTCTCTAAAGAAATTTCTAGACACTCATTTGTGCTATTTGTTCTTTTATCTGCAAAAAAATCTTATCATACTCCAAAAATTCTGAAACTTTAACCTAAGTTAAAATAATATTTTATAAGATTCCACGTAAAATTTCAACTTAATCTGATTATCAGATTGAAAGTTACGTATTACAACATAAAATTACCGGTTTGTGATTTTTCATCAAAAATTCAAATTTTCATATTTCATACTTGTACAAATCATATCAATTAATTTACTCAATTCTTGAGACCAATTTTTTTTATCTCAATTATGGTTTACATTAAAAATCTCGTGACCTAAAAGATAAATACAAATCAAACTGATTGCATAACCCCATACCCTAAAAATAATATTATGTAAGGCCAAACACATCAAAAATATTATTTAAAAAAGAATATTTTTAATTTTGAAAAATGAAGATCATTTGTATAAAACAAAAAAAATATATAAATGAATTAGAATAGTATCTTGAAAAATCAAACACAAACAAAATAATTTAAAACAAAACTTATATTCTAAAAAGGCATGCAAAACATGTGATTTAGGTTTATGAGACCGGGATAAATCCATAGAAAAAAAATTGAAAAAAAATCTCAAAGCTAATATATTTTTAAAAAAAAAAACTAATGCAGAATGATAAGATTGAACGAAACCAAATCCCTAACGCATCAAATGTCAAAGATGAAACCAAGGAAAAAAACCAATCACAAAAAAGGATCTAAAAGAAAAATAAGGATGAAAATAAAAAAAATAAGAGGGCAAACAAAAATTTTCATTTGAAGGGTTAAATTGAATTGACAAAAAGAAAAATAAATCAAAATAATGAGAGTGAAATTAAAAAAAAAACAACAAAAACTTTGATTGAAGTATGAAATTAAAAGCAAAAAAAAAAAAAACTTTAACAAAAGAGTTAAGAAAAAAAAATAAAGACCAAAATGAAAGACATAACATATTAGAAATTGTAATTGAATGAATAAATTAAAAAATAAAACGAAACTTCTATAAAAAGAATAAAAACAAAATTAAAAAATTAAAATAATAAAGATTAAAATTGAAAAACACCTTTACATATAAACCCGATTTTTTTGTCTTATCTAAGACCACAAGCGTATTTAATTGTACATGAATAATGAAAAAACCAAAAAAATATTGTCCAAAAACCCGAAAATTTTTTGATCTCGGAGAGAAAGAAGTATTTTTATTGTTTAAAACTTTTTTTTTTTAAAAAAAAAACCCTTAATAAACATCTTTAAGTTTTGTTGACTTCAAGGCTAAAAGAATTTTTTCACCATGTAAAAAGTATCTAGTGAGAAAAATCAAAGCACCCCTAACCTCGAAGCTTTTTTATTTTTTTTTTATCACTCAAGGACAAATAAGTAACCCCTAGGTGCATAATTAATTATATTTGTTGTATCTCTAAATTACTAACAAATCTCAAAAAGATCTTTCTGCTAAACTTCGACATCCTAATTAACAGGAATTATGCATCAATTTAGTTTTTAATGAAATTAGATATTTTAATTTTTATCTATCTTTTAACTTTTCAATTTAATTTTTAATTAGTGTTAATCCTATTTTTAATATTTATTAACATATATAATCCTTCATCAATTTTATTAAATATAGAGATTAAATTTTCCGCTCACAATTAAATTTCTTTTTAGGCTAGAAAACGCTTTGATGATCTCTGCCCAGTGCCCATCCTTTTTTTCTTTTTCTTTTTCCAGCTAAAAAAAGCTTTTAATCCGAGCGCGTTCTACTCTGTCTGTATTCCTTCTCATTGTCTGTTTTGAATTATGAATTTATAGTACTTTTGTGGAGCTGTTTTTCTCCTTTTTGAACCATAAAAAGAAGGAACACCACCCCCCATTTCCCCCATAAAACACTCTTTCTGGTATGTTTGTAATGTGGTTACAGTTGCTTTTCAAAGTGATTTCCACTCATAAATGTATTAAAATAATATATTTTTTTTATTTTTAAAGAATTATTGTTAAAATTAGCGCATTAAAATGATCTAAAAATATAAAAAAATATTAATTTAAAATATAAAAAAATAAAATGATCTAAAAGCATAAAAGGTTTATTCCATGTTATGATGATGTGATGCGGCATCGGGGAAAGAGGACAATCGGTGATTGCATAAGAAGAATCCCTGTACAGCCACACAAAATTAAATTTGGCTAACATCATGGTGACCTAAGCTAGAGCAAGAAAAAACCAAAAAAAATAAAAAATCCACCCATAGTAATTAAATTCAGTCCGGCTCATGATCCTTCTAGATTCAAGTCATGCATGTTATTATTTTAATTTTTTATATTAAAATATTAATGTTTTGATTTTTTTATAAAATTAATCCGGGTTTTGACTGAATTAACTACGAGTTAACTTTTTTTAAAACTCTAAACTTGGATTAGAAGATTGATTGGTTGAGTCTCAATTGATCTTTAAGCTAAATTGGATTTAAACCAAGTATGATATTACTTCCTTGGAAAGTTCAAGACAGTTTGCTTGTCCACATAAGAAGGGGAAAAATAAGTCAATTTGCTGATTTATATACCTAAAATGTCGTAATCAAATAATACAGAATATATCTTGAAATGACAAGTTGCTTATTAATTGGAAAAAATCATGCCTTAATCTATAATTTTCTGACCAAAGAGCAATCAGAAAACTTAAAAAAAGATTGGAAATTGTTGCATGCATGGAGCTCATGGCTGGAAAAACGCTGTTTTTAGGTATTTTTAATAGTGTTTATGACTCGAAAAATATTAAATTAATGTTTTTTTAATATATTCTTTTCAAAGATTTTGATAGATTAGTGTTAAAAATTTTAAAAAATATTTAAAAAATATTATTTTAATATATTTTCAAATAAAAAATTATTCTGAGATGAATTATGCAACCACAAAATCAAAAACTTTAAAGATGGGATCGAACTATTTGTCATGACCTTAAAATTAGAGTTTGAAAACACAATTTAACATGGAATTTCAGAAGGAAAGCACCAAGAATCGGGAAAAAATAATTAAAAAACAAAACAGTAAATAAAACATGGAGTTCCTGGAGATTTATTAATAATATTTAGAATTTGACTTTTAATTAAAATTAATTTGATTGTCCTTCGTGGAGCCAGCCTAGTTTTGTTGTGGCCCGAAGTAATTAATGACCACACGTCTTGGTAAACGTATATTCTAAAGTACTCTGCACTCTAAGCTAAATATATTTCTCTTTTTTTCTTTTTCTTTTTTGAGAATGAGGAGTTGTATATGAAACGAGGCACCAATGGGTTGAAGAAGACGATCAGATTAGGTTACGAAATAATGAATGTTAAGAAAAGGGATCGCAGTCAACTGGTCCAAAATGCCTCCGATCACAATACGAGCAGCGTTTCTTGGCAGGATAGCACGAAAACAAGAGCATGAAAAGGATACAAAACTTACAATGATTAAGTTGTAATTTTGTGTGAAAAAAATTTGGGTTCTGTTTTTAGTCTATTACTGGTTTTTGACCCGCGCTATGCTAGGGTCGGGTTATTTTTTTCAGCTCTAAAAAATATAAAAATATTAGGAAGTAAAAATTTTGATGCATGCCAGATAAAAAAAACTTTTAAAATACTGAAATATTATATATTGGATTGCATATTGTTTTTTAAAAAATATTGAGATGACGATATATTGGATCGACCTCGACCAACCATGATTAATCTACAAAACTCAAGATTCAAGGCAGGAGAACGTAATAACCCCATAGAATCAATATCAAAACAAATCAGGAAGGTCACCCATGGAATTAATACCAAAATAAATCAGGAAGGTCAATGGTGATGAACTGAATAATGAAAGCCAAAAAAAAAAAACTAGGCAAACCTAATCGAATTTTCATACCTAAGTTAATCTTTTAAATTTATAATGCATGAAATCGTATATCGGGTGCAATAAAAAAGTCAAATTCCTAACAAATTTAATGTAGTTTCCAAGGGGCTACATAATCACTACACTTTGCTTATAAAAATAAAAAGTTCAATGAGGCCCTAGACCTAAGTAAATAAACATTTTGCCATTAAGAGCATTTAAGTAATTCTAATGTATCAAAAAGTAAGAAAAGATCAAGTTACCCCCATTTAATGACCTATAAATTCCATGAAAAATTCTAACTACCTCTCTCTCGTAGAATCCTTTGTGTTTTTTTGGTAAAAAAGCCAAACTTGTCACTCTATTATTCTAATGAATAGTAATTTCTCTCGATCGACAATAGATTTCCTACTAGACTTAGATTATGTTAATATTGCACAAGGTATCCTTCTATTTTTTCTTTTCTCTTCTTTCTATATCGGGGGTTAATGGTATAGTTGTAAAATCTAGACTAGTTTAACAGTTAACCGGCAACCCAAACTGATCCGAGTTAAAAAAATATAAAAGAATGAAAAAAACTGATTGACTTTGTTAAAAATTCAGATTTAACTTGCTGACCTGATCCATCTGGGATTGATCCAGTCAAAATCTGGTCGTCAACCTGTTAATCTTTGTTTTTTGAGATCAATCCTCTCAACCCGTGACCTGGATCTACTCTGAGGCAGATTTTACAACTAACTATGATTAATGGTATAAATATCAGCTACCCAAAACTTTTTTTTTAAAAAAAAAAACACTAAAAAACTAAAAAAGAAAAAAGAAAGCAAAACTATACCGGCTGGAGTATTCTGGTCGGTCTGGCTATGCTATTGGGTCTTGCAGTCGGGCCAAACCCAATATCTTAAAAAAATAAAATTAGAAATATCTTAAAATATTTTTCTAAAAAAATATATTGACATAATATTTTTTTTATTTTATAAAACCTATCTTTTATATCATCACATCAAAAAATATTTATTTGAAGTAAAGGAAAAAATAAAAAATTATATTAAATTTTTTTTAAAGCATTTTTAAAAAGCAAAAACCAAACATGCTTTAATAAGAAAATTCAACTCAACCTCAAATGAAAACAAATTATCATCACCCAACTTTTGTATAATATAAAAAAGTCATCAATTTATTTTCTCTTTACAATATGGAAAAAAAATTAAATAAGAGAAAAAAATAAAATTAAAGAGGGAAAAAAATAAAATTAGAAATATGTTAAAAGGAAAAACATTAGTTGCCGGTGTATTGGGCGCTGCTCTACTATGCGTTATTCATGGTATTACTATAAAAAATACTTTATTTGAAGATGGTGATGATGCAAATACATTCTGTGCTTTTAACCCAACTCAAACATTTTTACATTTAAAAAAATTTGTTATTCACCCGTTGCGAAGCACGAGCCAATATGTTAGTTATTATATTATTACGTAATGGTTATTTAAAAAACAACATTGAGATAATGTTTTTTATTTTTAAAAATTTATTTTTTATACCATCACATCAAAATAATACAAAAAACATCAAAGAATATTAATTTGAAATAAAGAAAAAAATAAAAAAATTAATTTTTTTAAATCATTTTTAAAACGCAAAAACAAACATACTTTAATAAGAAAATTCAACACAATCTCAAATGAAAAACAATTATCATCACTCAACTTTTGTACAATATATAAAAAATCACATCAATTTATTTCCTCTTTACAGTATGAAAGAAAATTCAATAAGAGAAAAGAAAAAAAATTAAAGAGGAAAAAAAATCAAATTGAAAATATTTTAAAAGAAAATAATTAAAGAAAAAGAAATTAGTTGCCAGTATATTAGGCGCTCCTCTGCTATGCATTATTCATAGTGCTACTATAGAAAATACTTTATTTGAAATGATAATGGTGCAAATACATTTCTTGATTTTAACTCAACTCAAGCATTTTTACATTTTAGAAAACAATTGTTAATTGACCCGAGCGCGGGCCAATATGCTAGTTATTATATTATTACGTAATGATTATTTGTTATAATATTTTTTAAAAAAAATATATATTGAGAGAGTATTTTTTTTTATTTTTTTAACATTGATTTTTTATATCATCACATCAAAATAATACACAAACATCAAAAAATATTAATTTTAATTA
>Ga0307517_10015389_pt1 | contig 10171 bp, 3 predicted proteins | sample 23_EM_MG_FD_194515 | JGI IMG/M metagenome (GOLD analysis project Ga0307517, IMG submission 194515) | Populus trichocarpa ectomycorrhiza microbial communities from riparian zone in the Pacific Northwest, United States - 23_EM | ecosystem: Host-associated > Plants > Roots > Unclassified | place...
TCAACTCGTCTCCTTGCAAGTCAAATATTTTTTTTAATGTAAAAAAATTAATGTGCAGGTGTTATTAACGTGTAATAAAACTGTGAATCAAAAAGTCGATATTTATATATAATAAAATACAATAAAGATCATATGCATTAATAAAAACATGTAAGATCTCAAATTAATTTTTAATGTAGTAGAAGAATGGAACAATATTGCAATTTTTACAGCAAAACACCATTTTCTTAGCCTTTGTATAATAATTCTTCAAAAAAAAAGTGTTAAGAAAAAAAACTAAAAACAATTTACAAAAAAATAAAGATAATAACAAAAAGAATGATATAAATAGGTCAAGTATAGACTGATAAATATTCAAAGTGTAAAAAATAAAAAAAAATATTTGTTTTTCAAAAAAAAAGAGTAAATAAAAAGAAGAAGGAAGAACTAGAAAAATATTACAATAAAACAAAAATAAGAAAAACAAATGTGATAAATAGGTTAAGTGTGTAAACTAATAAAAATACCAAGTATAAAAAGAAAAAAAATATAAGAAAAACTTATTTTTTTAAAAAAAAACCCCAAAAATTATAATTCTGTCACTACTCCCGACATGCTTTTGGTTAGATCCATGGGAAAACAAGTATAGAGATGGAAAGAATACAATGGACCTCCTTAATTTGTGCAATTCTAAAAATGCTAAATTCTTCCATAAGCACAATTTAGTGTTTTACTTTATGTTTCGAGAATTCAAGGTGTAAATAAAATAGGAGAAACCTTCGAATGTTTGCCAGATACGTACGATCGAGAAGCAAAAGGATTTTCGAGTACTTTCATCATAGAAACGTAGACATTCTTAAGGGACGACTTCTTTCAATTATGTTCCCACCCGACCATGACATCTCACATCATTAGTTCTTTCTTTTCTTTTTAAGGTTGATTTTGTCAAAGATGGGATGGCGTGAAGTTCGGTTGTTAATTAAATAGTAATTATGTACTTGAAGATCAGTAATTTTTCAGTAAAATAAGATCAATTATAATTATATAATAGAAGAATATTACCCTCCAAAATGTAGTTCTATATTTGTTGAGCCCACCATTGAATCAAAAAAAGAAAAAAACTTACAAAAAAAAAATTAAAGTATAAATAACATACCTTTTTTTTATAAAAAATGAAAACTTAACATATGATTAAGTTTTTATGCGAATTCAATTTTTAGAATTCTAAAAGAAATATATAGTTTCAAGTTTTATATAAGCCCCACCCTTAAATTGGTTGATTGATCTAACTCAATATTGATTTTATTAATTTTGTAGTTTATATTAACGCAAGTCCGTTAATATTATTGCTTGTAGCACAAAAAAATAATGTTCAGTGAGCATGTATTATGTTGTTGATTTGTCGTGTGTGCGCAAGAGAGGTGAGGTTCGATTTCAAATAAAGAGAGGCAACATTATAAGCAAATAACCTAAATAAGGAAAGAAAATGAAATATTGATTAAGAAGGGAGGAAGTATCTCTCAAAGAATCATCTCAACCCAATAGCTTAAACTTTTAGGTGAGGTCCTAAGATATGATTTATATTATTCTCTAACACACCCTTTCAAGTGAAAGCCATTTAAGCTTGAAACTTGCACAAGCCCACAGTACCATGTGCTTAACTTTTATCAAATAAATAAGGATGGTGAGATTCAAACTCGTGACCGCTTGGTCATCAAGGCTCTGATACCATGTCAAAGAACCATCTCAACCCAATAGCTTAAACTTTTAGGTGAGGTCCTAGGATATGATTTATATTATTCTCTAACATTATCAATCCTTATCGATGTGTAATGTAGCTAGTACCCAATACTATTACTAGGTCGAAGTGGTTGATTCAAATTGGGTTTTTTTTTTTTGTGGATTTGACTTATTTCGAGAAGGTTCAGTTATCTAATGTTGGTTGTTTTAGAAGAAAAAAAAAATATTTTAAAAAGATAAACTCTTAACTTTAAATATGGACAAAAATCTCCTAAAAAGATAGGAAAACAAAAGGGGATTTTATAAGTTAAAGACAAAGTTGCATAACCAATCTAATGTTGTGACATGTTAGAATATGATTTTAAAGGGTTGCCAAATATCCTAAATAGCACTCATTCAAGGAAGGTCATGATTGAACTAAGTCTAACCTAGACAAGCTCTATCCCCAACCATTTCACGCTACATCTCCCATTTATATCCAAGTATTCATAAGTGAGATAAGTACTTTGTAATTTTCCAATACTATATTATAAGCCTTCTCATTCCTTGTTTAGAATCTCTTCCTACAATAAAGTTTCTCCATGAAAAAAACTTAAGAAGAGATTTTGATTGCTCTAAAAAAATATTTTAATTTCTCCATAAAAGAAGGCATAAATAACTCTAGAAAAGAGTTTCGGTGCTCCTTAGAAAGAGTCTTTGAGTGCTTTATGAAATATTTTTCTTGAAAAAGTTTTATATGAAATAAATTTTACAACATATAAATATTCATGTAAAAAATACAATAGTGTTGGAATGATAATGATATGATAATGAAATGATGATTGTTACAGTTATGATAATAATAGAGGTGGAGACGATAATGATAATAAGGATTGTAAAATGAAGGTGGTAGTGGTGGAGTGACAACAGTGGTAAAGTGATACGGTGGTGGTGTAGATAGTAGTTATGATGAGATAGTATAATAATTGTAACAATGGAGCAGGTCATCACAATGATGATGGCAGTGGCGGAGGCAGGGGGGCTGGGCCCCTGCAAGGAAATTTTCCCAACCCCTCCCTTGTATAAAATAACTGAAATTTTTACCTTTTTAAAATAATTCTTTTAATTTAGCCCCCCTTATTTTTTTTCTTGCTCCACCCTTGGATCATGATAGTGATTGTGAAGAAAGTGGTCATATTAAAGTACCGGGGTGGTAACATAATGGATGTATTGGTAATAGCAATGGTGAAGGTGAGGGTATTGGAGGAAAGGTATATTCCTCACTTCTTTAGCTTAACTCATAACTGTCATTTAACTAACCCTTTTGAAGTAAATAAATTTATGAACCATGAATCTTTTCAAGTCGTCATCCTTAACCTTGTGCTTTCAAGCCAAGGATTTCCATAATGCTTTAGCACTATCGATGAAATTATACACATCATAGAGTGTATTTTTTAACCTGTTCAATATGTAATTTATGTACAAGAAATCATTGTGCTTCCATGCATCAATAGCTACCACTATATTGACATCACACTCTTTGGTCTAATAGCTTCAATTCATCTTTTGTTAAATACAATTCACTTTTAATATAAGAATAAAAAACCTAAAAGAGGTTAATATCTAAAATATTATTAAGGATAATAATTTATTATTACTCATTTTAATATTAGGATAAAAAATCTTGTATGGGGTTAACATCCAAAATATTATTGAAAATAATACAGCTCATTCACTTATAATATAAGGATAAAAAACTACAAGGAATTTTATCTGAAATTTTATTTGGAATGACTTAATAGCAAAAAATTCCAAGTTTATTCTTAAAAAACCTCAATGGTAATTGAGAACATTTCACCGTTTTAAACCAAGTCCTTGACCTAGGAAACTATGGTTTTTTTATTGTAGCAAATCTGCTATAGTATGCTAATAGAAATAGAAATATCACCAAACCATAGCAAACAAAGAAAAAAAACAATGTAACTTACCTCAGGTAAGTAGTAATAGAAGTGCTAATACATTTTCTATACGCAATCAATCCCTTCTCTAGAATCTCTAAAAGACCAATTAGGATTTTCAATAACCATAATACTAGGTGACAACTTCCTTATCCAACCAAAAACCATCCAAAACACTCTCAGGAAGGGTCGTTGTGATGTCGGGAACCAAACTTTAGCTAAGTTGAATTGGCATAAAAGAATTGGGGGCAAAAAAATAAAAGAGAAGAATAAAATATAATTTTTTTGACGCATGTGTTTCACGCACTAGCATCTAAAGAGGTAACCAAGGTTGAGGTGACGCATGCAACCTCCTTCGTAACCCAATAATGTTCTTTAATGCTGTTAAAATTATTTCATCGAGCTTTAGTTTTTTTTTTGTTAATATCATTAATGACAATAAAAAAATATATTATAATATTCGATAATTACTTTAAAGCTTAAACCGTCCCTTTTATTTCCTTTTGCTAACCTTTCTTTACAACAACATAAATAGTTAGCTTTTTAATATTTGAATATAAACTTCATTGTAATAAATGAACAAAAAAAATCCAATTGAATCCAAAATTAAAGAGTTATGCAAGAAAAAAAAGGTGATTTCAAAATTTTTTGGGAGTCATATGAATATTGTTAGACAACATAAGGTTATTTAGGATTTGTGTAAGGATTATCTAAAAATTAATTCTTTTTTTTAGGGTTTAATCAACTCTTTAAGGTTAGGTTATCGCAAACTATAAGTCATTCAATTATTCGATTTCTAATAGCAATCCATATGAATCACCATATCAAAATTATTTTAAACCCTTTTAGGATAGAGAGGTTGATATGCCTTGAATGCTAGCTTTTTTTTTTTCTCTTATCGTTATCTTCATGGAAATCTACTAAAAAATATGAGGTATAACATTCTGTTAATAGAAAAAAATAAAAATCAAACATCCTTATTATTGGCAAAATATATCACTTTACCCTTGAAAAAACCAAAATCCTTACTTGATTTTTCTAGGTCTGGAATTGTAATCCCCTATATTAATTACATTAAACTCCTCAATTTTTATAATTTATTTACAATCAAATCATACTTGATTAGTCATATCATTTTAATCTTTTACCAATGATTCTTATTGTGTGTAACCTATAAGGTTTCTAATATGTTGACCAAATATAAATCGTAATCCTAATCAAAATAGAATTACATAAATTAAATAATTTAACTTATTATTAATTCAATAAATTAATTAATTTATATTTTAAGATTAAACACAACGTCTATAAATATGTCATGATCTCCTGAATATTAGAAAAGTTGTATGTTGTTTGACTTAGCATTTCAGTGAATAGTTTCTTAACATAACTATTATCTTTTTATTAATAATATTTTAATTTAGATATTTGAGTCTATAAAATTATATTTGTTTTCAACTCAATAATCATTAATTTCTTGAATAAAATTTGAAATCTCATTCCATTATGTATAAAAATATTTCAATCATTTAAGATTATATGAAATATTTTTTTTATAATTTATATCTATATATATATATATAACAATTATAATTTTACCATTTTATATACTACAAAAATCATAACCGTGAATAATTTTAAATGCTAACAGAAACCTTTTTTTTTTTGTTAAAAAAAGAATATATATCCATAGGACGAATATCCACTGAATTTGGATGTTTTTGTCTTGTTACGAAATCTATCTTGAGACCAGTGTGAATAGTCACATAACTTGTTTTAATTAAATTCAGATTTTGAGGAGTGGCTTCGTAGTTCGTTCACATGCCATGAGGTTGTTTGCTTAAATAATTAATTAGGTCCATTATTAATCATTAATTAAATTGCTGACTGCGTTATGAGGTGGGGCCGTCTTTCTTTCTTTCTTTCCACGGAAAATAAATAATTGAGTATTTGGCTAGCTGCAAGTTGGTCAAATTTATTAAAATTAATTTCTTAACTTGCGCGCTTGGAGCACGCTTGCCGGGACATAAATGAATAATATATATATATACTGGTCGTCCATAGAAGGACTAATTCCTATTTTTTTTTTAAGTATGAAATTTATTCTGGGATATTTTTAAATTCAAGAAATTATTTGTTGGGCAAAGCTAAGAAACCAAGACTTTCAAAGGTAATGATTTTACTTTAAAAAAATACGATTTTTTTTCAAAAATACAAATGATGTGATAGTGGCTGACCTAGGCCTATATTGTGTTACAGCACCACATATATTTAGTTCTTAATCATGTACGGAAGCATCATCAATCCTGCACGAATCTATTCTTCTTTGCCCTTTAAAATCGAAAGTCCAAACTATTGTTTTTATATTTTAAAAATATTTTCTAAAAAATTAATTGTTTTAGTATTTTAAAATTATTTTAACATGCTATATTAAAAATAATTTTTTTTATTTAAAAAAAATATTAGTTTGATTTATTTTCATATAAAAAAAACTTTAAAAAACAATTTATATCATTCTCTCAAACACCCTCTAAACAAACATGCATGAAAATTAAAACACTTAGATTATATTCTGCATCATGGTAACAATAGTTTTTTAAAGTATTTTTTGTTTAAAAACATATTAATATAATATTTTTTTATAAAAAAATTTATTTTTAACATCAACATAACATATCAAAACACGATATAAAAATATTAAAAAACATATTAATAAAAATAAAAAAATTCAAGTTTTAATAAAAACATTTTCCAACCATAAAAAAAACAGTATAATGCACATGAAATTCTCTCAACTCAAGCACTAATAATAGGAGCAGCTAGTCGGCAGACCCCATGAGTTGAATCGGTAGATAGTAGGAATATACATTGCTACGAGAAGCCCCCTTTCATCATCTGGGTCATCGTGGAAGTTTAACATATTCAAGAAATTCATGTGTATATATATATATATATATATATAAGCATCGTGATCATGCAGGGTCTGCTAGTTCAAATAATTAAGGTAAACAAAATTTTTGTGCTTCTCTCCAATTGGTCTATGCCAATTGGTGTCTTAGTGATTAATATGATATTGTGGCTTATGAAAATAAAGAAAAAAAAACTAGAGATAAAGAATTGTAATTGATAATTAATTATTTGAAAGATATATGGCTTTTCTAAAGTCCAACAATAATATTTAGATCTCATTTTGTAATTTTGAGTGTTAAAGCTGTATCTAGAAATTTATTAAACTTACTTTGAATGTATCATGTTGATGTGTTGGGTGTACTTTTACAATTATTCGAAAAATAAATAAATTTAATTGACGTTTTGGTTTGAGAATACCATTTACAATCAAATAAAAAAAAACTATGTTTCATCTTACAAATTATCATAAAAAAAAGGAATTCTAGTATAGAGATGCATGTAAGATAATAAGATATATTGACTGTGATTGTTTTTCACCAGGTTTTGTGTTTGCGGTGAAACAAACGCAATAAGGTGTTTGGTAACAAACCAAACTGTGTTTTATACTATGGAGCTCACTAAAAAATTGAGTTTGAAACGCAGTTTTTACATGTTTTTTTAGCTGAGTTTCGTAAAACCCTGTTTCTTTTTGCGTTTCAAAAGCGCTTTTGAAAAAATTGAAAATTTTTAATTTTTTTCTCTGCTTCAAATTGATATTTTTTTTGTATTTTCAGATCATTTTTAATGCGCTGATATTAAAAATAATTTTTTAAAAATAAAAAAAATATTATTTTGATATATTTTCAAATAAAAAACATTTTGAAAAACAACCGCAACTATACTTCCACTAAATATTTTATACATGTTTTTTGCTATACATAAACTTCAATTATAATTTTTACTAAACACGTATCTAAATCCAACTAATCACAGCTAACTACACTTTTTTTAAACTACAACTATAAAAGCTACCTCAAAAACAAACACACTATACACATGGTGAGATTGCGAATAACATTTCCGAGAGTTATTTTACCCATCATCATCTCAAGCATGATATCATTACTTTGTTTTTTGTTTTTTTTCTTTGCAAGTTACAAATTTCTTTATCAAGTCATATTCTATTTCCCGTTTTTGTTTTTTAGTTGACAAACTATCTTAATGCTTGTAGTTGTCGCATCATGAGTTTGAGGGGGAGATGTTAAGAAATATAAAGTTATTTTGTTTTATTTATTAAGGGTATAATAATATTTTTATTTTCTTTTCAGTTTAATCTATATATAATCTCTTTGTATTTATATTAAATTTATTTTTTTAGATTATTACAATGACATCATGCAATATTAATAAAACTCTAATTTTTTCCTTTTTTTTTTTTAATTTTTTTCTTTGAATTGTTTAACAAATTGGACAGTTTTACTGTCATCAAGTGGAAAAGTGATACATGAAGTGCTCGTCCAGTACCCAGTTTTCATGTATCTCACATGAATTACTTTAGAAAGTCAAGCACCAGTGATAGCCGGCAAAACGTTACTGGTTGGAGTAAGCAGTGGAATACATTATTTCTTGCAATTATTCAAGCCGCTACTTTTGTCGATCATAATATCTTTCCCCTTCTTTAGGCTCCCCAGCAAGACTTTACATCATCTTAACATCTTGATATCCATAATTCCTTGTTTCTCAACATGGGATTACTTAATGCCAGCTTTTTTTATTTTACAGGAAAGATTCATAAGTTGCTTGCAGGCTTCTTCTGTAACCTATTCCACAATATGTCAGGCACTAGCGATCCTACTTGCTGGATTAGAGCTTAAAATTTCCCTTGAAAGTTCAAGATCATAGCTGTTTTTGTATTTAGTAAAGAATGCTGCCAGCCACATCCAAAGTCCTCTAACCATTAGCATTGACTGAATGAAAGTCATCCCCTCCAACGCCTTCTCAGTAGGCGAAAACCTGCAACAAACAATGCAATGGTAGAAGTTCCAAATGTAATTATGAACAAATTTGAGAAGGGCCCTGGCCCTATACTCTGGATTCCGGTGGGGTCAGATGTTGGGGTTGAACATTTTGGAAATGATAGCATTTATTCCTCTGATTTTTGCAGTTCTCCACTTTGTTCTAAGTATATGATTGCCTCTGAAATGTTCAGTGCCAAAGGGGAACTTCTCGGAAACACCTGAAAGATACAGGAAAAAAAACAACCGAGGATGGAAACGGAAATAGTTCTGTTGAACATACCAATAAAGAAAAGAAAAGATGATAGATAATTACAAAGCCAAAACCACCAAGGTTGTGCTGTGTGTTGGCCCTGTCATGGTGAAGCCTTTGCAATGAAAAGTTTTGCAGGAGCGATAAGCAACAAAGCTGCTCTGATACGTCCCACTTGATAGAGATTTTACAAAGTCGTCAATTGAAGCAATGGTTTTGATGTTCTCTGCCTTGAAACTCAGAGACTTTTTCTAAATATTGGCGAGAGAAGGAATTTCCTGACGCAAACTCCAGCTAAAGAAGGAATAGATGAAGCAAAGATTTCGATGTTCTCTGGAATCACCTGAATATTCTAGTTACTCAAGAGAAGCACCCAACTTGAATATTCTAGTTCCAATCTAGCCTAACAACAAGCATAGAGAGCAATCAAGAAAGAGTCTGGAATCTCTTGAAGTTTCAATGACTTCTTTATTGGTGTTGTATGTGGGAATTTCAATAAAATATTATTAATTTCATATTCAATTTATTCCGTTCTCCTGTTTTTTAGTTGAAGATTAAATTGTTAAATAGTAAAATTAAAAAAAACACACACAAAATATTATTTCAATAAAAAAACATGAAAAATGTTTCTGTGTAGGTTAGAGAATAAAATAAAATAAAAAATTAAATTATTGAAAGGTTAAATTTTTAAAAAATATTAAATGAATAAGAAAACATAAAATATTATTTTTATGAATGGTGTTTTTGTGAGTGATGTTAATTTCAACCGGGCTTATAATTAACTCTTCAAACTATCCCCTGCGGATTCATTTCATGAGACCTTTCATTAACATCCCAAAAACCCAACCAACGGTCCAGATCTAACATAAACCCAAGCCAAGCATTACAACAAACATCACAGTGAAAACGAAAAAAAAACAAAATACACGATAACATCGAATTCCTCCTCACCTGTACAACCTCTGAAGCTCTAAAATCAGTGAAATTAGGGTTAGGGTTCGTTTTGGAGTTAAGATTAAGGGATATCCAGCTCTTTCAATCTCTGAAAGATGTGGCACGAAGCGAGAAGATCAGAGAGGAAAGTACACGACTTGATGGACGCCGCTCGAAAGAGAGCGCAACGACGAGCCGTTTATTTGGCGAAGAGAAGAGGCGATCCAATGCAATCTATTCAAGTTATCGGCAATCGATCTCGCATGTATCGTGACGATGGTCTCTATCAGGCCACACAAGACCAGCAAGGCCTGTATGTTGTTGTTGTTATTATTATGCTATTATTTATTATTTTTGTTAAATATGTAGTCGTGGTTGTGCAATTGATATAATTTTTATTTGTTAGTAAGTTTGAATTCTATGGT
>Ga0307517_10015391_pt1 | contig 10170 bp, 9 predicted proteins | sample 23_EM_MG_FD_194515 | JGI IMG/M metagenome (GOLD analysis project Ga0307517, IMG submission 194515) | Populus trichocarpa ectomycorrhiza microbial communities from riparian zone in the Pacific Northwest, United States - 23_EM | ecosystem: Host-associated > Plants > Roots > Unclassified | place...
CGGCGCCTGCGCGCTGGTTCCGCGAAGCTTGAGCACGCTGGTCGCCGCGACGTTGGCGAACGGCGCCGGTGAGAAGTATCGCGCGTAGCCGCCATAGATGGTCAGTCCCTTCACGGGCGTCAAAACCGCGTTGATGCGGGGCGAGAATTGCGATTCGGCGCGAAAGCCCCGGTAGGAGTCGAACCGGCCGCCGAAATTGATCGTCAGCGGCGCAAACGGCTTCCATTCGTCCTGGAGGTAGGCCGAATAGGTCATCTCAGTCGCAGCGTAGTTGTCGGGGATAGTGATCGGCGGTCCGGCCTGGCCGCCGTTCGCGTCGAGCGGGAAAACACTGCTCGACGTTTGGCTGTTCGAGCGGTCACGCGACACGATCACGCCGCCGCGCAGGGTGTGCGCCGGGCTGATGCGATAGACGCCCTCGAGCTGCCCGCCGACGGTGAAATCCTGCTTGAACGCATTCTGCGCGATGCCGTTGAACAGCAGCTCGCCAACCGTGTCGGGGCGATAGCGCAGGCTCGAATAGCGCGCGAACAGCGAAGCTTGCAACGTAATCGGGCCGGCATCGTGCAGGAAACTGGCAATGCCGAACGCCGTGCGCTCAATCTGGCGCTCGTTGAGATCGTCGCTAAGGAAATCGCTTTGCCCGTTGACGGTGTACGTCCCGTCGGGACGAAGCCCGCGCGGGTTGGGGATCTGGAAATACTGATTCGAATATCCGCCAACCAACGACACGCGGTCATTGGCGCCGAAATTGTGATCGAGATAGAAGAAGCCCTGATACTGGTCGGTCCGGTCGTGCAGCGGCGTCCGGCCAGCATCGACCGCCTCGATCCCGCGATCGCTGCGGCGATAGCTGCCAGTGACGAAATAGTTGGTGCCGCCGCTCGACCCGCCATACTCGAAGCTCGGTTCGATCGTGCCGTTGCTGCCGCCATAGATCGATATCTGGCCACCATTCGCGAACCCGCTCTTCGTGGTGATGTCGATGATCCCTGCCGTGCGCAGCCCGTATTGCGCGGGAAGCGCGCCGGTACGCAGGTCGAAGCGATCGACCAGCCGCGGGCTGAGCGTCTGACCGAACACCGAAACGCCTTCGGGCAGGATCGTCCCGTTGATCCGGTATTGCAGATTGTTGTGGTCCGCGCGGACGTGGAGCTGCCCACCGCCGTCCTGCACCACGCCGGGAAGCTGGAGCAGGATCTGGTTAAGCTGCTGGTTGTCGCCGCCGGGCAGTTCCTGAATCGTTTCGTTCGAGATCGTGTAGGTCGTTGCGCCCAGGCTCGGTTGGATCGCGGCGCGTGCAGCGTCGAGATGACCGGTAATGACGATGTCACCGCTTGGCGCAGCTGGCGCCGACGGCGGCGTGGGTGGCGCGTCCTGTGCATAGGCCAGCGTCGGCGCGAGCGCCGCGATCGCGGCGCCGATCAACAAAGTATGTCGCATCAAACTTCCAATCTTCACGAATCCGGGCACGTCGATGGCCTGGCCATCGACAGAGCGGCGAGCGGTCCGCCGCAGCTGATCAGTCAGATCGTGAAGATGGGGGGGGCGCGACTGCGCCAGGCATGGGACGACGGGCGAAGCGCGAGCAGCGGCAGGGAAACCGCCGCATAGTCGTACACAACCGCGCCGGGCGCCGCGATTGTGATCGAACCGCCCAGCAGATAGGCGCCGAACAGCGCCTTTTCCTCGCATAGCGGGCAGGCCGGGGCGACCGGACTGTTCTTTTGGTCATCGGCCACCGCGGCCAAGCGCGCCGATGCGGCGGCCGCCCACGTGCGATCGACCCCGAAATGCGCGTGCGTCTGGGTCGCAAACCCCTGGAAGAGCAGCGCGACGATAAGCCACAGCAGCGCAAACCGCCGCCCGGCCCGGGCGGACCCGGCGAAGGGCTCAGGTGTCGAGGCGTTCGGCTGCATCACTCAGGCTCGCCTATGATACATTGTCTCTGGCGACAACCCCCAAACATGCCGGAAGGGCGCTGGTGGGCCCGTCGGGACTCGAACCCGAGACCTACAGATTAAAAGTCCGTTGCTCTACCAACTGAGCTACGGGCCCGCACCAGAGCCGCGGCGCTTACGCGAGGCGCGCGCGCCGGGTCAACCGCGCGGCGAGCTGGCGCACCGTCAGCCCGGTCAGCGGGTCGCGCCAATTAGGTACGATCTGGACCAGCGGATCGATCACGAAATGGCGTTCGCGGAACGCGGGGTGGGGGATGGTCAGCCGGTCGTCGGCCCACACGCCCTCCGACCACAGCACGATATCGAGGTCGATCACGCGCTCGCCCCAGCGTTGGCCGTGGCGGCGGCCGAACCCGGCCTCGATCGCCTTGAGACGTTCAAGTAGATTCGTGGGCGATTCGTCGCTCTCGATCACCGCGGCGGCGTTGGCGAAGCGGCGCGACGATGGTCCGAGCGGCGCGGAGGTGATGATCGCCGACACTGCGACCAATCCGCCGATCGCGTCGAGCGACGCGCGCACTTCGTCGGCCGGGCCGCCGTGGCGCCCCCGCCGGTTCGATCCGAGCGCGATCACATAGCTGGACGTCATGACGTCACAGCGCCTACCCGAGTGGCGTGAACTTTGCACCCAGTCCGCTGCCCGCGACCGAACCGCCGCACGATTGCCCGCGCTGCCCGCGGCTGGTCGCGTTTCGCGAGGAATTGCGCGCCGAATATCCCGATTGGTGGAACGCCCCGGTCCCCGCGTTGGGCGATCCTGACGCGTGGCTGTGCATCGTCGGGCTCGCGCCGGGCAAACATGGCGCCAACCGTACCGGGCGGCCGTTCACTGGAGACTATGCGGGCGACCTGTTGTTTGCGACACTGGCGAAGTTCGGCTTCACCAGCGGCACGTACGACGCACGGCCCGACGACGGGCTCGCTCTGAACGGCGTGATCATCTGCAATTCGGTCAAGTGCCTGCCGCCCGCGAACAAGCCGACGCCCGCCGAAATCCATACCTGCCGGCCGTTTCTGCAAGGCCAGGTCCATGTGCTGACCAACGCCCGCATCTTCATCGCCCTCGGCCAGATCGCACACCAATCGGCAGTCAAAGTATTGGGCGGAAGACTTCCAAAAGCGCGCTTCGGTCATCTGGCCGAACACCGCCTGCCCGACGGGCAGACGCTGATCGATAGCTATCACTGCTCGCGCTACAACACGAACACCGGTCGGCTGACCGCGGATATGTTCGAGGCGGTGTTCGCGCAGGCGATCGAGTTGAAGCGCAAAGGGAATCTCGAAAATGAGCCGCCTATTCGGGGTCAACCCAATCGGTAGCCATCGGAATGAGCGTGAAAGTGTTCGCGTAGCTATGATCCTCCCGGATGGTTCCGGTGAAGCCCAGCGACTGCAAATTTTTCTCTCGTTCGCTCCGCTCGAAACCGATGAGACGCGGATCAAATGCGATCTCGGCAAAGAGTGTATTGGGGTCGATCGGGAAATGACGCACGTCATCGCCCACGCCGACTTTTCCCGAACCGATACAAAGGAGGCGAACTTCGCTCTCATGCTGAAAGCGCGAGCGCTTCGTGCAAAGCGATTCGGCTCGGCCATCCGGCGTACTGAAATAGCGCGGACCCAACGGTTGGCAGAGGCGGCCGGCCAAAGAGTAGCCGAATTGTTCCTCCGGCTCATAAGCTACGCCAGCCAGATAAAAGTGATCTTCTTCGTGCTGCCCGGCCCACGTCTCCATTACCGCGATCAACTGCCGCGCCGTAGTCGTCACCCGCACCCCTTCTTCGGCGGGCGTCATATTCCGCTTGGCTATCGGATCAAGAACTACACGGGAATAGGCGCGCAACAGCACATCGGAATCGGATTCATAGGACCAACATTGCGCCCAGCAGACTGAGAGATAATCGGCAAGCTGTCGTTGGGGCTTTTGAAAACCAGCGCCCGGCTGCGGCGTAAGCATGAAATTCGCGCAAGGGTCTTCGCGAGGGTCGATCCACAAAAACGGCTTCACCAACGTCAGCCGTTTCAGGCGGCAGATTTCTTCAAAACGCCAGATCGGTACAATCCGATGCAAGGGTCTATCCAAATCTTCAATGCGTGCCTGCCGCACCCGCTTGACCGTCACTCGTCACCCTTTCCTCGCAGCAATGACAAAACGACAAAGCATTATTTTGCAGGAACCGCGATGGCCTCAGATGTCCTCAACCAGCCGCCCGTAGAGTTCCGGCCTCCGATCACGGAAGAAGCCGAACGCAGCGCGGTGGCGCTTGACGCGGTCGAGATCGAGCGACGCCACGATCACGCCTTCTTCCTCGCGGTCGAGTTCGGCCAAAATGTCCCCGCGCTCGTCGGTGATGAAGCTGGTGCCGTAGAAGGTCTGGCCATGCTCGATTCCGACACGGTTGGCGGCGACCACCGGCACCACGTTCGATACCGCATGCCCGACCATCGCGCGCCGCCATAACCGCGCCGTGTCGAGGCTGTCGTCGTGCGGCTCGCTGCCGATCGCGGTGGGGTAGAACAGCACATCCGCGCCCATCAGCATCATCGCGCGCGCGGTTTCGGGATACCATTGGTCCCAGCACACCCCGACGCCGAGCGTCGTTCGGTCGGGGCCGTCCCAGACCTTGAAGCCGGTATTGCCGGGGCGGAAATAGAATTTTTCCTCGTAACCCGGCCCGTCGGGAATGTGGCTCTTGCGATAGACGCCCGCGACCTTGCCGTCCGAATCGACCATCGCGAGGCTGTTATAATGATGCGGCCCGTCGGCTTCAAAAAAGCTGGTCGGGATCCAGACTCGGAGATCGGCGGCGAGCGCCTGCATCGCGACGACCGAAGGATGCTCCGCGGTCGGCCTGGCGTTGGCGAACAGCCCCTCATCCTCGACGCGGCAGAAATATTCGCCCTCGAACAATTCGGGCGGCAGGATTACTTGCGCGCCCTTCGCCGCCGCCTCGCGCACCAGGCGCGAGACGTTGGCGATATTCGCCGCGATATCATTGGAAAAGCCGAGCTGAAGCGCGGCGACGCTGATCTGGGTCATGAGGTCCGCCATAGCCGGGAAGCCGCGAAAGTGGCAGTCCCCCGATGGACTTCAAGGGAGACCCGAATGGAACGGCTGTTCGAGACGGTAGCGGGCAAGGTGTCCGGTTGGGCCGGGCGGCCCCCAGCGTTCATCCTTGCGGTGTTGGTCATCGTCGTCTGGGGCGTGACGGGGCCGATCTTCAACTATTCCGACACGTGGCAGCTGATCATCAACACCGGCACGACGATCGTCACCTTCCTGATGGTGTTCCTGATCCAGAACGCCCAGAACCGCGACGCATCGGCGATCCAGGCCAAGCTCGACGAGATTATCCGCGCGACCAGCGATGCGCGCAACGGCTTCATCGGAATCGAGAACCTGACGCAGGACGAACTCGAGGAGCTCAAGGTAGCGCTCAAGAAAGAATGCGGCGACGACGACCGCGGCAACCACGAATCGGTCGAGCGCCTGCTGAACCGGTTGTGAGCTAGACGGTCAGCCCGGCCAGCAATTTGGGCAACGCGCCCGATTCGCCGCGCGCCTCGGCGATGAAACGATCCTTGAGCGCGGGCGCGCGCTGCACCGCCGACAGGCCGATGCGGCGCACGGCGTTGGCGGTGTTGCCGGGGATGCCGAACAGCCGCGTCAGGCCGTCGGTCGCCAGGCTGACCATGAACGTGTCGAGACTGCGCCAGCGTTGGTAGCGCTTGAGCAGCGCCGGATCGCCCATGTCGAGCCCGATCCTTTTGCCCTCGACCAGCACCTCGACCAACGCCGCGACGTCGCGGAAGCCGACATTGACTCCCTGCCCAGCGATCGGGTGGATGCCGTGCGCAGCGTCGCCGACCAGGGCCAGCCGATCGGCAGTGATCGTCGCGGCGTGGTGGAAACCGAGCGGATGCGCGAAGCGCGGGCCGAGCCAGGTCAGTTCACCAAGGAATCCGCCCATCTTGCGCGACAGTTCGGCAAGATAGCCGCGTTCCCCCAGCTTCTGCATCCCCGGGGCCTGCGCGGTACGCACCGACCAGACGATCGCCGAGCGGTGCCCGCGCTCGTCATCGACCAGCGGCAGGATCGCGAACGGTCCTTCGGGATAGAATATCTCGTAGGCGACGTTTTGATGGGAATGCTCGTGGCCAATCGAGGTGACTAGCGCGACGTGGTCGTAGCTCCAGCGTGCGGTGTTGAGCCCGGCCGCCTCTCGCGTCGGCGAATTGCGCCCCTCTGCGCCGACCAGCAGCGACGCGCGAGCGTCGCTGCCATCGCCAAGGCTGGCGCGGACACCGGTCGCATCGCGCTGAACGTCGAGCGCGCGGGTCTTCATCAGCAGATCGACCCCCGTCGCCGCGCCCGCGGCGTCGAGCAACGCCGTGCGCAGATCGCGATTCTCGAACATCGTGCCGAGGGCGTCCTCGTCAGCCTGCGGCACGAAATCGAGCGCGCCCTGCTTCAATCCGTCACTCACGCGGATGCCCTCGATCGGACAGCCTTTGCCGGACAGCCGATCCGCCACGCCGATCGCCCCCAGCATCCGCATCGGCGCGCTGGCGATCGCCGAGGCGCGGCCATCGAACCCGGCCGCGGTCACCACCGCTGGGTCGGCCGGGTCGACGACGATGCTGGTCAGCCCGTGGGCGTCGAGCGCCACCGCGAGTGCGCTCCCGACCAGCCCGCCGCCGAGGATGAGGATGTCCGCCTGACTCATGCGTCCGCCCTAGCGCCGCTGCGGCGAGCCGACAATCGCGCCAGCTTGACGCGGGACTCGGCAAGAGCGAGAATCCAACGCGAACGAACAGCGGACATTTCGGGGGTATTCGATCATGGCGAGCCGCGCGCAGCCGCCGCTTTGGCGCGAGACAGTGAAGGCCGGCGCCGCGCGCGGATGGGCGCTGGTCGCCGCGATGGCGGTCCTCGCCCTGACGCTGGCGCTCGCCGCCGCCTTACTTACTTACCATTCTGGCGACCCCTCGCTCAGCACCGCGGCGGGCGGGCCGGCCGAGAACCTGCTAGGCACGCCGGGCGCGTTCATCGCCGACCTGGCGTTCTCGGTGCTCGGGCTGCCGGTCGCGGGGCTGCTCGCGGTCGGCGCAATCTGCGGCTGGCGGATGTGGAGTGACGAGCCCGCCGGGCGCTGGGGACGGATGCTGGCGATCGCGGCGATCGGCGCGGCACTGGTCGCGGCCGCGCTGGCTTTCTGGTCGCCTGCCGCATCGCTGCGCTGGCCGGCGGGACTGGGCGGCGTAGTCGGGATGACAATCGCCGGCATGCTCGGCTGGATCATCGACCTGATCGGCGACGCGACCGCGATCCTGTGGACCGGGCGGCTGGTCGCGCTCGCGCTCGGCATCGCCGGATTGGTGATCTGGTTTACCGGTTTGGGGATCCGTCTGCCGCGACTCGATCGCCGCGCGCGGCCCGCGCGGCTGGTCGATGCGCGCGATCCCGCGCCGGCGCCCGAACAGGTCATCCGCCAGCCCCGCGCGGTGGCGCTGCCCGACCATCGCCCCGGCCCGGTCATCGCGGACCGTACCGCTCCGAGCGCCCAGCCCAAGCCGGCGCGCGGGCCCAAGCAAGCGAGCCTCGATCTCCGCGACAACTACCGGCTGCCGACGCTCGACATGCTCAAGCCCCCGCCACCCTCGGCCGGCGGCCCGGTCGACAAGGCCGCGCTCGAACGCAACGCGCGGCTGCTCGAAACCGTGCTCGACGATTTCCACGTCAAGGGCGCGATCATCGAGGTGCGCCCCGGCCCCGTCGTGACGATGTACGAACTCGAACCCGCGGCGGGCATCAAAGCGAGTCGCGTGATCCAGCTTGCCGACGACATCGCGCGCAACATGTCGGCGATCTCGGCGCGCGTCGCGACGGTGCCGGGGCGTACGGTGATCGGCATCGAATTGCCCAACGCCAAGCGCGAGATGGTGAGCCTGCACGAACTCGTCGCCAGCGACGTGTTCGAGGATCAGTCGGCCTCGCTCCCGCTGATCCTTGGCAAGAACATCGCCGGCGATCCGGTCGTCGTCGATCTCGCCCCGATGCCCCACCTGCTCGTCGCCGGCACGACGGGCTCGGGCAAGTCGGTCGGGCTCAACTGCATGATCCTGTCGCTGCTGTACAAGCTTAATCCAAAACAGTGCCGCCTGATCCTGATCGATCCCAAGATGCTCGAATTGAGCATGTACGAGGACATCCCGCATTTGCTGGCGCCGGTCGTCACCGATCCCGCCAAGGCAATCCGTGCGCTCAAATGGGCGGTCGAGCAGATGGAGGAGCGCTATCGCCAGATGTCGTCGGTCGGCGTGCGCAGCCTCGCCAGCTTCAACGACAAGGTCCGCACCGCCAAGGCCAAGGGCAACCCGCTCGGGCGCAAGGTCCAGATCGGCTATGAAGACGGCAAGCCGATCTACGAGGAGGAGCAACTCGACTACGAAATCTTGCCGCAGATCGTCATCGTCGTCGACGAGCTCGCCGATTTGATGATGACCGCAGGCAAGGAAGTTGAATTTCTGATCCAGCGACTCGCGCAAAAGGCGCGCGCGGCTGGCATCCACCTGATCATGGCGACACAGCGCCCGTCGGTCGACGTAATCACCGGGGTGATTAAGGCGAACCTGCCGACACGGATCAGCTTCAACGTCACCAGCAAGATCGATTCGCGCACCATCCTGGGCGAACAGGGCGCAGAACAGCTGCTCGGCAAGGGCGACATGCTCTATATGGCGTACGGCAAGCAGATCAGCCGCGTCCACGGGCCGTTCGTCAGCGACGACGAGGTCCGCGCGGTCGCCGATCACTGGCGCGCACAGGGCCAGCCCGATTACATTCAGTCGGTCACCGAGGAGAGCGACGACGGCTTCGCGCTCGACGGCGCACCGCTGGGCGAGGATTCGGCCGAGGACCAGCAGTATCGGGGTGCGATCCAGTTGGTGGTCGAAAGCCAGAAGGCATCGACAAGCTGGCTGCAGCGCCAGATGCGGATCGGCTATAATTCCGCGGCGCGGCTGATCGAGCGGATGGAGAAGGACGGCATCGTCGGACGTCCGGATCATGTCGGCCGTCGCGAAGTGCTGCGCGACCGCGACGGCAACCCGCTGTAGCGCAACGCGTTCAGAACGGGTTCAAGCCGGCCGCGCCATGCGCTCGGCCGATACCAGGAGAATTTCCGTGACGTTTCGCGCCCTCGCGTTGCTTGCCGTTCCCGCGCTCATCGCCGCGGCCCCTGCCACATCGCCCGACCTTGCCAAGGTTCAGGCGCATCTCGCTGCGATCCAGTCGATGACCGCGACGTTCAGCCAAACCGACCGCAACGGTCGGACGCTCAACGGGACACTGTCGCTCAAGCGCCCGGGCAAAATCCGCTTTCAATATGAGAAGGGCGTGCCGATCCTGATCGTCGCCGACGGCGGCTCGCTATGGTTCCTGGATTATTCGGTGAAACAGAAGCAGCGCTGGCCGATCGGCGGCTCGCCGCTCGGCGTGCTGCTTGACCCGTCGAAGGACATCAGCCGCTTCGCCAAGATGGTGCCGACCGCCGATCCGTCGATCCTGTCGGTCGACGCGGCCGACCCCAAGCATCCCGAATATGGGCGGATCAATCTGATCTTCGAAAAGTCCGCCTCGGCGCCCGCCGGGCTGTTGTTGCGCGGCTGGGTCGCGCTCGACGCGCAGAACAACCGCACGACGATCCGGCTGTCGGGGCAGCGGTTCAACGTCCCGATTTCAGACGGAACGTTCCGCTTTGTCGATCCGACGCCGGGCGGCCCGCGAAAATGACAGGTTCGTTCATCTGGGCGACAGCATTGCCTGACTAATACAGTTCTCGCGGATGTGGGGCGGTTCGGGATTTTCCCCCTGTTGCTCGAGTTGCTCCACTTCCCGCCTGCGTGACGAACGCTAGGTCGGCCCTCGCTCCATGCCCCCGGAGCGGGGGCCTTTCCATGTGCAGGGCGGACGGCCGCCACGTCCGCCGATCTCGCCCAAGCACGGCCGGCGGCGCTCCGCGCCGTCCGAGGACGCGGCTTTGCCGCGGCGCGACAGGTGACGAACCGCCTCCGACCCCCTAAGTCCCGTCCCGTGAAGATCGTCTCCTGGAACATCAACTCGGTCCGTTTCCGCCTCGATATCGTCGAGCGGTTCCTGCGCGAAATAGCGCCCGACATCTTGTGCCTCCAGGAAACCAAGGTGATC
>Ga0307517_10015392_pt1 | contig 10169 bp, 10 predicted proteins | sample 23_EM_MG_FD_194515 | JGI IMG/M metagenome (GOLD analysis project Ga0307517, IMG submission 194515) | Populus trichocarpa ectomycorrhiza microbial communities from riparian zone in the Pacific Northwest, United States - 23_EM | ecosystem: Host-associated > Plants > Roots > Unclassified | place...
CATAATTACCAACCTATATATAAGGGTTATAATCAGGAATCTCCTTTCATCACTCGGAAAGGCACTGAGTGCCTTTGTCACTGCATGGTATTCAAGTATTAGATCCTCACCTTGGGTTTGCTTTCAATAGTTGCGATAGCTGCAAGAGACCCCGTACTTGCAGGTTTAATGCAAGATTTGGTTGCTATGTAGGAGCGAAGGGGCTGTATTAGAGTGTTCAATTGGACTAGTCAACTCGCGTAAAAGCTCAAATTTGGTTACCTCAGACTATGATTGAACAGGGTATATCAACCCCTACTGGATTTGGACTAATACTATGCCCAAAGCACAGCGGTGAATACCAATTCATGTAGCTGCTACCGAGCCTAATCCCAGAGTGCGGCTATTTTCAAAAGGTAATTCACATGCAACCATACACCACCATACGCACAAAATTCCTACGCACAAAAATTCATACACACAATGGTTCCTACCCATGCATGTTCCTATACTCAATTCATAGACTCAAAAATTATGCTAGCAATGAAATGGATCACAGAATGGAAGCCAGATTGGGTACTAAGCTTAGCTAGGCCAACTTATAACCTTCATTCATATGCCTACCACAGCTGTACTTTTATATAAATATTATTCGGGATCTAAGGGGATCTGTTTCTGTACATGGATAGCTAGATTCATCTCAACTTAATGTCTTCCCTACCAGAATCTTCCACAATGGGCAGCCAACGGGGGCTCTACACCTCTGTGGCAAGAAGCCGTCCCTCTTTTTTACAGTTCCACCAAAGCCCTGGACGCGAATACTCTCCATCTTTATCCCAATTCTCGGTAGAATCCAGCCCATATAGGAGCAAAGGCCCAGTAACACCAACCCCAAGACCTCTGAGTGTTGTTGCCCGCGCACCTCTATCAAGTTCCACAACACCTTTGCGCTCCGATTCAGTAGCCCTGCCCCCTGGAAACCAAGATCACTCCCAGAATCTGCTTCATCGGCTAGCCGTGACTTCGGCAACAAGTGACCCAGTTACATTTGAGATATTTGAAAACCTTTATCTCTATACAGAGGAATGTCATGAGAGTTGGATGGAGTGGTGGCAAGGCACACCAGGGTATATAGCCTATACTGCGAAATATGGTGGCAAGAAAATGATACGGTGGAACTCAAATCTTCAGGGCACAGAGGTGTGGAAATACTTTCAACAATGTGCCAACTGTTTAGGTAGTGCTATTGGCATGCCGTGAGTAATGTGCATTATGTGCAGAAAGGTTCTAGTTCACCCAAGTGGCACGGGGACTAGCTCGATGCATGACCATAACAGGTCCTCTGCTTGTCTGAAATCGAGAAAGATTAACCGATATGATGAGTCGGCCGGAAGCCCGCTTCGTATACACGTGATTACCCTATTGCAAAAAGGGACTAAAACTGGAAATAGGCGTAGGATTATCGATCTGGCCACACCAGCAGGATTCAATCAGCCTGATTTCAAAGAATACTTTCCAAAAGGGTTTTTAGCAACAAATCTTGCCTTTAATTGCTCAAACAACCTTGCCTTTCGTCGTCTCTTCAAGTACATTCGTCCGGGAGTCGAAATCCCCAGCCCAACGACATTAACCCGGCATTTGAAATGGCTGGGGAAGTCTACGGTGGATGATATTCGAACATGTCTACCTGCTCCTGGAAAGATTTCTCTGGCTGCCGATAGATGGCCTTCACCGAACAAACTTGCTTTTTTGGCAATTGTGGCTTATTGGATCTCGGATAGCTGGCAGATAGGGGAGGTGCTGATTGCGTTCGCGGAAATCTGGGGTTCTCATACGGGAGCTAATATGGCAGAGATAATCAATTACGTTCTAGCCAGATACGGGATTCAGGATCGAATTCTGGGTTTCACCACCGATAGTGCCACCAATAACCAAACGCTCACTGAAGCCTTAAACACTGCTTGGAGTTTACTATCAGTTAAATGGTGTCAATTGGAAAATCATATTCCATGTATGGCCCATGTTGTTGAGCTTATCCTCCGTGCATTTATGAGTTCGATCAAGGTGCAATCGCGGGATGATCATATGCCGCCTGGCTTTACGGCGGGCTATATGGAGAAGGTTATCAGATTGGATAATGGCTTTCACAAAACTGTAGAAAAGGTAATGTGTCTAAGATCTCATACCCTAGCACCTATATTACAAACTCATATACACAAATTCATACGCACAAATTCATACGCACAAATTCACACTCACAAATTCATACACACAAGGGTATATGCACAAATTCTTAGTTCCCAATTGAAAGGGTGCCAATATGAAAGTAGAACCAAGTGTTTTCCCCATTGTTCCCACCTAAGATACCTTTAGTCAGAGATAATGCTAATAATGGTTTAGGGCATCGGGAAATGAGTATTGCGGTTGCTGCTTCACCTCAACGGTGTCAACACTTCATCGAGATACTGCATAACCGGGTAAGATCCCGACTACACTACTTTATGATGTCAAAACACGGTGGAACTCAACCCCAACTATGTTGGAGAGTTCTGTACAGCTACGGGAATTCACCATGGACTCATTACAAACCTATGCCGAGTTTACGCCTCTCTGGTCAACCCCGGAAGAGTTGTGGCAGATTGAATACATCTTGAAGGTACTTCAACCAATACGATATTGGACTTTGTGGATGTCACAAACACGTGGCGTCACCATTCATCGAGTGTTTCAAGTGTATCAAGATATCTTTGATTATTTGGAAATGCAAATATCCAAGTTAGAACGGAACCGGATGCAATGGAAGATTGATATTCGCGAGGGCCTAGTGAAAGCTAAATTGAAGGCAGCCTCTTACTATGGTAAAACGGAATGTCCAAGAGGTCTTCTGTTCGGCATTGGAACTTGCCTAAATCCCTGTTGCAAACTCAACCTTTTTGGAGAATGGGATCTTCATGCCAGTGGGGAGACTGAGTATGAGAAGTCATATAAAAAGGAGTTCATAGCATATTATGATCTGTACTATGCACCAATAAATAATCAGGCACCTGACATGTCAATTCCACGGAGTAGTCTGAACAGTCGATCCAAATACCTTTACTCTTCGGGAAACAGAGCAGTTATCCTGAGTGAGGCACTAGCATACCTCAAAACAGATTCTAAGATTGAGCCCCCCACGGCAGACGCTAAGGTTACGGATCCCACACGTGAGGCCTGCCAAGCTGGGATTCTTTACGAGGCAAATATAGTGCAGTGGTGGGAGGTTAATGCGGGAAGATTGCCAAATTTAGCTTTGATGGCTAGGGATACTCTCTCTGTTCAAGGGAGTAGTGTTGGAGTAGTGCGGGTGTTTAGTATAGCAAGATATGTGATTCTCTATTGGCGCTCACGAATCCAAAGCAGTACAATTCGATCTTCAATGCTGGTGAAATCCTACGAGAACGAAGAATTACGAAGAGAGCTAGCTGGTCACGATAGTGAAAGGGAGGCAGAAAAACTCGAAAAAATGGCTGCTGCTGAGGATTATCGTTATTGGGCTGATAGGAAGGAAGAAAGTATAGAGAACGATAATGGCTGTATCTCCGATGACGGCGAATGACACAAGAAGGAAACTGAATGGTCTTTCGTTGATCAGGATCGTAGGCGAGGATTTGGAAGAGAGCCAAAGGCTATACTACCTGAGCGTGAACTGGTTGAATCTCAATATGCACGGCCTGGACCACCTCGAACCCAAAGTGTAGATCACTTGGGACCCTCTGAGGAATCAGATCCTGAAGAAAGAATCTGGCATAGTAAAGTCAACATGTATGTTGCATCCGACACAGATGAGGAGGAAGGATCACAAGAGGGTGAGGCGGAGATTCCCGGTGAAGGACTGCACGATCTTGAAAGTATTGACCAACAGGGGGACGAAGATTCCGGCTGCATAGCATGCTCAAGGGGCCGCCTGGAAGAGGATTGTTCGGAGGAGGAGGACCTATCGGGAACCACTGATTCTCTACCGGTTATATGTGTAACCTGTGAAAGAGACCAGACAGGATCTAATACCACGATTCGAGTTCCACGCAGGAAGCCTGCCAGAACTGGGGGGCAAGAAAAGAAAAGTTTCGATTTCCACTAAGTTGATTTCGTGTAAAATAATTATAAACTCATAAAATTTGACTGAGTAATTGAGAAGGCATTTTTACTATCGTCTAAGTTATCCTAGTGGCCAAGACATGCCGAGAAGGTATCAAGTCAACAATGTATACCGTAGTGAATAATGAGCCGCCATGGATTGATTGGAAAATGCCCCATATAATTGGGGTAATGAATGTGGCATCGGGCAGACGGGTCTATTTTCTGACCCTCGTCCGCCAGATCATAGGTGCACACCCCCAAGTAAATATAAGAGTGAGTAGAAGGATTCTATGTTTCAGAGGCGGAACTTCAAGAAGTCTGTATACATTGTCCATTTATTCGAGTTCTTACAATAAGCTACAGGAACAGGAGCATCGTCATGAAAATCATACGCACAGAAAGATCATACTCACACAAACACACTCAGAACAAATCATACGCCCAGAAAGATCATACACACACAAATCATCCGCACACAAAATCATACTCACACAAAATCATACGCACACAAAATCATACGCACACAAAATCATACACTCAGGAAAATCATAGGCCCAAAATAATACACTTGTAATGATGTCATAGATAATATGCACTAGTGCAAAGGCTAGTTGCATTGGCTCTAGTTAGTCGAGTTTGTCAGGTCATAGCATGATTTGTCTTCCCCTATATTCTTTCTGTTTCCCCTTTTCTCCCATAGACACAGAAACCATTCGCCCCACCGTCCTCTAAATCTATGTCCCGTGCTGCGCCCTCTTGAACCCAAGTTCCTCCTTGCCCGAGTTCCTCCCCACCCATGTCTCTTCATACCCGCCATCCACTGGAGCACATTTGGATACCTTTATTGTCGCTCTATACCAATCGCACTGAGTTCTATCCTACTTTGAGCGGAAGGGAAGCTTGCTTTGAGCAAGTTTGTGGGGCTGCGGAAGACTATGAGAGGGCTATCAAAAATCAAGAAGAGGGATGCGGAGACGCCCATGCCGCAGCGCGAACCAAGAAAAGCTGCCAATCACCTCCAGAACTCTGAAGATGGGAGTGTTAGGCGCACAGACTCCCCGAAAGGATTTACAGGGAAAGGTTACCCTATCTTGACACGCACGAACTTCAAAGGAAAAAGATAACACCACCCTCCAGCCGCGGCATTGGGACGGCGCGTCATCACTGGCCGCCTGGGTAGTTGCGTCCCAACACCAAGGACCAGTATGGAGGGAACACATCTTATAACAGAGCCTTCGTCACGGCCGTCTGTCCGACCGGATCCCGTTCGCAGGATATATGAGGGGAGACCTTCGGGCACCTTATGCAGGTGGAAGCAGGTGTATCGGATGACGGCGCATGAAGTTACAGACACTTGAAGACAGACGGTCGGAATAGTGGGTTGAATGCAACGGGACGTTTTGCAAGAAAGTTCGTCCCCTCGTACCTACAAAGACGTGTAGTGTATGAAGGAGGTAACTATGCCCAGTAAGTGGATCGGGCGCATCCACAGAGGACAAGTTGGTAAAAGATGGAGCCCGAGGGGAAAAGCCTATAGGTACGATCCCGAGAACAAGTCATGTAATGCCGGAAGACGAGAATACAACAGGCAGTTGCAGGTTGAACCCTCGACGGAACCAACCAAAGAAGATTGCCCATCTTCTGTCCGGCGAGTTAGACAACCCTCTACGAACACAAGGGCAAGATAATTCGTAACCATTGTTGTCAACGGATAAGTGGACGAACTGACAGCTGACGTGGTCCTCACACCATCACGAATAACAGAAGCGCGGACCGATAAGTTGGCAATGGGAGCAAATGGTGTGGTAGAGAGTTTTCAGGGTCTACGAGTGTTCGCACTCAAGTAAAGTTCGCAGAGTTGCGGGCAAGATACTTAATTAGTATAGAGTTGTCATGTATACCGCGATTGCTCAGACGCAGAATATAAATATCGAAGTATCTTCGCTGCTATTAGACACAACAAGCACGGAGAAGAGATCTTATCAATATAATAAGTTTTATCTTATCGTTACCAATACTACGACGATCTATCTCGAAGTATACCATTATATCTAGCCTACATTACTCGCATCTTCTTAATGAGTTCTCCGATATAAAATCGACCCAGGTCCCAGCCGTCAGAATACCTTACCCCGCAGCTACCACCTAACAGGGAGTGAAGATATTACAAATTCTACCATGGATGCCAAAGGGGTGTTATTCTCTGCTATTTAACTGATCTCCCTGCATGGGCTTGAAAGTAGCAATTGTTGTATTCAGCTTTCAACTCGGTCGCATATCTATATTCAGGGCATATAGTAATCTCCTTGTCGCTTGTATTAGATTCGGGGGAACCATATCTACGTTTGGATATGGATAAGGTTTATTCAATGAAAAGGAATATTTCCCACATGTTGAAAACCGGCAATCATCTACGCGTCCGATACCACCAATGTGGCGATTTTGACGTTCTGGACTCAATCCTTTCGCGACGTAAACGGCAGCTGGATAGCAACTTGAAGGAGCGTTTTGAGGTGGAAAATGAGCCCCACTTACACTGGATTACCGGTGACATTGTTATAATAAATGACAAGTAAGTAATACATCCTTTGGGCTAAGAGTGGGCTTATATACTATACTATCTTTAGGCACGGAGTCCCATGTGTAATCAAAGCTAGGAATAGCAAGGCATTTTGGCTATTACTGCAAGTTGAACCGGCGGTACACAAATATGTTGCGTCACGGATTATAGCGGCAGATCATACCCGACATGGTGCAAGCGGTACGCGGATGCGCTATAGGCAAAGCGAGATGGAAGGCGCTCAAACCACACATAACGCTGCGAGTGATAGTATGAAGGATGCTACAACCCTGAGTTCTCCACCAGGAAACAGGAGTAGCGAACATAACCTGGACGGTACTTGAAGAACCAAAGGCTGTGTCATTGGGCACCATGCCTTCGTTCCACAAATGGGATCACGAACGCAGAATATTGAACTTGGACCCGGGCCAGCCCAGTCATATAACACGAAATCAGCAATTCACACACTAAAAGATTTCGGCCAACAGCTTTTACCATTGACTCAAACCGTTGAGGGCCTATTTGAGACTTTCATCCTGGAGGAGCATTCCAAATACACAGCAGTCTATGAGACCATTTAGGATGGGAAAGCTGACAATGTTGACGTGGCATTCTGAATATGGACCTCCCGCTCACTTGTCATCAACGCGAATACCAATAACCATAAGGATCTGGAGGAGGTATGCCATGGGTGGTGTGCGATAGTAGTATTGGGAGACTTTGAGGGCGGCAATGCCTGCTTTCCTGAGCTTGGAGTCAAGATTGATTGTACCCCTGGTATGTAGAGACTCCCGCCCATCTCATCCAATTCCAATAAGTGACTAAGATATATTCTCTAGGTTCCATTATTTTCATGCGTTCCTATGCAGTAGAACATTATATTGGCTCTTTTGTTGGAAATCGGTGTAGTGTTGTCCACTTTACACATCAAGCAGTGCACGATGAATATGTGGAGAACATGAGAAAGCCATTGTGGGAGTTCAATCAGCTGCCTAAATGGTGGCAGAAGTTGCGCATCCATCTGAATGTATAATAATGTTCCTAATAATTGATTTTTCTATTTAGTATGGGTATATACTTTTGAGCTTGGCCTCCCCTCGTTTGCAAGGCTGTGCCTCCAAAATCATACATCAAAACTATACGCCCAAAGCCATATGGCCAGAGCGAAATCATACGCCCAAAGCCAAACCATACGCCCAAAGCCATTCACCCAAAACCATCCCCCCAAAACCATACGCCCAAAACCATACGCCCAAAACCATCCGCCCAAAGCCAAACCATACTCCCAAAACTATACTCCCAAAACCTTACCCCCAAAACCATACCCCCAAAACCATACCCCAAAGCCAAACCATACCCCCAAAGCCAAACCATGCGCCCAAAGCCATAAACCCAAAACCATCCCCCCAAAACTATACCCCCAAAACCATACCCCCAAAACCATACCCCCAAAACCATACGCACAAAACCATATGCCCAAAGCCAAACCATTCGCCTAAAGCAAAACCATACGCCCAAAACCATGCGCCCAAAATCATACACCCAAAAGCCATATACCCAAAGCCAAACTATACGCCCAAAGCCATACACCCAAAACCATACGCCCAAAGCCATATGCCAAAGATGTTAGATATTAGGGTAGCAGTAGGTACGGGTAGCTATCCTCATATGTGTTGGGGTTGAGCAGTAGGGTTAGTAGAACCGGTTGTTGGCTCTTGGCGGTCATGTATCTCTATATATACCTTCGGTCATAGATAGGAAATACACTAAGTCATTCTTCCACCACCACCACGTTCCTACAGGTTATGAGCCTCTGCGATTCCAATCGACAGCACAATTGAAAAAGCGCATCTGGTAGAGGGTTGTCAACACCGCTCGGATTTTCCAGATCCTTTTTTCACCTCCACGTCTGTTTGTTATTTTTCCGTTTTAATCGCTTTCCATCCGTGGAAAGGTTTTTCTCTACGCTACCTTAACGTCGTCATCGTCATCGTCATCATCGTCGTCATGTCACAGATACTCGATACGCAGCAGCATGTACGTCTGGTTTTTCCGCTACTAGGGGACAACAATTTTGGCCCATGGCGTCAGCGGATGTCAGATCAGTTAAAGGAAACAGACCTGTGGTGGATCGTCTCTGGGCGCGAGAAAGCCCCGCAGAGCGATGGTGAGGAGCCTAGTGATGTTCAGGCTTATGATAAATGGCTTCGCAAATGCTTTCGGATAACGGCGAAAATTCGAAATGCGATGGAACCTCATATATGCGCGCAGTACGCATCGGAGGCTTACGACAAGGATCCGAAAGCCCTTTGGGATAAACTCGCCGAAGGCTATCGGGAAGCTCTGGGTTTGGAGCTGTATTACTTCCGCCGCTCTCTCTTTGACTGTACATTGGAGGCACACGGGATGGTGGCCAAGTATCTTCACGAAATCGATCGGATAATCGAGTGCCTGCGGGAAGCGGAAGAGATTATCAAAGCACGTGAGAAGACGTTTTACCTGCTCAATGGGCTGCCTGCTACATGGCGCGAGTGGCGCGATCTCCAGGCGACAATCATCAAACCTGACCAACCCGACGAGCTTGTTGCGGCGATCAAGGCCCATCAGGCGAGCCTCAACCGCGATCAGGCAATAGCCGGTGATACTGTACTCAGTGTTGACGGCAAGAGGTATGCCGGCCGTGCAGGTGGGAAGAGCAATAGAAGACCTGAGCAGGCCCGACCTGAGAGGCGAAATAGGAGCAGTACGGACGAGACCTTAACCTGCTATTACTGTCAGCAGAAAGGACATCGACGTAGCGAGTGCAGAAAACTGAAATCGGATCGTGAGAAGGGCATACACGTGGATCGTTCGAATTCACCAATGCCGGCTGTGGCGTCTGCGACAGACACGTTAAACCGTTCGATTTTTACAGTGTTTTCATCAGCGTCGGCATCTACGGGTCAGGGGCAATGGCTTCTTGATAGCGGATGCAGCACCCACGTCACCGGAATGAAAGAACACTTTTCCTCATACGTTGCAGTCGCGACAGGCGAGCGGAAAATACGTGTCGCAAACAACGTCGAGATAGATGCTCTTGGGGAAGGCGAAGTGACACTAGCCGTGTGGGATGAAAAGGGAAGGAGAGAAAGAAACCTTGTGATTCCTGGGGTGTTACATGTCCCCGAGTGTGGAAGGAACAATTTGCTATCGGTTTCCCAGCTATGTAACTCCGGCTACTACGTCGACTTTCATCGGACTGGGGGAGCGTCGTTTGGGCGCGATGATGGGCTGAGTGTTACACTGAGAGAAGTCAATGGGCTCTACATCTTACAGACACGGTCAGCACAAGGAAGTGTGAGAGCACTGGCAGCGCATAGTGGCGAAGAAGATGAAGAGAAAGCAGCGAGCAAGGAAGCAGCTTTATGGCATTTTCGTCTGGCGCATTTGGGAGCGGATGCAGTACGCAGACTATCTATGGAAGATAACGCAATACCGAGGCTACCAGTTGTGCCGCGTTGCGTTTGCACGGGAT
>Ga0307517_10015393_pt1 | contig 10169 bp, 9 predicted proteins | sample 23_EM_MG_FD_194515 | JGI IMG/M metagenome (GOLD analysis project Ga0307517, IMG submission 194515) | Populus trichocarpa ectomycorrhiza microbial communities from riparian zone in the Pacific Northwest, United States - 23_EM | ecosystem: Host-associated > Plants > Roots > Unclassified | place...
CAACGTCCCGGGTGTCGACAACCTGGTCCTGGACGCTCCGACGCTCGCCAAGATCTTCGACAGCAAGATCACCAAGTGGAACGACGCGGCGATCAAGAAGCTGAACCCGTCCGCCACGCTGCCCGACCTCAAGATCCAGGCGTTCCACCGCTCGGACGAGTCCGGCACCACGGACAACTTCACCAAGTACCTGATCGCCACCACCCCGGACAACTGGAAGTACTCCGGCGGCAAGGCCTGGCAGGGCAAGGGCGGCCAGTCGGCGGCCGGCTCCGCGGGCGTGGCCGCGGGGGTCAAGCAGACCTCCGGCGCCATCGGCTACTTCGAGCTCTCCTACGTCGGTGACGGCGTCAAGGCCGTCAGCATCAACACCGGTGCCGCCGCCCCGGTCGCGCCCAGCACCGACAGCGCCACCAAGGACATCGCCGCCGCCCAGGTCGTCGGCACCGGCTCGGACCTGACGCTGAAGCTGGACTACAAGACCAAGGCCGAGGGCGCGTACCCGATCACCCTGGTGACGTACGAGATCGTCTGCGACAAGGGCAACAAGGCCGCCACGCTGCCCGCCACGAAGGCGTTCCTCACCTACATCGCCAGCGAGGACGGCCAGAAGCTGCTCAGCACCATCGACTACGCGCCGATCCCCGACGCGATCATCACCAAGGTCCGCAGCACCATCGCGGGCCTGAGCTAATCCGAGTGTGCGGCCGGGTCCCGGACCAGGGACCCGGCCGCACCGTCCGGTGCACCGCCGCCACGGACCGCACACAGCACGTGTGGACCCGCAGACCGGAGAATCCTGATGGACATATCGACCAAGAACCCCGAAGAGGCACCGCCTCCCACCCCCGAGCCCTTCGCCGCCGCGCAGCAGCGCACCGCACGCGGCGCCACCCGACCCGGTGACCGGATCTTCCTCGGTCTCTCCCGCGGGTCGGGCATCCTGCTGTTGGTGATCATGGCCGCGATCGCGGTCTTCCTCACCTATCGCGCCTCGCTCGCGATCAGCAAGGACCACGCGAACTTCCTCACCACCTTCGAGTGGAACACCAACCTGCTGCCGCCCAAGTTCGGCATCGCCGTCCTGGCGTTCGGCACGGTGGTGTCCTCGATCATCGCCATGGTCATCGCGGTCCCGATCGCGGTCGCCATCGCCCTCTTCACCACGCACTACGCCCCGCGCAAGCTCCGCGGCCCGGTCTCATACGTCATCGACCTGCTGGCCGCCGTACCGTCCATCGTGTACGGCCTGTGGGGCGCCCTGATCCTCGTGCCGCACATGGTCGGGCTCTTCGGCTGGCTGAACGACTTCTTCGGCTGGACCGGGATCTTCTCCTGGGACGAGGGTGCCCCCCGCTCGATGCTCACCGTCGGCATCCTGCTCGCGATCATGATCCTGCCGATCATCACCAACGTGAGCCGTGAGGTCTTCCGCCAGGCCCCGCAGATGATCGAAGAGGCGGCCCTCGCCCTCGGCGCCACCCGCTGGGAGGTCATCCGCATGGCGGTGATCCCCTTCGGCCGCTCCGGCGTGATCTCCGCCTCGATGCTCGGCCTCGGCCGCGCGCTCGGCGAGACGATGGCCGTCGCCACCGTGCTCTCCCCGGACTTCATCATCCACGCCAGCCTGCTCAACCCGGGCGGCGGCACCTTCGCCCAGAACATCGCCAGCAAGTTCAGCGAGGCGACCCCGGACGGCCGTGACGCGCTGATCGCCTCCGGTCTGGTCCTGTTCGTCATCACCTTGCTGGTCAACGGCGCGGCCCGGCTCATCATCGCCCGCCGCGCGGAGTACTCGGGGGCCAACGCATGAGCAACGCAGTCGCAGCCGAGAAGCCCGCGAGCACCCTCCAGGGCGCCACGCTCCCCAACTGGTCGCCGTACGCGATCGCCGGCGGCTCCATCGTCCTGGCCGTCCTCATCGGCCTGGTCGGCAGCCTCGACAGCAAGATCCAGTGGGGCCTGATCGCGGCGATCCTCTTCGTCGTCGGTACGTACGTCATCGCGGCGCGCGTCGAGGGCTCCCGCCAGGCCAAGGACCGCATCGCGACCAGCCTGGTCTGGGTCGCCTTCCTCCTCGCCGTCGTCCCGCTCGTCTCGCTCCTCTGGACGACGATCTCGCGCGGCGTGAAGGTCCTCGACGTCTACTTCCTGAGCCACTCGATGGGCGTGGTCGGCGACACCGAGCCCGGCGGCGGTATCTACCACGCGATCATCGGCAGCCTGGAGCAGGTCGGCCTCGCCACCCTGATCGGCGCCCCGATCGGTGTGCTCACCGCGATCTACCTCGTCGAGTACGGATCAGGCGCCCTCTCCAAGTCGGTCACGTTCTTCGTCGACGTCATGACCGGCATCCCCTCGATCGTCGCGGGTCTGTTCATCCTGTCCCTGATGCTCATGTGGGACCTGGGACCCTCCGGCTTCGCCGGTTCCTGCGCCCTGGCCATCCTGATGATGCCGGTCGTGGTCCGCTCCACCGAGGAGATGCTGAAACTCGTCCCGAACGAGCTGCGCGAGGCCTCCCTCGCCCTCGGCATCCCGAAGTGGCGCACGATCCTGAAGGTGGTCCTCCCGACCGCGATCGGCGGCATCACCACCGGCATCATGCTGTCGGTGGCCCGTATCGCCGGTGAGACCGCGCCCGTACTGCTGCTGGTGTTCGGCAACCCGTTCATCAACAACGACCCGTTCTCGGGTGCGCAGGCGTCGCTGCCGCTGTACATCTACCAGCAGTTCGCGCAGAGCGCGGGTTCCGGTGCGGCCTACGACCGTGCCTGGGCCGCGTCCCTCACGCTGATCGCCTTCGTGATGATCCTCAACCTGGTGGCCCGCGGCATCGCCCGCTGGAAGGCCCCCAAGACCGGTCGCTGACGCGACCTACTCAGCGACCGATCTGAATCTCTGGAAGTGAAGCAATCATGTCCAAGCGAATCGACGTAAGCGGGCTGACCGCCTACTACGGCTCACACAAGGCAATCGAAGACATCTCGATGACGGTCGAGCCCCGCTCGGTGACGGCCTTCATCGGCCCCTCCGGCTGCGGCAAGTCGACGTTCCTGCGCACGCTCAACCGTATGCACGAGGTGACGACCGGCGGCCGGGTCGAGGGCAAGGTGCTCCTGGACGACGAGGACCTCTACGGCCACGGCATCGACCCGGTGTCGGTACGCCGCGAGATCGGCATGGTCTTCCAGCGCCCGAACCCGTTCCCCACGATGTCGATCTTCGACAACGTGGCGGCGGGGCTGCGGCTGGCCGGCTCGTACAAGAAGAGCGAGCTGAACGACGTCGTGGAGAAGTCGTTGAAGGGCGCAAACCTCTGGAACGAGGTCAAGGACCGCCTGAACAAGCCCGGTTCGGGTCTGTCGGGTGGTCAGCAGCAGCGGCTGTGCATCGCGCGGGCGATCGCGGTGGAACCGAAGGTCCTGCTGATGGACGAGCCCTGCTCGGCCCTCGACCCCATCTCGACCCTGGCCATCGAGGACCTGATCGGCGAGCTGAAGGAACGCTTCACGATCGTCATCGTGACGCACAACATGCAGCAGGCGGCGCGCGTCTCGGACCGTACGGCCTTCTTCAACCTCGCGGCGGTCGGCCAGCCCGGCCGGCTGATCGAGATCGACGACACGGAACGCATCTTCTCCAACCCGTCGGTCCAGGCCACCGAGGACTACATCTCGGGCCGCTTCGGCTAGACCCCGGCCGCCTCAAGAACCCCTCGCGGTGCTGCATGGCGGTGCCACCGCGAGGACGAAAAGGGCCCGCCCCCGGCTCCCGGGGGCGGGCCCGTTCGTTTGCTTGTTTGCCCACCCACCCACCCGACTCGGTTGGCCGAGAGGTGGCCCATGGGGGGCGTTCGTTTCTGCGGGTGCGTGGGGGTGCACGCACCTGCTTGCCCACCCGCCCACCCGTTTACGGTCGGCCGAGAAGTGAACCGCTCAAGAGACCGAGCCCGTCCGTGCTGCTTCTACGGCACCTTCTCGACCCACCGTAAACGGGTGGGTGGGCGGGAAACAGGGGGCCAGGGGGCGCAGCCCCCGGCATACAGCGGCGCCTACAGAACCGCCAGATCCACAACCCAGAACGCCAGCGCCGCCACAATCGCAGCCGCCGGCATCGTGATGAACCACCCCAGCACGATGTTCTTGGCAACACCCCACCGCACGGCCTTCACCCGCTTCGTCGCCCCGACACCCATGATCGCCGAGGTGATGACATGCGTGGTCGAAACCGGCGCCTTGAAGAGATACGCGGTGGTGAACATGATCGCCGCACCGGTCGTCTCCGCCGCGAACCCCTGCGGCGGATCCAACTCGATGATCTTCCGCCCCAACGTCCGCATGATCCGCCACCCACCCGCGTACGTCCCCAGCGACAGCATCAACGCGCAGACGATCTTCACCCAGACCGGGATCGGATCGCCGTAGGTCGAATGCCCGGAGATCACCAGGGCCATCACCACGATGCCCATGGTCTTCTGCGCGTCCTGGAGACCGTGCCCGAGAGCCATACCCGCCGCGGAGACGGTCTGCGCGATCCGGAACCCCCGCTTGGCCTTGTGCGGATTGGCCCGCCGGAAGATCCACATGATCGCCGTCATCACCAGATAACCGCCGACCAGACCGACGACCGGCGACACGAACATCGGCACGACGACCTTGTCGACGACCCCGTGCCAGATGACATCCGTACCGCCCGCGAGCGCGGCCCCCACCATCCCGCCGAACAACGCGTGCGACGAGGACGACGGCAGCCCGAAGTACCAGGTGACCAGGTTCCAGGTGATCGCGCCGATCAGCGCCGCGAAGAGGATGCCCATCCCCTTCGACCCCTCGGGCGTCTCGATCAGCCCCTCACTCACCGTCTTGGCGACCCCGGAACCGAGAAACGCACCGGCGAGATTCATGACGGCGGCCATCGCCAGCGCCGCGCGCGGAGTCAGCGCCCGCGTCGAGACGGACGTAGCGATGGCGTTCGCAGAGTCGTGAAAACCGTTCGTGTACGTGAAAAAGAGCGCGACCAGAATGGTCACGACCAGAGCGAAGGTGTCCATGGAGAGGTCAGGACTCCTTGACGGCGATGGTCTCCACCGTGTTCGCCACGTGCTCGAACGCGTCCGCCGCTTCCTCCAGCACATCCACGATCTGCTTGAGCTTCAGCACCTCGATGGCCTCGTACTTGCCGTTGAAGAGCATGGCCAGCAGCTTGCGGTGGATCTGGTCGGCCTGGTTCTCCAGGCGGTTGACCTCGATCCAGTACTCGGTGAGGTTGTCCATCGTGCGCAGATTCGGCATGGCCTCGGCGGTGAGCTCCGCGGCCCGCGCCAGCACCTCGATCTGCTGCTCGACGCCCTTGGGCAGTTCCTCCACGTTGTAGAGGACGACCAGGTCGACGGCCTCTTCCATGAAGTCCATGATGTCGTCGAGGCAGGAAGCGAGGTTGTAGATGTCCTCGCGGTCGAAGGGCGTGATGAAGGAGGAGTTCAGCTGATGGAAGATCGCGTGCGTGGCATCGTCACCGGCGTGTTCCGCGGCCCGCATACGCTCTGCGATCTCGGCCCGGCCGGCGGTGTCCGCCCCGAGCAGTTCCATGAGGAGTTTCGAGCCCGTGACGATGTTGTCCGCGGACGCGGCGAACATGTCGTAGAAGCTCGTCTCCCTGGGGGTCAGACGAAAGCGCACAAGGGGTCCTCGGGAAGCATGGGTTTCGGTCAGGCTGATGCTAAGTGCATCATCCGGCCACGGCTAATGGGCCGTCCCCCAGTGTCGCCCATCAGGCACAGTGATCCGCACGGGGGCGTACCAAGGGCCCTATACCCAGCAAAGTTCGTTACGATATACCCACTAGGGGTATATGTCTGGAGGACGCGATGGACGCCATGACGACCACCGAGGCCGACGCGGCGGCGGCGCCCTCCGAACCGGCACACGAATCGACCGACGCACCGGTCACGCACGGTTACCACCACCAGAAGGACGAGCACCTCAAACGCCTGCGCCGGATCGAGGGCCAGATCCGCGGCCTGCAGCGCATGGTCGACGAGGACGTCTACTGCATCGACATACTCACCCAGGTGTCCGCCTCCACGAAGGCCCTGCAGTCGTTCGCGCTGCAGCTCCTGGAGGAGCACCTGCGGCACTGCGTCGCCGACGCGGCGGTCAAGGGCGGCGAGGAGATCGACGCGAAGGTCGACGAGGCGACGAAGGCGATCGCCCGACTGCTCCGCACCTAGCGCCCCGGCCTCTCGGGGATGTCCCGTTCCTCGGCGACCTTCAGCACCTCGTCGATGCTCTCCAGGCTGAGCCGGTCCTCGGCGGCCGAGGCCGCGATGATCAGGTCTCCGCACAGCTCGATCTCGGCGAGGGCCACGTGGTCCTGAACTGCCGTACCGCCGACCGGAGCCACGTGCATCACCTCTTCTCTGCCGTCACCGACTTCCTAGAGTAGGGAGCGGTCTACACAACGCGCATGGCACGGACGGGCTAGTCCTCACCCCGCCGCACACCGATCGTTTCAGGTCACTTCTCGGCGATCTGCCCGGCGTAGATGTCCTTCGACGCCGGAAGCCGTACGTCCACGGGAGCCCCGAAGTCGTACAGCAACGTCGTCGAGGCGACCGCCACCGGGTTGTGGCGCTGCCCGTTGACGAAGCTGAACCGCTGCCGGAGCTTGCGGACGCGCCCCTGGTCGTCGAGGTAGACGTCGAAGGGCACCCGGGCGGTGGCGAACCCTTTCGCCGCCGACCTCAGAGCCGCCTCGTTCCCCTCCGACGCGCTCCGCGCGGCGACGGCGAGATCGGCGACCCCCTGATAGTGACGCACCGAGGCCCCGGCCACCTCCGTCTTCCCCAGATACGTCGCGGCAGTCGTCCCGCGCAGCAACTCGGCGGCGGCGTACGGGTCGGTGGCGCCGCCGGTCACGAGGTTGCCGTCGGACAGCGTCCCGGTGTCGACCCGTACCCATTTGTCGGCGGGCACTCCGGCCCCCCGGTTCTTCATGAACAGGGCGCCCGGCGCGAGGAGTTCGGTGATCGGCCGGTGCTCGCTGGCACCGGCCGGGTCCTGCGGCAACTGCACCTTCAATCGGCCGAGTTGGCGGCGGAAGTCGTAGATGCCCTCGCCGCGGATGGTCACGCGGGTGCCGCCGGTGGCCATCTCCATGGACGTACGGGCCTGTGAACTCCCCGCCGCGACAAGGGTGTCGGCCGCGCGCCGCACCACCGCGGACGCGTCCCCGGCACCGCGCGCGTCCGCGGTCGCCGCCCCGTCACCGGCACTGCACCCACCGGTGCCGACACAGACCCCGACCATGAGTCCCGCCGCGGCGACCGCCCCGCCGGTCCTCCTGTGCTGCCGCTCCATAACCTGCCGTACCCCCGTACGTCGTCACGGGCCCCTGTCGTTCCGCTTAACGACGGGTGGGTGGGCCCGTCACGCGCTGTGGCGGCCGTACAACCGCCCTATGACCGTCGCGCGACCGCCATACGAGCGCTTTACCCGGGCTCGGTACCTTGGTCGATGTGGCGCAGCAGGACGAACGACAGGCTCCCCCCGCACATCCCGAACATCGCACGACGACGGTCGAGCAGGGTCCCTTCTGCTTCGCCCGCTGCGTCTGTGGCTGGCGGGGCCCGGCGAGACGGGCGAGAAGCCAAGCGAGGACGGACGGCGCAGGACACCACCCGCCTGTTCCGAACCTGTGACATGCGCACGAGAACTTGTGGGGATCGGGCCGTATCTCATTCCACGTAACCCCACAGGAGGCGAAATGGAACGGCGTTCGTTCATAGGTGGCGGCGTGGCCGCGATAGCGGCGGTCGCGACCACCGCGTGCAACGGCAAGAACACCGGCGGCGGTGACTCGTCCGCGACGGCGGCCAACGCCTCCACCTCGACGAGCACATCGGGCCTGCGCACCACCACCGCGGCCGCCGCCGCCAACTGGGCCGCCCTGGCCCGTGAGCTGGACGGCACCCTGGTCCGCCCCGGTGACGCCTCCTGGAAGACGGCCCACCAGCTCTACAACACCCGCTTCGACTCCCTGAAGCCGGCCGCGGTGGCGTACGTCGCGAACCCCGACGACATCCGCTCGGTCCTCTCCTACGCCCGCGCCCACAACATCCGGGTCGCGATCCGCAACGGCGGCCACTCCTACGCCGGTTACTCCTCCGGCGACGGCCGCCTGATCGTCGACGTGTCGAAGCTGAACAAGATCAGGGCGAGCGGCTCCTCCGCGGTCGTCGGCGCCGGCGCCAAGCTGATCGACGTGTACCGGGGCCTCGCCGCGAAGGGCGTGACGATCCCCGCCGGTTCCTGCCCGACGGTCGGCGTCTCCGGCCTCACCCTGGGCGGCGGCCACGGCGTGGTCTCCCGGGCGTACGGCCTGACCTGCGACAGCCTCACGCAGGCGACGCTGATCACGGCGGACGGCAAGCAGCTGGTCGCCAACTCCACTGAGAACAAAGACCTGTTCTGGGCGCTGCGCGGCGCGGGCAACGGCAACTTCGGCGTGGTGACGGAGCTGCAGTACAAGACCCACCCCGCGCCGCAGGCCGTATCGGGCTATCTGACCTGGCCGTCGTCGATGGCGGCGGCCGTGGTGAAGGCCTGGCAGGAGTGGGGCCCGGACCAGCCCGACGAGATCTGGTCGTCCTGCCACCTCACGAACACACCGGGCGGCACCCCGCGCGTCTCCGTCGCGGCCTTCTCCCTCGGCACCTACAACGAACTCCAGAACGCGGTCGACAAGCTGGCCCACCTGGTCGGCGGCAACGCGACGAGCGTCTCGCTGAAGCGGCACACGTACGAGGAGTCGATGGAGGCGTACGCGGGCTGCACGTCGTTCTCGACGGACGCCCAGTGCCACCTGCCCGGCTCGACCCCGGGCCGCTCCCCGCAGGGCGCACTGGCGCGGGAGACCTACGTGGGCCGCTCCGACTTCTTCGACCGCTCGATATCGGCCACGGGCATCCAGACCATGCTCAACCAGATGAAGGCGGTCCGCGGCAACGCGGGCGACATAGCCCTGACGGCCCTGGGCGGCGCGGTCAACCGCGTCTCCCCCACAGCAACGGCCTTCGTCCACCGCCGCTCCCGCATCCTGGCCCAGTACCTGGTCTCCTGGCCCTCCGGCACAGCCGGCACATCGGCCCAGTCCTGGCTGACGTCCTTCCACAACGCCATGAAGCCCTACGCCTCCGGCGCCGCCTACCAGAACTACACAGACCCGACCCTCACAAACTGGCGCAAGGCGTACTACGGCGACGCGTCAACCCGCCTGGCCACCTTGAAGAAGCAGTACGACCCGAATCACTTCTTCACGTACCCGCAGGGGCTGTAAGCATCGGTCCTGCAACGCCCGTCTTTTAGGGGCGCAGGACTGCATCCATCTGCGGCTCCGCCGCGCGGGCGCGACCCCCAGGGCGAGCAGTAAGCCCACGGCTCGGCAACACCCTCAGGGGCGCGGGGAACTGCGCGACCAGCCACAGCGGACCCGCACACGACGAACCGACCTCCCGGCGGAGCAATCACGCCGCGAGGTCCCGCTCCTCCGTCCCCGAAGTCTCCGTACGAGTCCCCGGAATCACAGCGCCCCGCCCAACCCCCCGGGCCCCGGCCGACCGAACCAGCCACCCGCCCCACGACGAGCCCTCGACCACCTTCAGCACCGGCGTAAGCAGAGCCATCGCAACCGGCGAGAGAAGCAGAGCAACAGCCGTACCCAGCGCGAACCCACCGACCACGTCGGTCGGATAGTGCACGCCCATATAGACCCGGCAGAACCCTTCGAGCAGCGCCACCCCGATCCCCACCAGCCCGAACCGCCGATCCGCGACGAACAACGCGACGCCCATCGCCATGGTGATGGTCGCGTGGTCGCTGACGAAGGAGTAGTCGGTCTTCCCGGAGATCAGCACATCGAGCCCGGTGTGGTCGAGGAACGGCCGGGGCCGCTCCACGAACCCACGAATGGGCACGTTCACAAGCACAGCGAGCGCGGCAGCGACCGGCGCCCACACCAGCGCGGCCACAGAAGACGCCGCATCCTCGTCCCCCCGCCGCCGCACGGACCACCAGCACCACACCACCACCAGCACCATCGCGACGAGCAACCCGTACTCACCGACGAACTCCATGCCCCGGTCGAACCAGTGTGGCGCGTCCTTGGCG
>Ga0307517_10015394_pt1 | contig 10168 bp, 6 predicted proteins | sample 23_EM_MG_FD_194515 | JGI IMG/M metagenome (GOLD analysis project Ga0307517, IMG submission 194515) | Populus trichocarpa ectomycorrhiza microbial communities from riparian zone in the Pacific Northwest, United States - 23_EM | ecosystem: Host-associated > Plants > Roots > Unclassified | place...
ATCGGCGTTATGCTGGTGTGCACTTTTGATGTCTCTGGTTCCAACCTCCTCGGTCTATCCTGCGCCTTTGGATCTGCCATCATCTTCGTCAGTTCCAACATCTTCTTTAAGAAGGTTATGCCCTCGGGAAACCAGACCTCCTCCCACAAATTGGATAAATTAAATCTATTATTCTATTCCTCCGGCATGGCTTTCGTCCTCATGATCCCCGTTTGGCTCTACTACGACTTCCCAAAGCTCTTGGCCGTATATTACGCCCCAAAACATTACACTTACCTCGGAGGCGACGACGAAGAGCGTGCCGCAGCCACCCACTCGGTCATGTACTATTTCCTCCTCAATGGCACCGTCCACTTTGCCCAAAACATCATCGCTTTCATCATCCTTTCCTCAACCTCTCCCGTCACTTACTCGATTGCTTCCCTCATCAAGCGTGTCGCCGTCATTTGCATCGCCATCCTCTGGTTTGCCCAGCCTGTTCACCCCGTCCAGGCCATCGGCATCGCCATGACCTTTGCCGGCCTGTACATGTATAACAACCAGGCCAAGAGTGATGTCGAAAAGGGTGAACACAAGATGCGCAGAGTCGAAGCAGCTCGTGACATGAGGCTCCCCTTCACCAAGGATTCTTCCGATGACCTGACTACAGCCCTATACCCCACCGCCCTCAATGTATCCGTCACATCCGCCCGAGATCGATCCTGGACTTCCCCCGTGCAGACACGCCCCGCCGACAACTTGCCTCTCATGTCCCACTATCAAAAGCCGTTCGAGGTGGTTCCTCCCACATCTGTTTATTCACAGCCTCCCCATAACCTTCACATCAAAGTCTACCCACCCTCTGTTCCGCTCCCATCCAGTGATGGTGACATGGTGGCCTTGTATCCTTCTCCCCCAGAATCCGTAGACTCTCCGCCACCGAGTCCCCCGCTAGCTGGCGACTCGCAAGGGCCAGATTTCGATTCATGGATGTCCAGGCGGTCTGCCGCGGTATCTCTCCAGTAGATGCCACCCCCTGTCTCCTAGAGGTTCTCTCCCTTGACCTTATCTGCATAAGTATCGCAATGGACTCTTATGTTGCATATCTCCTCACGAATCTTTACGCATCCGCCTTGTATAAGGACAGAGTTCCGGTTATACTCATCGTCACCACGCTGTGTCGATATCCATTTCCTGTCGTTTCTCCTATCTATATATCTATATATTACTGACTCTTTCTTCCCAACGTTCCCTCCACTTCAACTCGCGTACCTGTCTAGTGTAGATACCAACTCGGAAGAGGCGCCGCTTACTGGTGCTTCCTAATACTCAATCGCGCTGAACCTTGCCGGGCCCTGCCCCAGGGATGAGTAAACACGCCAGTGCGTAAACAAAAACCTGCTCAGGGAAGGGACAACCAGGAGCGAGGGCCTCGCTTGATGCCTCGAAAGAAGATCATACCGTTGTCGGTGTCAATGTCAACCTAAGCTTGACCGCTGACGGTGCTGTGGCCACCTGACACTTGGCAACAGAGTTGATGACCGGAACCTGATGCCCCCAGGGGGTCCAGCCAGTTTCCATGGGGATCCTACCGACGCTTTGCGATTCATCGAATACTTTCTTGCACGGCGACGTTGGGGTTCGGATTTCCTAGCCAGACAGTACGGATCCGACATGGGTGCCAGACTGGGTAACCGAGAGCCATTTACGGACCGAAGCCAAAACTCTTAGGCACCTGAACCAGAGAGCGCTTGTACTATTCTCCGGGGTTTGGCAACCAGAGCGCAAGAGGATCCAGCCACAACGGCACCGGCCTAGAAAGACGCCCACAAGTCCGTGCCGAGCGCTTTTGTCCAGGCATTCCCGAGTCCGTCACGCGCTCTGGCTGGTGGATCCTCTGGTGCAGGGCTACATCCCTTGTCAGTGATCGTCAGTGATAATACGTGGTCTGCTTGAGGAGACTAGTTTTGCGTGGTTCCCGCTCCCGGTGTAATCCCCGTCATAATGAGCGGGGAAATCAAACTTGTGGCAGACTGTGCATATTCTCCCAGCCCAACGGGATGACGAAAGGTTTAGGTTTCTCAACATTGCCGCCCGTCCATATACCTTTTCGAAAAGTGTGGCGGATCGTAAGCTTGACTCTACCTCCACCATCGAGCATGGCTCACACCGTCCTGTTTCCAGCGAAAAACTTCTTCTACCCCATCGGGAATACCTCAGCCGTCGTCCTAACCGATACACTTGCGCCTGAGGAACCGGCAGACCTGTTGTTGTTGGGTTGTGGAGACCCCCGTAACATCCTTTTCACTGTTTACAACCAAGCAGACGACAGTGCGTGCTAACAATTCGGTCCCCGTTTAACCGGCTTACCCCCTCATTTCCAAAGCCGAGAGACCGCTGGACTTCACTTGCTGCGATGTTGAACCCGCAGTATTGGGTACACTCCCTCTGTCCCGCGTCAAAAAGAAATCCAGCTAACAGAGGTCTCTTGATAGCCCGTAACGTCCTCCTCTTGACGATGATCGTAGACAATGAACTGTCCGAAGAAGTGCTTTCAAAAATATGGAACTCGTTCTTCCATTTCTTCCTCGACGAAAAGTCGCACTCGTTCCTGATCGCGCAATGCCAAACCCTCCTCGAGCTTTCCAATTCCATCACAACGTGGAACGACTCAAAATACTCCAAGTTTCTCCGCATGTGCAATGCGAACACCCTTCTCCAGCTCCGTCGTCACTGGGAGCTTTATGTCCGAGCTAGCCAACTTTCGTCCGCTGGTAAGAAGCGATTAAAGGACACGGTCCTTGATATTATCAAAACCACGACATCTACCAGACATGGGGGATCCAACCTTTTTCCTTCCCGATCAGCAGGCCCGTATTTCATCTCGTCCGTGGAACCTGCCAGCCAAGTCTTCAAACACTTTTGGAAGACTGGGATTACCTCTCTCGACACACGAGGTGTCTCCGCCGCGACACTCGTCAACCCAACGTTCGTCTACTCCTTAACCGGTGAAGGATTCGCCTTACACTACGGCACAACCCCAATTTCACCCTTCCATCTGGCCCCTGCATTCCTAAACAGTAAACGGGACACCCCTACGATGCAAGAGCTCGTCACCTGCGCAAAATCTCAATTTTCCACTTGGGCCAAGAACTTCCGCGCATTTTTTCGAGACAAACCGGGAAAACTCACCATCCGACTCTTTGCCGGCGATGCCATCTTTCTTTGTCGAGCTCTTATCAACCATGTCGGTAGCGGTAAAATACCCACAAACCTCACCGTCGCGCCGTGGAATACAGCTCCTCTCGTCCTCGATGGTGGAGATTACGGTCCCAGTGGAGGTGCTCCTACCTCCTTCAATATCATCGAAACCTCCAACATAATGGACCATATAGGGCTGTTAAACGTCCTCGTTGTTGCCCCTCCACTTCTATCTCCTAACCCGTCCGCCACCTTGTTCACCGAAGCTCTCCTATACACCGGAGAAGATGCGACCAAGAGCTTTACCACGCAAATTTGCGCCGACGTGTCCACGATGAGCCTGCTCCTAGACCTTGCGCCCATAAACTACCTCTCCAACTTCAACACACGTTCTAATGCCGACGAAATACTGGCGACCAAGTTTCAAATGGGGTTCAGACAGTATCATGAGCGAATCACGTGGAAGAGGCCAACGACCGGCGACTCGGTAATCGCATCGCAACCCCACAACCCAGTCCGGATTTCCATCTCCTTCGAATCCCAGAACCTTGTCAAACTCTTATTCGATATTTACCTCAAGATGTTCGCATCTGACGATACGATGTCTCGCCTATCAAACCCTCTACAGTATCTACAAGGCTCAGATACGGTGCATTACATCCGAGAAACCTTCGCGGTTTTCCTTGCGATAGTCAAGCGGCGTGCGAACGTCGACTGGGACTCCACAATGGCTGCTCTTCTCGACCGCTTGGACACCGACAGAACCCTAATGATGGGTATGTCTAACTTTCAAGACCTCTGTACCCACCTGCATCGGGCGGGAGTGTATACTGCCAAGTTCATGCGCACCCCCGTCGTGAAGGAAGGAAGATTCCGAGGATGGACTCGGGTTCCCCCCACGGTTACCGTCGTTCTAGCAGTCCCTCGCACCGCGCTTCGGGTTCTATCAGACATGGACCCCAACCAAGTGGGGACCCCAATTTTGCACGGGAACTTGCACGGTCTGGTTACACACAATATCTTTGCTTCTTTGAAGGTGGGATTTGGCGAGATCACACCCTCCGGCACGGATGCTCGTCCTGGGGTAGTCTTCGAGTCAGACCCATCTTCCTGGACTGGAACATCTCCCCTCATCGTCTCATTCTCGGTCCTATCATGTGCGTTACACATCGAAGACCCTGATGTCATGACTGTCGCCCTCAGCCTCCGCTCCACACCCCAAACAACCATGACATTTGTACCGAAGCTGGGCATGTTCCTTAGCATCTTCACTGCTCCTCTGATGGATCGCTCTCAAGTCTTCGTGATACCGGATGAACCTCTAGGATTGGATGAGTCGCTCGACAAGATTTTTGCCACCCCCAACTGCCGACAAAGCAGTGTTTCTGTGACAACCGACCCCCAGGGTCGTCGTGCCACCGCACTCACTGCCCGAACCAACATCACGGACCTTCCTACCAAAGACATCCTCTCAGGCGGTGCCGAAGTTTCGTCTCACCAAGTATCTCCGTATGTGATGGAGGTTAGAATCGGCCAGGCGAGACGGTCCTTGGTCTACCCCCTCCCTGTGATTGGCAGCCGTTCGAAACTCAGGATTGCTCGAAAGTCCTCTTATGTGGAGGTATGTTACCTACCCCCCCGTAACCCTGGTTCTACCTCACTGAATATGGTATAGATTCTCGTTCCAATTGCAGAGCCGCTCCAACCGGACGGTTTCGCTGTCAATCGATTCCCAATCCCACTCTCTGACAAGGTTGGAACGCCTTGGAATATACACCACCTACAACTGGATCGCCTTCCCGTCTTGGATGTTTCCAATCCACCCCGTGTGGATTGGATCGCACCGCATCTGGGACTCACTATGACTGACAGGGAGCTAGATCTAAGGAAACGGGATATTCGCACGGACACTCTCACGAACGTCAAAACAACCATCCACGCCATTCTCGTTGGCGCGGCCGGGGTACAGCAACGCCAATCACGGGTATTTGGGTTAAATGTCAAAGGGAACGTCGATACCGTCATTTTCGTCCCCACGCTCCGCTTCGATCTCGCATCCCACACCCTCGTTGCCGACGCATACGTACTACCTCTCAACCATGATCGCTTGAGAAAGGTAGAAAGAACGTTGGTGGCGATCATCGGGGATCTGCTTCACGTGGAACTTTGGGGTGACGAGGTTGCAACCTGGAAACGACTCTTGCCAGCTCTGGCGGAAAGGTGTCGCACGTGGAAACATGGTCCGAATTGTGAATTCCTGGCCAAAAAAACGATTCCACTGTCCTTGGAACACGAAAATGACCCCTTGTGTAGTTGCGGCAAAGGGAAGGACGTCAGTGCAGCGTTTATGAAGGAAAAGAAGTGGGAGTCTGCGACGCCTTTCGTCACTCGTATTGCCATCGGCCCGATCTTTGGAGTACCATACATTGAGGGTGTTGGCGGCTTCACGGGCACAATGCTGCAGCAGATCGGCAAGGAATTTGATGGCCTCCTCGAGCATGGATGTCTCGATGTATGTACACGTTGCGGTGGTCCTGGGAAGCCAAAATTGCTCGTCTGTGGGGCTTGCAAGAGGATGAGCTATTGCTCGGCTGGGTGTCAGAAAGAGGACTGGAAGAAACATAAGTTGATATGTAAGTTGATGTGTAAGAAGTAATTCTCTTCGTCGTTCCTGATGTACTACTACCGTTACTGTAAGAGAAACATTTGCGATCGAGTGGCTCCTGGCCATACACATCGTAGGCCAGCTGCCAGGCGGCACTACGTTGCAGCGATGTCAGGTCACCAATCCTGGGAGTGAAAAAAGCTTTGTCAGTTCGCGACGGTCACTCCCTTAGAGTTGGGAGACAAAACTGCCCCTTGGATCCGGCAACAGTGTCGCGCTCTCCGTGGCTGATCACATGAGCATGATACGATAAGCCGACCGATACAATTGCAATTCCCGCGGAAAATTACAAAAGGGCTATCAGAACCTCATACGATGTAATGCGAAAACCGGACGAATCCCAGCAATTGTATTGGTCCTGAAGTATATACTTACGCATCTATCAATCGCCGGTAAATCTCGCCACGTACACCACCATCCTTCCCTTCTTCACGTTCATCGGCCTGACCTCCGTAGGGTGAGCAGGTCCGCCAGTCACGTTGATCAGTAACAACCAGCTCGACCCAAGCGGAATTTAATTTGTATCATGCGTCAATTCCTTCCAGCTCTCCGATGCATCGACGTAGTCTGGTCGACAGTACGCTGCCGGGTAAACCTGATCCAAATGGGTATTGTGGCGCGACGTCTCCTACCCTCCAGACGTCGAGGAACCATGCAGCTAGAGACGGTTAGCGATTCTCACAGGGTGATCACATAGTTAGGCGTTCACCCAACAGATGGGAACATGCATGTCGTCATGGACTGTTATCTAGTAGTACACGACTTTACTGTACCAGTTCAGAGGCTGGTTTTGCAAAGTACGGCTTGCAGCACTATCACGTACCCTCAATTCGTAATCATTCCAGGCAACCTCCTCTGGTTCGTCTATTGCACTGGCATCGAAGGGAGCGGGGTGGTCCAACTCGCCGAATACGGGAGCAGCAATCGGGTCGTGGTCATCCTCGACGGGGACATACACCGCGCCAAATGGAGCAAAAAGCTCGGCTCATAACCTGTATGTACATCCACATGGATCCGGCCGCGCACCCGTGACGGGGACCTGGAATTCGAACGGTCAGGTGGTGCTATCTGCAACAGAGGAAAACTTACCGATCACGGTCCCAATTACTTGTATTCTGAAGACACAGAGATAAGGATTAAACGACGACTTGAAAGGTTCCCCCGTTATCCTCGGAAGAAGACAACTTAATCTCCTTCAAACAGGCGGAACGCGGGGAAACGGCGCTGGTTCGACTGTGGGAATTTCAGAATCTAACTTTCCCGTTGACGTCGGTGCTGCCACTGGCATCATCGACTGTTTCGACGCCGATCACGGGCTGATGAAAACAAGATAGCCTAGCCTTTGAAACCATTGACTCTTCGGGACCCGTTCATGCTACCTATGAGCGGCGTGTCGGGAATCAGAAAGCGATTTCCGTGATGGAGGTTCAGTGAGTACATCACAAATCCGCAAGACAGAGGTACCTGTGGCGTTGAATTCTGTAGGACGATCCCAGATCATTATGGACAGTTCCGACAACTGTCGTCCTTCGGCCGAACGTGAGGATCGTGCCTGCAAGTAAGCCGTCCTCGTGGACGGGTCGGACGGTGGTGTGCGATGGAGTCGTGAGCGGGTTAACGGTTAACGTCTAGTCAATTGGAGAAGTGACGGTCGACAGAGCCAGGGTTTCCAGCGGCGCCTTGCCGACTCTGTACCAACAGAAGTGCTCAGGAACCACACCCTCTCCAGTTCGGTTGATCGACTTCGAGCTGAACGTACAGTGCTTAAATTCCACGATAGTAGTAGTATACATTAGGTTTAGATGCGAAGAAAGATAGAACGCCGCCGATACGCGCCGATAGCAAACAAAATACAAGAGGGTTCTAGGACACACGAATTTTTCGAAAACCAAGGAAACATTTATTATACACGCACGAAGAGGCGTGGTTCGACTCGGAGTCTCGTCCACAAAACAAACAACGAGCCAACTATCAATGTCACTCCTGCGGACAGTATCATCCCGAGATGGGCGTGGGGAATGACCTCCGGGAGTCGACCAGCTACCGGCCCACCAGCCATAGATCTAAGCAAACAGATGAATTATCTCCCAGATGCTGCTCGATGTGCAAACTCACGGGAAGGAGATTAAACAATAGAGAAGGCCGATTCTGCTTCCAACCTCTTCAACTCTCGAGATATCTGCGATACAAGCGTTGATGAGGGCAATGAACCCGCCGGAGAAGAACCCGTAGGACAGAGCAAAGGTGACTTCAAGCGCGACCCGGCCGCCAGGCGCAGAGACGAACGAAGTTGGAAGCCATAGCGCCATACACGAGACCCCCGAGAACAAAGCACATGGGACAATGAGGTTGAAATGGCCGATGCGGTCGGACAGGGTCGCAGGTACGATTCGACCAACCAGCCCGCCGACGTTCATGATCGCCAGGATGTACGTAGAAAGGCTGTCCTCGCGGGGTCCAACGCCATCAGCCTGATCTCGCACAAAGTCGACAATATAGAAAAATGGGATATAGAGACCTGCCGTAAAGTCAGTCTCAGGGTGCTGTGGGATGTCGTGAGATCCATACCAAACGCTATTGAGGCGCTTCCAATGACCAGTAACAAATATCTGCTATCCTTGAAACAGCGGGTATAATCCTTCAATTTGAAGCTAGTGGGGGATAGTGGGCGGACAGAGGTGATTGTGAGGGCAGAGACCCCACAACAGAGGAGGCAGAGGAAACCTGATATCCTGACTGCATTTGGAAAGCCAACCTGAGCGAAGAGACGACGGAGCATAATAGGGAAGATGACCCCGCCGGTGCTAGATCCGGCCGCTGCAATTCCGAGAGCGGTGGCGCGGTATTCTGTGAAATGGGTCGCGACCGACGATACCGACGGATAAAACCTGTGGAATGCCGCGCTAAACAAGGCGGACACTGCGTTGGATGAGGGGAACTCACATCAGCCCGACCCCCAGGCCAAACAATACACCATGCACCAACAAGTATTGATAGTAACTTTCGCATAAACTGATCATCATAATGCTTGATATGTAGATCGCAGCACCGATGACAAGTAATGGTCGTGGGCCATAACGGTCAAAGGAGCGCCCCACGATTGCCCCCTGATCGAATACAGTTAAGATCTTTACTATAGTGTCGTAGATAATCAAAGTGCTCACCGAAAAGAAGAACACCCAGAGTTGCAACGAACCGATCCAGGATATTTCGGAGGGGGAGTAGGAGCTGAGCTGGTTATTGCTGTACCACGATAGAAAGGTTCCAAACGCGCTCAACTGCCCAAAGGTGCAGAACAGAGCCAGAAAGGCCCCAAGGACGACGAGCCGCCTTCTCCAAGTGGGAATCTCCAGGATGGGCTGTTTTTGTTTTGGAGGCAAGGAAAGGTGTGAGCTGGCTGGGCTTTCGATGTCTGGGAGGTCCCAGTGTTGAGGGTGTGTGGGCTCGACGAGAGGGATCATAGCTTAGAGGGTCTATCTTATCAGACCTGGGGAGAGAACAGGGAGGACTGAGGTGCATCGGTGATTTCATCTTAAGTATGCAACTATTGCCGCCGAGCACGGCCAGCGACTGGAGGATTCGTTGTACACCCTGAGTGACGAATGACTGCAGTCGAGTTGGTACAGGCAAGTTTTCTCTGATGGGGAGCGATTCAAGACGGATCACTGGAGCATCAGGCGAATGCAGAACAGGTCTCGCGGTGATTAGGCGACCTCCGCAAGTTCCGGAGCAATTGAGAACAGGGTGTGCGAGAATGCCTGGCCCCCCTCTAGCGACGACAGACCGGGAAGTTGGCAGAAGGCGAGCCGACGGCATTCTCGAGCCAAACAGACAGAAACAGACGGCCTATCGGCGGCGAGACGCCCCCACAGAAGACGGCAGATTTGGCGTGGTGCATGGAGGAAACCGCGGGGGCTTCCTCCACATCGTCGACGCCCACTGTCCGCAATCTCAACAGATAGGGGACCCCTAGTGGTGAGCCCGCCCACGCCCGCCCCAGGGGACAACACTTGTGCGAAAACGGACATCTCCTTTGCTCCATCACTCCCAATAAGTAGCCGGCCTGCCACGTGACCGAGGGGCTCGAACAATATGCTGTGTCTCTTTGCCCGAGATATCCCTCCAGCTCCGCGTCAAGGTGCCGCAGCTTGTCTAACACTCTGTCGCACCCCATCCCCAGCAATCTTACACCAGAGGCAGAGGATCTATCTGTTTGAAACAGGAGGCGTTCCCAAGCCTGTGTTGCTACGCAGCAGTCAATTGTGATCTAACACAGTGGGAACTACGCCAGTACTTGCACCGCCGGCATTCACCTCAATACTC
>Ga0307517_10015395_pt1 | contig 10168 bp, 9 predicted proteins | sample 23_EM_MG_FD_194515 | JGI IMG/M metagenome (GOLD analysis project Ga0307517, IMG submission 194515) | Populus trichocarpa ectomycorrhiza microbial communities from riparian zone in the Pacific Northwest, United States - 23_EM | ecosystem: Host-associated > Plants > Roots > Unclassified | place...
AGCTGAGTGGATATCTAACGCTTTCCCAGAATATTTATTGCTTATGAATGGTACTCCGACGGACAGAATATAGGGGAGGTAAGGCCAGTGTGTATTGATGGAGATTCAAGGTTGAATTAGACTCCGCTAGGTCCTGATTGGAGAACCCCACAAAACGTGGATAGGAGAACGTGGCAACGGAAGAATTTTGACCGGAAATTAGTGATCACGGCAATCGGTCCGTTATTGATCCAATGATATGTCTTCACCGAAATCTAAAGGTACACAGGGCCCCGTTTCAGCTTCAGGACTCATTTATTTTCCATGCATCCAATACAATTTAATGGATATAGAAAGCTATATAGTTGCATAGAATCAGATACAGGGGCTTTTTTTAATCACATCAGTCATACCCAAAAGGTTTATACCGACAATCTGGCTGAGCAAACGTAAACGTCCAATTAAAGTTTTGGCTTTCCCTAGGATCATTTTTCAGTCCCCTCGCGACAATGTTTGGAAGTTATATCATTCGCCATTGCTCAGTCAGAGCACATTCGCATAAATTGAGCACGAGCAACCATGGCCAGACTAGAAAGGTGGGTCCGACGACTCGGTGTAGTTCCCAGATTCCAAATAGTGTTGTTTTGATTAGATATATTTTTTATTTCCAAGGGGTCTTTCCCACGTCTCCCTATGGCACCCAATCAGCTGTGGAGCCAGAGTTCCTCGCCCTATCGCAAACCTCTCATGTCAACGTAAAATGTCAAACCCGGACACGGATAACTTGGCACTTGACAACGCTGCTGGTGAGCATTCTGTTGTCTACTTACTAACTGTTCTGTACCTATTTTTAGTGACGTCAACATTACAAATTGCTGTACCATTTCGACCAAAAGTTCACGATTTTGGAAAAAAAATTCACACCGAGATGGCCGATAAATGGGCGAATATACCCTTTTTCAATGTTACGCTTTACGTGAATTTACAGTCGACTGTCGAATTGCAAAACCAGTCGAATGATGATCAACGGCGCGCCACACAAATGTGGGCGCGCAACGAAATCGCTTTGGTGTAAACTGTACATGCGACGGAAGTTCCATTGGGACTGAGAAAGTGCACATGATTCCAGAGTACTTCGTTTGATCATCCCGGTGCACTTCATTTTGAGAGTCGACAGACTTCATTCATTGTGAATCGTGAGAGCTTGTCATTAACTGAGCGACACAGCGAATATATATCTGATGCTCAGTAAGTGGCGCTAACATTCCAATAAACGCTTGAATGCTGCAATGCTGCAATGACCTTTCATAGACAGTTTCAAGGCGCTTCTTCCCAACCTCCGGAGTTTTGAACGACAGCCTTAATAAATGTGCATATTATATATCCCCCCAATGGATTTACAGTGCCTCTTATAGACGTACGTAGTACATTGTGCGTGCAGTCAATCCATCGGTCTATATTCATTCTTGAAAGCTCTAAGAAATATACCATTCATCTTCATGGTTGATCCTCACCGGCACATCGCACCGTGCACACCTCTCAAGGTATCGGAAATGGGTCCACGAGCCGGAAGCCTTCGGGAAGAATTCCAAGGAAGACGAGGTGCATCCGCGGAGAAGACAGGGGGTGTCCGATCCTGTCCATGCATCGGATGGACTGACACCGATGTGTGTCTTAGACGCCGGATGTGGGGTATTAGAGCTTTAATTGAACGAATATCAATGGATCAACTGGAAATGCGGGGAATTGTGGGTTGACGCCGGACGGTAGAATAACGGCCTGCCGTCGACGGATTGGGATGTTCCGCGGCCCAACAACAAAACTTCTGGGGTCACTCGATCAGCGCTTGATTCAATTGATTATCGATCATTTGTTCGATCATTAATTTGATTCGGCTCGACTGAGTTGGGACTCGAGGACTATCATAACATACTAAGTGGGCGAGTACAATTGACAACGGGAACAAAAGGAAGATTCATGTGGGCCACCCGGCCAGAGCTTGTATTGTTCGTATTACTTGGAATGAATGCACACAAAGAAGATTGAAGACAATAAATCGCCACTATGGGTCCTGTACCTTGGCCCGAGCATCCCACATCAGTGTTGTGGCCGCTGTTGTTGCCGCTGTTGTTACCCAGTTGTCAAATGGACATCATGAGATGGTCCTAAACTCAATGTAAACAACCAACAAGGATTGTTGAACAAGTGCAGTAGATCCCCAGAGGGGGCCATGAATGGAAAATCGATCTTGTTATCGATTGGCCCGAGCGCTTATAAGAAGACCAAGTCTCCGTGTGCCAAAACAGGAAAATCAACGATCGAATGATCGAGATGCTGTGGGGTGAATTCACCGACGAGTATGGGGTATTCAGCCATGCTTGGATCATCAAACACAGCAGAGCTGACTCACTTGTCGGTCTTGGTCTTCCTTTCCAAGTATCAATGACCCACTATATGGATTATATGTCCCGGGCATCCGAGTCCGCTCCGTGACTCCCGTCTCCGGTGAGGAAGGAACTAACACCACGAGTCGCATTCCGTCGCATTTTTCCTTCGCCCGAAACCTTGATTTAGACTACTGAACAGCTGCCACTGTGCCACTCACCTTTCGGATTCACTGTCCGAATCCCGCACTACGGAAAAACCTCGTAAATGTGCATGTCTGTCAGACCAATTTTTCCTCTTGGAGTGAACGTGCCCAGTTGAGTGTTCCATTGGGATACTTACCATCCTTAGGTTCCTTTATATGTTCCTTGCATTCGGATGGAGCCGCCGAATCGATGGCTGTTCACAATCGGCGCCTTGATGTGCGACGTTCGGTGCAGTGGACCACAACAATGATTGAGGCTACGGCCCTTTACGAAAGTTCACGTCACCTCGAACTAAAGCATACAGGCGTTTCAGAATCAAGACTAGTATGTAGTGTAATTCAAGCCGAACTATTCGAACTACTTTTTTTGAGGCGTAAGCATCGCACACGTGCGATCAACAAAAAAAATACAACTATAGCAATGATGTTCAGTGAGCGTGTGGACTCGGAGGTATGTTGTATCTGGGGAGATGCGGACATATGCCTTTATGCAAGACAACGTTATGCGGCGTCCGGGACAGAGTTCTTTACGTCACGGTAAACCGATGACGGCCCGACCTATGGCCATAATCTGATCGCAGTGGGAACATACCTAACGAACACAACATGAAGGATGCAATAGTCGTAAGCAAGCTGCCATTCTGAACGTCAAAACGTGTGGTTTATTCGTACTTAGTTAACGATCCAGAAGGCTGGCGATTGACTCCGAGGGTAGACACTCCTGGCCTTGGTGGGACAGTAATGCACACATGCAACTAAACTGTTGAAGCCTGCCAAAGATCTGAATTAAAAATCCCGGTGCCCGAAGAAAAAGGGCATTGAAAAAGTCAGCCCGTCATCTGCACCTCGCATTCGGCCAGGCCTTGGAGATGGAGCCCGAGAACGTTTGGGAAAATATCGTAAACCCAAAGAAAAATGAGGAGATCAAGGAAAGCAATACGGAGTAATCTTGGACGGCTTTGATGTATAAGCACAGAAGAAATATTTAAGCGGACGAGGGTCGTGCGTGCGTGCGCTGCGACGGTGCGCAGAGGATAGTATCCCGGTCACGGTATTCACGCTCGTTGCGAGTAACAATAGTGTAGCAACAATGGATTCGATGCGTCGAGTCGGTTTCGGGAATTTCAACGGAAAAATCCCTCCCCGGTGTTCAAAGCGCAAGTGGAGTGGAAGTGGTGAGAGAGAATAGTTAAATTTAAAGTAGAAATTGCCTCCGTCGAAGCATGGCTCCCAGGTGTCATCGGCATTTTACGAGATCAACATCTTTTTTGTGTCCGCTTAAATCTCAGCGTCGACAGTGACCCGGACGTCTTCAATGGGGGGTTACTCGGGGCTCTGGTGTTGGCGAGCGTTGGTATGTAATCGTCTTCAGGCATCAGGCAGGCCCTGACGCCAGCGTCCACTAAACTCGCCAGTCAAGACCTATGAGTAAGAGATCTCGGTTGGTTTTTATTATTTAAATCACTTTGCACCATGAGGCATAAACCCCGCCACACACCGGTAGTATTAGGCGCACACAATGCTTTCCAAAAAAGGCAATTGGTCCACCACGAACGAGAGGCCTGCAGTGATTTTGATCCATTATATCCATACGGCGCTAGAAGTTCGTGCCTAATACTGCCTAGTCCAGAATGTGCTTGGTTACGTAGTATCCACCCATGATATTTTGATACAACTGTCAATGGGGTTGATATGGAAGTCGGTGGGTGGCGAAGTGGGGGCGGGGAGTGTCAATTACAACGCATGGCGCGCTCAAAATTGAAGCAGAGCACGAAATATCAGATGACGCCTCAATCATGGGTGCTAACTTGTACTTTCTCCTCTCCTCCGTTTTCTCCGGGTCGGAGTTGATATTAGCACTCAGCCAGGAAATTTATAGCCCTCGAGATATTTCACTGACAGACATCAAGAAATTGTCGAACGAGACTGAGCCATGTACATAGACCCCTTCGTTGGAGCTTCGTTCCTAATCATTGCCGTATTGCACACCCGATAATTTTAGGTTCTGGGGGTATACATTGCAGTCGAGGATAGAAGTCGGCTGTGCCGAGGCAATTCTGCCTCCGCACAGGGGCCTTCCCTCCTCGGAGAGAGTTCAAAAATAGAAACCCCCGCCGGGACCCACTGCGCACTGAAGAACCTGCGTAGATCACACCGTGGACTTCCAACCCCGCACTGGAGTTTGGAGCTATACTCACTCTTCCCCCGCCTGATTAAGAGTGCTAAGCCATCGGAAGTGAGAAGACACCGTCAATGGAAGGGGGGAACAGCGGGGAGGGGGGTTTGTTATCTGTTGTTATAAGCCCCCGCGGTGCTCGAGCTAAGAACGCCACCTCCGGAAAATCGGAGGTTACTTATCACAGCCTCAGGCTCCAGAATCACTTGGGCCAAGTGATTCTGGGGGTTGAGCTACGCTCATCAAGCATCACTGAGGTAGATGACTGGTTCATGATGCTGACTGGATGATGATCATGTAACAGTCATAGTTTTGAATTTATAATTATACCTCGTCGTCATCATGATCAATGAGACGCGAGGACGTCGTAGTTCGGGGTGTTCCTGTCGTTCATCATTTACCCCGTTGACGCGAAATTCGTTTCGTTCGTAAAGGGAACGTGATTGTCTAGAACCTTCAATGGAAGAAAGTTTGGAAGTTGGGAAGACTACTAAAAATCATTTATACATCATCAGCCTCATGCCGCCTACGTGAAGATTTATTTTTGCGGTGCCATGGATATCTCGGCCGACTGAAAGTCTTGATTTATGAAGGGAGCATTACACTAATAAAAAAAAACCCTTCGAATCCTCGTGTTGGGGTAGAGTGGGAATGAAATAGAATAAGTAAGTATAAAGTGCGGTACACTGCTCGGCTGATGGAATTTCGTGAATTAATATTGGAGGGGGGGGCAGGCAAATCCGTTTACTCGCAGACACACGGCTGGCGTGCATTTTTCTCTTGTTTATTTTATCAGTGGTGTCCCTTCATAAAACTCCCGTCATCGTAGCTTTTGAGAGTGAAGAATGAGTAGCTTTCCTGGAAAGCGTTCTAAACATAAGATTCAATACCGGGATTTCTAGAACTGACGTTGCCGCCCATGCCGAGTGCCACTGAGAAACCATAGGGATCTTTTCGGCAAATGGCTTGAGTTCTACGAAGGAAAGGTGGTCTCTAAAACAAGAAGTAGAACCCACAGAGGCTGGAGGGCGAGTCTAAAGGAGGGACCTCTTCCCCATGTCGGATTTCAACTTACCGCATAATTTCTTCTTGACTTAATGTAGGGCTTCCGGATGTTCAATATAACTGCAAAAAATGTTCAACGGAAGTAGATCGTTACGGAGTCTTTTCACGATCGATGAAGGGATATAAAGACCATAAAGGTTTAATTGAGGTTTGAGAGGCGAAGAACTTTTAATGAGAGGAAATACGAATCCGAGCTGACGGTGATGAGCGCTCATTGGTCATTTCTCGTTTTGTTCAAAGCTTCGGGGATCTCCCAAACACAAAAACACCGAGCTACGGGATTTACCAGATTTACTACACATAAAGGAGAATGCCCCAAGGAGTCGTGATCATGATTGAGACAGGGGGTAGGAACAGGGTCACTTTTAAGTATATACAACCTTATACAGTTGATGGGACCCCAGCCTGGAGAAGTGAATTGGGCGGACATGAGCCCGGGAATTAGAGCAATTAGAATGTGAACGATCCTGCAATATCGAACAAACCACAACAACTTCACACACACCCCGGAGTCTAAACCGAAGACCCCGCGTTTTAGATCAATACGAAACGATAGAGGAGGATGCTGCCAGGATGGAGGTGACACATGGTAGACGGGTGACCACCCACAATCACATTGAGGTTGAAGCCCTACACATTCCGAGTCGGGGTATGTATCCCTCGAACACGAGTTACGGAGCATAGTTACAACCCTCGAATCGCGTGGCATTATGAATGCGCACATGTTAAATAAATAAAACAGCACCTGCAGCAACCCTGGTGACTGACGCGCAGGGACGACCTGAAGGACCACGACCGACGCACGGCCTCAGGTTCAGTTGCTGTTTCATTGGCTGAATTCGTTTGTGGTTGGGGTATGGGGTGGCCCGGCAATCCACATGTCGGGAGATTCCAGAAGAATTGTGAGTCAGAGGTAGGGCCATTGGCCCGTAGATAATAGGAGCCCCGCCGGACCGCCTCGACCTCAGACGACGATAGATGGAGAAGAGATCAAGGATCAACCACTTCCGGTGGAGTGGATTGGCCCCTTCCGCAATGAATTCATTCATTTCATTTCACCGTAGTGAAGGGAGCCTAGAGGGAGGGAAGGAGGACATGTAGTAGAGAAATGACACGGACGAGCACTTTCCGAGTCATCCTTAGCCCAGACTCCACGGAGAGGTTATGAAATCATTTGCAGATACAGATAAAGTTGTCGCGTCTAGAATGGTATGAAAACTCCCTTAGGTTGGTGCTAGAGTTGGAGCCATGACCGTGAAATAGGGATGGACGATGACGCATGGGTGCATGACGCGGGCAGTAGCGTCACTATAGTTCCGTCGCTCAGAAGTTAGGAAACCGGTATTCAACAGGCAATCCCATATCGACTGGACAGGCGGGTGCGGAGGCGCGTGGGCGGATGCGCTCCGCTCACATGCCAACGGTAGCGCATCCGTGCTGTTTTGCATGATATTTTAAAAATATCCACGTTGAATATTACTTGCCGAATGGTATGTTGGTTGATTCTGTTGATGATTCTAAGCACGGATGCGGAGGAAACGCCCAGCAAATGATTATTCACAGGATGTGGTAGATTCCCATGGCTAGTGCGGGGTTTATCAGTGTAACAAGATACGAAGGAGGCTGATTGTTACTGCTGTGAAAACTGGTATGCGGTATTAGAAGTTGTGGTGGGCTCCGGTTATTGGAGAAGCAAGGGGGTGCGGTGAACCGCCGGCGTAGGGTGTGGGCCTGGGTACATGTAAGGAAAAGGCAACACGAGGGCGCCATTACCTCTTAAGTAGGAGCAGGACTCATCGTTGCAACATTGGATGATCGGCTATAACGATGGTGTAATCCTGATTAAGCGTTGGATAGAGGTGACATCTGCCAACATACACACGGGAAGCATGTGGAGATAGGACAGTGAGAGATGGGCCTACGGGGACGCATCAAAATATAAAGGTTTGATAAGATTTGTGGGAAAGGTGGGTGGACCTAGGAGTACGGAGGATAGTGCAAGGTGTATGAGCGCGTGAGACCGCCGAGAGAGATGGAATAGCTGGTTGGGCGTCGCGGGATCAGCCGGAGTTGTGCGCGGGCGTCGGGGCTGAAGGAGAAATGGCGGACTGGGGTTCGGAGATGGTTCGGAGTGAAAAGCGTAATAAGGCGGGCAGTCGATGAACCGCGGACCCTCGGTTACCGAGAATGGATTAGAGCCGGGCATGCGGGACGAATTGAATGTGGCGCATATTGGTTGAGATGGGTGCCCGATATGGACAGATCTCGATTCACGGGGTCATGGGCTTATAAGGTATCACGGAGAACTTGATCCTTCGTTACTTACCTGCCCTCTTACCAATGGATTACGACCAGGCTTGGTGTCCCGCCTGCGACAGGCAAATCCAGCCAAAGCGCACCATCATCACTGTTCCCCTTCAACGCTCATCCCCCGCCCCGCCTCCCCCGCCCCCTTCCTCCCCACGCAAATCAACAAAGGGCAAGAAAGGCGGCTTACCCAACGGAACAGGCAGAGTCCGTCCCAATGGCACAATAAAGCCCCCTGCCCCCGTCCCAACAAAGCAGCGAACGATCATCGACCAGGGTCCCACTCCCCTCTACTGCTCAGATGAGTGCGAGTTCGCCGACATCAACTCCCGCCGCGGTGCCCCCATCGATCCAGCCCGCGAAGAACCCACTTCCTCGAACCCAATAAAGGCAAAGAAGACCGCCTTCACTACCGCCGGCAGCGAGACCGAGAGCGATACCTCATCTTCCTCTTCAATGTATTCTACCAACCCATCCATCGCCAAGATGGCCAAGCTCTACAACTGGGAGCCCCTGCCCCCTCCTCCCCCCATCTTTGACGAACCCGAAGAGTGCCCTGCCCCTCTCCAATACACCAGCGGTATCATGATGGCCGGCCGCCTGCTGAACTCCCTCGCTGTCCCTCCCGCCAAGCCTCAAGTCGGCCCCCACCGACCAACACCGGAACCCCGCAAGGTCGTTCCTGGCTGGACAGACGGAAGCAACGCATGGCGTTCCGCCATCTATAGCTTTGCTCCACCCAAAGCCGGCGGCAAAGATCCGTTTAACCGCCAAGAGGAACCCCCGTCCCCCTCCTACGCTCGACGCAAGCCCTCCCGCTCCTCTTCCTACGCGGCCCTAGCGCTCAACTCTGCCCCAGCTGCCGCAAGCACCGCTGCCTTCCACTCTGCTTCCGACGATTTGATCAACAAGTTCAGCGCAAACTTCAGTCGCCGCTGCGAGTCGCGCACTTCCCTCTACCAAGGTGGTGGCTCCTACACAGCTACTCCCCCTTCCTCAATTTCTTCCCACTCCCCTACCCTTTCCTCACCTAAACGCGAGCGCTCCATTCTCCACCGCGCCGCAGAGGGCAAGCTTCTCGTCCCCGATGTCAAACTAAAAGTGCACAGTGGGTCGAGTGCCTCCCTCAACAGCGTCTGGAGTGGGTCTGCCTCAACTAGCTCGCGGCGGAGTGTCTGCAGCCCCCTCTCAGGCCCCAGTGAAAGCGACGAGGACACCGAGACGGTTCCTAGCACACTCGCTAAGAATATCAAAGTCAAAAGGCGCCCCGTCGAGAACAGTATGTCGTCTTCCCTACCTCTTCTTTCTTGGTCTCATCCCTCTCACCTAGCTCGATCGTGGTCATACGACAATGTGAAGACCTACGACATCATGCAGGTGCCACAGAAAAAGGTCAAGAAGACGGAGAAGCAGATCCAGCTCGTCGACGGCGAGGAGGTCGAAGTCGAGGTCGAAGTTGAAGTCATCGAGCCTCTCAAGAGGTTATTCAACTTTGCACCATCGATGTCGCCGCCTTGATTTATTTTTTCTTCTCTCCGCATTTCTTTCCGGGCTGGATTTTGGCATTATTCTTTGGGCATTCCTCATTTATCGCATCCACTGGCATTCTTCGCATTTCGCATTTATTCATCGGGATTTCTCTGGACTTCACTCAACCAACACAATTTTGCTCTCTCTCTGTCGGCCGCTTTCGTCGTGTTTCTGTTATCGTTGCAACCTCATCTTCCGAACTTCTGGTGTCAATCATTCAAAGCATCCATCGCATCCAAAGGTTATCCCTGCATGGCATTGATACCCTCCCGTTTCTTTTCTCAAAATTTCTTCTTTCCTCTCGACATCTACCGACCGGACGGACGGACTTTACGACGGCTCGGACGCTTACAAAACGGACGGAACTTCACGGATGGACCAATGAACGCCGTGCTTTTTTATTATCATATGACCTAACGACACATACCATGCATTTTATCGGATACCCACACAAACGTTACGACGAGTATTTTTATCGATATTCCCACCATCATCGCATTTTCTGAGCCTCTGACAAACAA
>Ga0307517_10015396_pt1 | contig 10167 bp, 4 predicted proteins | sample 23_EM_MG_FD_194515 | JGI IMG/M metagenome (GOLD analysis project Ga0307517, IMG submission 194515) | Populus trichocarpa ectomycorrhiza microbial communities from riparian zone in the Pacific Northwest, United States - 23_EM | ecosystem: Host-associated > Plants > Roots > Unclassified | place...
AAAACCATGTTTTTTCAATGTGGGATTTGAAACCCATTAGTATATATACTCTATGTTCCCAAGAAAAAAATCATGTTTTTTCAATGTGGGATAAAAAACCTTTTGGTTTAAATACTTCAACTTAAAAAGATAACATATTATCTTTTCAATGTAGGATTTGAAACCCTTTCATATATATACTCTATGTTCCCATGAAAAAAATTATGTTTTTTCAATGTGCGATTTGAAACCCATTAGTATATATATTCTATGTTTCCAAGGAAAAGGTTATGTTTTTTCAATGTGGGATAAAAAACTTTTTTAGTTTAATACTTTAACTTAAAAGCTTAACATAATATCTTTTTAATGTGGGATAAAAAAAATTTAAAAATATTTTTTAAAACTTCATAATATGTATAATCTATATTTACATGGATTTTTTCATATGAAATATTAAAATTTTAATTTTTTTTAATTTTTCCGGGTTAATCCGGGTTGACCCGAGTTGACCCGGGTTGACCCATGAAACCCGGGACCCGGCCCCTTGGCCGGGTCAACCCCCGGGCCGGGTTTAATAACTATGCTATGAAGTCCACTTATAGTTCATTCACACATTCTCTTACTTCAAACTTGACTTCCTCGTCATCTTTAGTGTCTTTCTTTACAAGACCTTCATAATCATTACAATATATTAATTTAGGAGCTTTTTTGATTTCTTATTCACCGTTAATAGATAAAACATTGACACATAGAGTAGTACTTGGAACAATATTGTTGTTGTTACTAAGATGATGTTGAAACTGTCAACTTTGAGAGACAACACCTCTTTTATATTTTTCTTCCTTGTTATTTGAGAAGGTTGAACAAAAGGCAAATAATAATAATTTATTTACTTATCTACCCAATATAAAATCTCTTCATAATCATCTTGTATAAACTCCATAATTGATGATTGTCTTAAATATTGCCATGATAGAATTAAATGCATGCCAATACAAGTTCTAAAGTCTAGAAATTCAAACAATCATTCTCTAGGACTACAAGAAAGTTTGTATATGATAAGTCCTATGATACGGAAACTTGTTTAAATTAATGTAAGTTTCCAACTCTGTTAATTAGTTAATAAATCTTTTTATCAAAAATTTTCCATCATAGAAAGGAATCTTATCGAATTCAATAATAGGTATTGGGTCTGGCATGCCTCAAGGTAAGTCTCTAAGCAAATTCTTTTTCTCTTTACAATTCTTGTATGCATCTCCCATTAGCCAAGCTAGGCCCACTATGGTTTGCTCTAAAAGATATATTCTTTGTTCGTGAGCTAACAAAAAACAATCTAGTTTTTGCTACTCGGCTCGCAGTTTGCTCGCTGAAAAAAAATATTTTGAGAGGCTTGCATTCTAGGTACATAAAAAAGATTGAACAATGTAGGTCAACATTCTAAATCAAAAAGACTAAAATTATCTTGGTTATAACAATCCTAAAATGTTTAGAGAGGAGGTTGGATAATTAATAGGCTTATCCTTTTTTAGAAACCACTAGTTAGATGGCCCATGCCACGTCGTGGGTCAACCCTTTTTTTCATAAAAAGAAATATCAAAACAACTTAAGATTCAAGAGTGTTGGGTTTATCTGCAAAGGGAGACCCAAGAGCTTGGGGTCCGGCATTGCAACCATACCCAAGGCTCTTGAGCCCAAAGTTTCAGCCACACCCAACGTTCTTAGGTCTTGTTGCAACACCAAGCCTAAGAGCGTTGGGTCTGGCTGCAACTCCAAACCCAACAGTAATATTTATAATAATAATAATAATAATAATAATAATAATAATATAACTTGCCTAGCCCAAGTTCATGTATTTTTAAATCTCTTTAAAAAAAATTATGGTTTTTCTTCGATGGTAATAATTGTTTTTTCAAATTTATTATTAATAATAATAATAATTTTTAGTTTTACCCTTTAAATCAAATCTATGGTTGTTTTTAAATATTAATAATTTTTTTTCAAATTTATTAATTATTATATTAATAATTATAATTATAATACAAATAATAATATTTTTAATATTAATATAATTATTAAACTTGTCTGACTCAAGTTTAAGTGGGTCTGGCTACAACACCAGACCCAAGAGTTTTGGGCTCCTCTTAATTATAAAACTTAAGAGTCTTGGGTCTGGCTGCAATACCAGATCCATTAGACTTGGATCAGGACGTCGGACCTAAGAGCCTTGGATCCTGACGCAAGACCCATTGACCTATTAGCCTTGGATCCGAACTCCTGACCCAAGTGTCTTGGGTCAAGCGGGGCTGCAAGACCCAAGAGACTTAGGTCTGCGTCTCTGCCACTCTCAAACAACTTGGGTAACGCTCCCCTTTCCAGCCCCAAGTTTCTTGGGTTTGGAAGGGATGACCCAAGTTAATAATAATAATAATAATTGATTTTACCCTTCAAATCAAATCTATATTTTTTTATAGTAACAAAATTTATTTTAAATTTAATAATATTAATGAATTTAATAATATTAATAATATTATTAAACTTGTTTGACCCAATTTTTTATAGTTTTTAATCCCTTCATATAAAATTTATTGTTTTTTTTATAGTAATAATATTTTTTTCAAATTTAATAATAATAATAATAATAATTATTATTATTATTATTATTATTATTATTATTATTAATTTTACCCTTCAAATCAAATCTATGGTTGTTTTTCAATATTAATGATATTTTTTCAAATTTATTAATTATAATAAAAATAATAATATTTATAATACAAATAATTTTAATTTTAATATTAATAATAATATTAAACTTGTTTGACCTAAGTGGGTTTGGCTGCAACACCAGGCTCAAAAGCATTGGACCCCTCTTAAACGCCAGACTCAAAAGCTTTGGGTTCTAATGCTGGACCCTAGAAATGCAGGTCCAAACACCAGACCCTGAGTCATGGATCAAGTGGGGCTGCAAGACCCAAATAACTTGGGTCAGGCACCCCTTTCCAACCCCAAGTTTCTTGGGTCGGAAGGGGATGTCAAACCCAGGTTAACAATAATAATAATAATAACAATAATAATAATAATAATAATAATTGATTTTACCTTTTAAATCAAATCTATATTTTTTTCGATAGTAATAATATTTATTTTAAATTTAATGATATTAATGAATCTAATAATATTAAACTTATTTGGCCTAAATTTTTATAGTTTTTAATCTCTTCAAATAAAATTTATGTTTTTTCTTCGATAATATTAATATTTTATTTTAAATTTAATAATAATAATAATAATAATAATAATAACAATATATTTTAATTTTACTATTCAAATCAAATATATTGTTATTTTTCAATATTAATAATGTTTTTTTCAAATTTATTAATTATTATATTAATAATATTAACTACAATAAAAATAATAATATTTATAATACAAATAATAATAATATTTATTATTCTTCTCTGCTAGGGTCTGCAAACCCCATACGCAGGTCTGCAGACCCAGGCGCACGAGTTTGACCCTAGCGCCTAAGACATGGTAGCCTCAGCACCAGGTATTTGGCAACCATGTTATGCCCAAGCGCCTGGAGCTTGCAACTTTACTATACCCCAACAAAATATAAACTGATCATTTTATCCAAATACATTTATCATTTTATCCCTAACTATTTTTTTAAAAAAATACCAAATACATTTCATAGAAAAAACAACCCCACCCCAAACTATATAGACCCCCAACTACATACTTTGCAAGTTTCTGTGACAATAATAATTATACTATTACACTCCAATTCACAATAATTCATGTTAAAAATAAACAATAATAGGACACTAAGCCTAAAGACAAATCTCTCTGCGTGATATTTGAGGTGAAACACGCCCAAGCGCCCAATGAGAAGTCTTGTATGAAATGATTCAGAATATGTTTCACAGTTCTTTACGCCTAACCGTCCATCGCTTACTAGGAAACAACACATTAATTAATAAATTGAAATCCGACTTCTCAACCGCATAATAAAAATAACAACTTTAAAGGCACCGGCAGAGATTTCGAGACGGTTTGACAGAAATTTATCATCTATGAGATTAAAATTTAACGAGGAAACTACATACAATGCCAAAATGCCTTCTCTACACAGTAGATCTATTGCAATTACACAGGGAAATGGCACACAGAACCAAGCAGGACGCTTCCTCTGACTCCTCATGTTCTCGATCTTCGAATTGGAGACGGACTGACAACAAACATTAGAAACAACAGACATTCAAAGATGAGTGGTTCCTCTGGAAGAAGAGAAAATGAGGTCCAAGAACTTCAAAAAAAACAAACAATTTGCGGTTTCCATGGGAAAATTGAGGGGGGGAAACGATTATAAGAAATTCTCTCTTCGTGTAGAAAGCACTACCTTCGGTTTCTGCCATACTCAGGGCTTCTGTTCCTACCATAATCAGGACTTTGGCGCCTGTCATATACTGGACCATTATACTTATCATAAACAGGGCTGCGAGCTCGAACATAATCAGGACTTGGCCGTCTGCGATAAACTGGACTTGGTGATCTTCCATTATAACTTCCTCTTCTGGGACTATCATATCTGTCACCCCTCTCACTGTCATCCCTCAAAGCATACTCAACAGAAACCACCCTGTCCAATATCTTGCTGCAGAAATGCAAAACAATACAATATGTTAATCAGCTGATCTGAAAATTTAAAAATCTAACCAAGTCATTTATACAAGAAGACTAATCAAAACAAGTTGACTAACGTCATGTGTGTGCACTCGAGAGCTTTGGTGGCGTCTTCTTGTGTCTCAAACTGCACAAATGCAAAGTTCCGTCGAATTCGGACATGCAGCACCTCTCCATAACGCTCAAAGTGTCTCTTTATGTCTTCAACCCTGGTATGAATTGGATCGAAATTAATAACAAACAATGTTTTAGTTGGCCTCTGGTTTGCTGTCGACCTTGGCCCATCTCGGTGCCGACCACGTTCACCCTAGCATATTCATGATATAAGCATAGGATGAAATCAATCTCAACTACTTACAGCAATATACCAACAACTTGAGCAACTAAAGATGCAACATAAGATAAAAATTTAAAACAAAAAAAACCACGGAAAAAAAAGAAGAAGAACCATATACCCGAGCCCACTCCACTGAAAGCCTTCGCCTGTCATAACCAAAAGGTATATTGTCAAGTCCACGTACAGCATCTGCAGCATCACGGTCATCCTCAAAATAAACAAAAGCAAACCCTGCAGCAACTCCTCAAATCAGAGACAGAATAAGAGATGTGTAACCTTGGAATTAAATTCACTTAACCAGGGTACATCAGCCAAATCAGGATTGCTTATCCTGGCAAGAATTTGAAATTTATACAACACCTGCAAGATACTTGATGGGCTGATGCACACAAGGATGTGGATTGTGGAAGCGTTGCATGATGAACTAAATGAAGATGTTGGCATTTAAGAGTTTAAAATCCAAAAGTTTCAGGTCTGAGATGTCATTGCTAAGCATGCTTCGCCATTCAGATAGCACTAGTTCAGAAATGGAAGGAATAGCATGACAGATTTCAATTCACCCTCCTACTATCAGTAGTGGTGGACAAGGCATAGTAAATTGACTGAGATCATCAGGACCATTCTTGTGAAATGTAAAGTTAGGGCGGTGAGGTGGGTGAGTGACAGATGATCGAGTGAAGAAAACACAGGATGATTCCATCTGTGAGTGGAAGGAGAAGGAGAGCAGACAAGCAAGAGAGTTTCCAAGCTACTACAAGTGTTGGCGAGCCCAGATAGAAGCTCAAATTTCCTTAGTAAGAGTTCCTGCGTCAAAACAAACACTTAATATGGAGATGTTCTCCAAAGAAACTTCAAATTCCCCGTTTCCATTTTTTTCACTCCCGACTGTATTTTTAATTTGGATGTGATCACCACTACTCAAGTAGCTGCATATTTTATATCCAACAAACTCTTAATTTCAGAATATTTATCCATTCAAAAATCAACAAGATAACCCATCATGCACTTGATGACCAAATACCACCCAAAACCAAAACTAACAATTCCTTGGAGAAATCACTAAGACTTAGCTTGAAACCAATCGTTCATGACACAATAAACCACAGTTTGAACTTCTGTAAGAACCAAAATCATCCTACCGTATATCAACAGAGTTTCAAAACAGGAGTTATAATAATAATTGAAAATGAAATGCAAAACATATATCACTCAAAAACTATTTTTCACTCTATCCTAAACCACAGCTCATCATGAATAACACCAATAATCAAACTCAATTATAAGTCCTTGTGCATTTCATCACCAGATAAAATTAACAAAAAGATAAGAAGACCCAGTACAGTTTACCAGATTTCATGTCAACTCGCTCCACCCTTCCGTACTTGCTGAACAAGCGTTCCAAGTCCGATTGCCTTGTCTCGTGCTCAAAGTTTCCCACGAAAACTGGCCGCGCCATCCCTGCAAATCAATTATCCTCGAAACTAAACACCAACACAAGCAAAGTCATATAAGAACCCCATAGTAAAGTGTAGTTCACTTTTTCTTTTCGTAAACCATACCTGAAGAGCTCTGTGTTCGTGATGATAAGAGAGTAAAACCCTAGAGAAGAGACAAATATTTGAGGAAATAACAAAGTTTGGATGTGTGATCAGGGTTTACATAGCCGAATTGTGTAAACCCTTCGTTAGACTCCATTACTCTCTTTCACCGTAGACTCCATTACTCTCTTTCACCGTTGGATGTTTTTTTTTCTTGCGTGGTACAATTTCAGCCGTTCAGATTATTAGATGGAAACCATGTTGCCCCTGTGGACATAGATAAAGGACGGACAAAACCTGCTGGGGTTATTTAGTCGCTATTTGTTTGCTAAAAAATATTTTTATTTTTAAAAATAAATTTTTGAAAAGTGATTTATTTTCTGATATTTGGTAGTCTGAAAAATAACTTATTAATGTTTTATTTTTTTTAAGTTTATTAAAATAATAAGAAATAAATCTTATAAATTAAAAAGTTGAATGAAAATAAAATTCAAAAAAAATATAATTTCATAAATTATCTCAAATAAAATAAATAATAATCAAAATAATAGATATCAAATATAAAAAATAAAAAAATAAAAGATGAAGAAATTAAAATAATAATAATTAACATTTTATAAATTATTTCAAATAAAATAAGTAACAATCAAAAGAATAAAGATCAAGAAATTAAAATAATAATAATTAATATTTTATAAATTATTTCAAATAAAATAAGTAACAATCAAAAGAATAAGGATCAAATTTGATAGATAAAAAATTTCAATAAAAAAATGATAAGGGAAAAGCAAATAAAAATTATAAAAATAAGGACCAAAGTTAATATAAAAATTAAATTTTAAGAGATGAAATTGAAAAATAAATATTCAAAACAAATATATACAGCAATCAAAACTTTGAGGACCAAATTTGATATAATCAGCAAATAATATGACTTTTCTAAATTTTTCACAACTTCCGGAAAGTGTTTTCCACCCAAATTTTCCAGGAAAACACTTTCCTGGAAACCAAGCCAAATTTTCCTTTGACTGGAAAGTGTTTTTCGTTGACCAACTTTTTTAATAGCAAACAAACACGGGAAAGTTTAAAAAGTGGTTTTCCAGAAACCGCTTTTCAGGAAACAAACACAGCCTTAAAGGGAAATCGTTTCAAGAAGGGGTGCTAAAAAACCGTCTCAGAAATATTAATATTGTAATTGTGTTTTAAACTTTATTTCATCAAAATTTAAAAGAAATTATTTAAAATTAATTTTTTTTTTATATTTTTAAATCATTTTAAAATGTTAATATTAAAAATAATTTTTTTAAAAAAATAAATATTTTGATATACTTTCAAAAAAAAATTAAAAAATAATTATTATCACATTTAAAATTAACATTATAAATTTAACTATTCATAAAAAAAAATATAGTCCAAAAAATATATCTAACCTGTTCAAATAAAATAAAATAGATTATATATAATTAAGTAATACTCTAAAAGGCGTGGGAACGTACTGTAGCTTCCCCACGCCTTTCACTTATTAATATATTATATTATTATTATTATTATTATTATTATTATATTATAGAACTGTCATTTTCTTTTTTTCTTGTTTTTTTAATGAAAAGTTTTTTTGTTTGATTTAGTTTGTTAATATTAATTTTTTTTATTTAGTTATTAAATTTTCATGATATGGATCTCGAATTTGATAGGTTAACATGATTTGACGAGTTAACCCGAATTTTTTTTCTTTTTAATTAATTTTTTTCGTTTAGTTTAGTTTGTTAATGTTAAATTTTTTTTATTTAATTATCAGACTTTCATGACACATATCCAGGGTTTGACGGATTAACTTGGTTTGATGGGTTAACCCAGTTAATTCTGGGTAAACCCGTCAATTTTTTTTTCTATTTAGTTATCAAACTTTCATGACGCGAATCCCAGGTTTTACGGGTTAACCTGGTTTGAAGGGTTAATCCAATTAATTCAGATTTTTTTTTTCTTTTTCTTCATTAGTTTTTTTCTTCATGCTGGTTTTTTTTATTTGTTTTTTTAATTAATCTATTTAATTATCATACTTTTATGACACGACCTTATAGCCAGACCCACATCCAATATTCTTGGGTCCGGTGTTGCAGCCAGACTCACTTAAACTTTGTTCATGCAAGTTTAATGTTATTATTAATATTATAAATATTACTCTTAGGTCAGGCGTTGCAGTCAAACTCAAGACTCTTAAGTATAGCTTTGCAGAAAAACCCAAAACTTTTAAATTTTAATTTTTTTTGATATTTTTTATGCAAAAAAAGTAACCCGCAATATCGCGCGGGTTATGTAACTAGTTATGTATCCAAACTCCGTCATCAACACGAGTACATTAAGTAGGCCCACTGGGTAAATAAAATCTCAGTGGAGGTGGCACCCTCTGAAGGCCATCTTGTGAACGTCAGGCTCCCGGTCTAGTTTTATTTTATTGGTGGTAGGTTTTAATGGTTTTTTAAAATATTTTTTATTTAAAAATAAATTAAAATATATTTTTTTTAAAAAAATACTTTTAATTTTAGTGCATCAAAATAATCTGAAAACATTAAAAAATTTTAATTTAAAAAAATTTTAGTTTTAATTTTTTTCAAAGCGTTTTTGAAACGCAAAAATAAATAGAACATAGATCGTCTGATGCGATGGGCAATTATTAAAATTTTAAAGAAAATATATTTTATTAATTAAAATTATCTTCTGTAAAATTAAATATTTGTAAATATTCTAATTCTTTCTTTAATCAAAAACTTTATTTTTTTATTTATATATATTTTTTAGATAAAAACCGTATATTTTTTTATTAAAATCATTATTGTTTAATTAAAAAACTATTATAATGTGAAATGAAATTTCAATAAAAAAAATCTTCGTTTCTTCGCACTTGTATGAATAAATCTGAGAATAGCAAATATGAGAAAATGATCATATAAAACATTACGATAACAAAATATGTATTCTATTATTTATTGCATATAAATGAGCAAATTGTTTTTTTTAAATATGCATAATAGGTTAATATATAATTAATCATGAAGTAATTGTTAATAAAAACTCTAATGCTCTAGAAAACTATTGCATAATTTAATAATTATTTAAAAATAATTTTATTCTAATATTAAAAAAAGGAAGGAAAAAAACAAGCTAATGCATGTTTAAAAACAAATCAGGCATGCTTGGGCCTACAAGGACAAGTCGCGCCTTCCAAGCACAGGCACTCCTGCTTTGGCTTTCTTTAAAATGGGTAAATGACTCGTTGTTTTTTTCTATTTATATATATATTATACATACATCTAAAGGTGTGGAGGAATTACTATTCCCGCATCTAAAATCACTGTAAATTATAATAGTAATTAATAGTATTTTTTTTCTGTATTTTTTTATTTTTTTTTCCAACTTTCCTTTTTTTTTCAAATTTCCTCTGTTTTTTTTTGCATTTATTTTTTTTTTCAAAATTATTTTTGTTGATTTTACTTTTTCAATATTCAACTGGTTAAAAATTTCGCTTTATAATTTTTTTCCTTTAAAATACTGTGCATTGTTGCGATGTTTTCCCGCATAGTTTTTTATTTTATTTTTTTATTTTTCAAAATTATATTTGTCGAT
>Ga0307517_10015397_pt1 | contig 10167 bp, 5 predicted proteins | sample 23_EM_MG_FD_194515 | JGI IMG/M metagenome (GOLD analysis project Ga0307517, IMG submission 194515) | Populus trichocarpa ectomycorrhiza microbial communities from riparian zone in the Pacific Northwest, United States - 23_EM | ecosystem: Host-associated > Plants > Roots > Unclassified | place...
GATAAGGACCTCCTTATTGAGGAGGACTTTTCTTGAACCATAGATGGACTAACAACTAGGAAACACAACGAGACCTTGAGTTTTGTCAGACAAATAAACAATGCAGCTTACCTTAGGTAGGGCGTATTTGGGGTGCTAATACCTTCCCTTTACGCAACCAGTCCCCGTACCCAATCTCTGAGACCAGTTAGGGTTCCTAGTGACCAAAATACTAGGTGGCGACTCCCATTCCATTTTCTACCCACAAAAGACAATATTTTCTTCTCTCCCCACATTTGCCAGATAGATACCATACACACTTCCTAGATTTTAAAGTGGAATATTCGCCGCGACGCCGCTCACCCGCGACAAGTTGGGACCAGACATCATAGTTTGATTCAGTGAGAATGATTCCTGCATTAAAAACACCCTCTGATTGAACAATAACAGGAACTGATTTCATTCCAGAAGATTCAATATTTTTTTCACTCATCTTTATTCACTTGAAGGGAGAAAAGAATAGTAACTAGAAGGAAGAAAAGAATGATAATAAAAATAATTACGTAAGGCAGGGGTTCCTATATCAATGGCAGAGGTTTAAGAAAAAAAATTTGCAGAGGTAGAGATTTTTCAAACCACACTCTGATACCAAGTTTGTTTTCAGAATTGTATTTTTTATTGTATTGATTGAATAGGAATGATACAATTTATAGGATACAAACCTATATCAAAACAGGAAACTAAATATACAAGAAAATCTGGAAACTAATTACAGGAATCAATTTTCCTAATTCAAGGAACAAATATAGAATCTTACACCTACACAATCCTTTTTTTAGAATAAGTCGATATATTGAAAGGGCTAACCAGAAGATAGCCAAAAACAAGATACACGAAAGAAAAACAAAAAAGAAAAGAAAAGAGAGTCACAAAGACAAAAAGCAAATACAAAAGGAAAGGAAAAGAGAGTCAACAAATACATAACCGAAAAAGAACATCAAGATTGGAGAAGGTGATACACCATGCTTAAAGCCTTGATTTGGTGTTTGACCAATCTATAATACCTTCAGGTCCCATAATTAAAGTAGTGCCAGTAGCCATGAAGAACTTATCAATAGACTTGAGCCAATTTGAGAGGCGATAAAGAATTAAGGAGAAACTGTCTTCGAAGGTCGCAGCTCCATCATTGAAGATTACTTTGTTCCTCATAAGCCATATACTCCAGCTAACACAACAAGAGAGTATAGACCAAGCCTTACGCTGGAATTTTCCAAATACTAGGTTGGGCCACTGATGTAAAAGATCATCCACACAGCAGGGAAGGCAACCACTAATACCCCACCAATCCAAGAATTTCATCCATAATTTCCACACTGGTCTACAATGAAGGAGAAGATGATTTGAAGTTTCAATCTCATTTTCACAAAAGATACAAAAGGCTTGATTAACTGGGATTATATTGCGGCAAAGTAAGAAATTCTTAGTGCATAATCTATTCTGAACAGCTAGCCAAATCATCTACACAATCCTTGATTAGACGAGATAAAATCTCAACACGGCAGCCATGCATGGTGATGATGGTAAGATTTTATTCTGAACTGTAAAGCTTTGAATTCATAAATTATTATCGGAAACCATAACTGTGAGAAGTGTGTTCTTATCTTAAATTGGGTTAAAGAAAGAACACTACTAATGACCTCTCTTGACACGATTGTTTGATTTTAATTTAGCAGGCGGCCGAACAATTCTGTAGCGGATGGTTTGACTAAGCAAAATTCAGCAGTCAGATAGACAATGATAAAATGACATAACACCGTCTAATTACACTTTGTCATAGGATTAATAGAATGTTTCTCTGTTTGCCATTTTATTGTACTTTGTCTTTATATTAATCTAATACCAAATTTAAAGTGTTTCTAAATTTTTATTCAACACAAACAAATCCTGATGTAACTTATAATTTTTAAGTAGTCCCTACATAATTTAAGGTGTAAAAAAAAAACTAAATTCGTTTTTAATTCAAGAAAAACCCTTATCTGTTTAGTACACAATATATTGTATTTTTTAGATTTTAGTTTCTTTTTATTTAAACTCATTTATTTTATGTTTCATAAAAAAAATCTTATTTTAACCTTTAGGATATTGTTCTTTTCATTTATTGTCCATTTGTCAAATTCTTCGTTTACTCTATCACATTTATTTGATATATATATATATATAGAAGTTAATAAAGGAAAAAAAACAAAAATATTCATTTTATGTTTGTTAAATTAAAGGTTAAATTGTATTTATTACTTATACAATTCATTGAAAGATACAAGGGAAAGAAAATACATAATAAGAAGACAATGAATTTCCTTGTCTATTTAATTAAGGACTTATTTGCATGATTATAAGATTTTAGGACCAAATTGTTCTTATACACGTTTGCATGTAAGGAATCTATATGACATGTATGTGTGGGAGTATCACTTCCCTTGCATAAATAAAAATTAAAAAACACAAATGAATTATTAGATTAGTAAGACTTCTGGATTAATCTACGTTAAAATGATAATTTAAAGGCTCATAATAATATTGAACTTTATTCTTGTTGTTTATAGTTTTTCTTAAAAACTTTGGTCATCTAGTTTAAATGAAGTTGGAGTTGTTGACATTTCCATACTATTATTTTAAATATGACCAAATAATAAGAAACAATAAAAATATGCCAAATGAAATATTAACTTATCACTAAATTAGTAGCGTAGATTACGCATCAACCATAATATTATTCATATATTACCTAATATGTACCATATTTTGTTTTATGGTTTATTGCAGAGACAGCAAGAAAGATATTAAAAAAAAAAGAAACCATCTAGGTAGTGGCCCAGTGGTAAGAGCTTGGGACCAAGAGGTTTGCTCCCTCTGTGGTCTCAGGTTCGAGCCCTGTGGTTGCTCATATGATGGCCACTGGAGGCTTACATGGTCGTTAACTTCAGGGCCCGTGGGATTAGTCGAGGTGCGCGCAAGCTGGCCCGGACACCCACGTTAAACTAAAAAAAAAAAAAAAGACGCGAGTTTGACGAAAAGAACCGACGATGACGGGTGGTCACCACTTCACTACGCTGCCTTTTTCCCTAATTTATCTCATGGTGTGCCAACAGTAAAAGTACTACTAGAACATGATGTGTCCGCAGCCTACATTGTTGATTCAGAGAAGAGAACAGCCCTTCACTTGGCCGTCGTTCGAGGCAATATGGCAGCAATGGAAGCTATTATGAACACTTGTCCAGCTTGTTGTGAACTAGTGGATAGCAGAGGTTGGAATGCCCTTCACTATGCTGCCATAACTCTAAAAGGAGCACTTACAGCTATGTCTTTCCCTCGACGGATTCCTAAATTTGACAAACACACCATTGCATCTATATGCTGCTTTCGGCAGTTATCCCCAGAAGTATTTGAGTAGTGATTGGAGAAGAAGATGTGTGGCCTTAACAAGCAAAACCTCAGCGTTGATGACATCTTGGTACGAAATTTTCCTGAAGAAAAGGTAATTCCCTCGATTTGACTTTTTAACGTGTCTTTAGATACCACACTGCGACACACACGCACGCACTCGTACACGCGAAAGAGTCTTTGCAATTGAAAAGGCAAAACAAAGCTATCTTACCAAAACAAATTAAATTTAAATTGTCATAGGAATGATGTAAGATTATTTTCATAAATATCAAAGGACGCATCAAGAGAATTTATAATATTCATTCAATCTTTTTAAAAAAAAAAACTTCAACTCTTAACAATAAATCCGTATGCACATTTAATAAAGCACATCAATCAAACATAAATTCACTTGGTTTGTCTCCCTTTTAAAAAAAAAAAAAAATAGAATAGAAATCCTTTTGGCAATATAACAAAATCAAACCTTCAACTTCAACACTTATTTTTAATTGATTAACACTATTTGCTTTGTCCCCTAAACTGATGTTGGTTTCTTTATTTGTTTGTTTTAGGGTGTGTTTAATATTATAGTATAAAATATTTTTAAAAAATATTTTTTATTTTAAAATATATCAAAAAAAATTTTACTTTTAAACATAAAAAATAAAAACACGAAAAAAATTAATTTGATTTTTTTTCAAGCCAGACACTTTTAAATCATACCTAAAAACAATCTAAAACTAAAAAAACAAACAGCCCTCGTAGCAACAAAAGCAATATATATTGTTGCTAGCTAAAAGAAACAAAATTACTTGATTTCAAACTCGCTGGTTATGATAACAAACAAAGGTTGAGAGTCTATAGATGATATAGGAAAAGAAAGACTCGTTTAATTTCACAGCCGAAACTTGTTGCAGAAAAAGATTTTGGAATCATTGAAAGATGTACGAAGTGGACCGCTTCAACGGCCCATAGCTATGATGAAAGAAGAGGACCTCTCTATTACCGAGAGAGGAATGGAGGCTCATATAGTTGTAGCGGCACTCGTAGCAACAGTAACATTTGCAGCTCTTATTAAAAACAAGGCACTGCAGCTCTTATTAAAAACAAGGCACCATGCCTGGCGGTTACAAGAACGACCGAGGCACTGCAGTTCTTATTAATAATGCTGTTTTTGCAGTCTTTGTTATATTAGATGCAATAGCAATGGTTCTCTCAACTTCTGCTCTCTGCATGCACCTTTATTGGGCACAGCTTGGAAAAAGAGGTCAAGTGGAAGAGGATTTAAAACAATACTTCTCTTATTGGACATCTACTTTAATCATATATGCCATCCAGGCAATGGTCATCGCATTCATCGCAGGAAGTTGGGCAGTGCTAGCTCCATCATTTTGGCTTGTAAACACGATTTATTTCATTGGTTTAGCCTTCTTCTTCTTTTCGTCCAAGGCAAGCGTGGATCAATTACGCAAGTACTGTATGGAATACTGAAAATAAACACTTCACAGCAGATTTTATATATTATAACTAAATTTATTTTCAATTAGATTTTAAATAAATTATTTATATCGAAACTGATGTATATCGTAAAAAAATAATATAAAGAATCATTGATATTTTTACAATTTTTTTTATAGTTTATTGCCTCTGTTTCTTTAAATAATTTGTTTTTATTATTGTTGACAGTTGACACCTTTCCTTCTTATTTCACTATTGTTATTACGGCTACTGTTACTAACGACAACATCAAGAATTAAGGGGAAACCACCTGCTTGCACTGTTCATGTAAACAATACAAGCAGGTCACTCTTTTTTTTTTTCTTTTTTTTTTTAAATTTAAATTTCATTACTCAATGATGCATTGCTTTTAAATTGTTTTTTATAATTTATTTTGGTTTGCTTTCTATAAAATTATTACATCCTTAAACAAATGAGTTGATATTTGATTGGTACTCAATTTTATGAGTGTCTAATTTTATCATCATAAAATTAAGTAAAAAATGGTTTCAAAAAACAAATTTATTAAACTCAATGGAGTCCATAACTCGGGTTGCGGATTTAGCGGGTTAAGCTACAAAGCTCAAAATACTATCGTCTCAATATTAAAAAAAATATATATCATATTGAAATTTTAAATCAAATATTGAAGACGGAATCAGCGATAGAATGGTTAAAGATATTAATATATAATTATCCGTTGGTAAAATCATCGGTAAAATACCCCAATAAAAAAACTAGAATCTCTTATTTCACAACAGACAGGCCTTTTTTTTTCCTTCTTCTTCTTATGTAAAAAACATCAATATCCCTTTTTCTCTCTCTCTCCTAAACTCCTTCTCTTCTCCTCCTCGCTCATGCATGCTTTTTGTTTTTTCTTCTTTTCTTTTTTTAGTTTTTTTTAATTAACATATTTTATAAATTTATTTTGTTTTTCTCTTCTCAGCTTCACTCGCAACTACATCAAAGTAAAATTATTTTTTTCTTCTTTTTTTGAGTTTTTTCATTATATTTGTTTTTTTTTTTATTTTTAAATTTCTTATTCCTAATAATTGTATGAATGTTGTTGTAGGAGTTTTTTTTTCATATGAGATCAATTGTTAGTTGATTTATTTATTTGTTGTTGTTGTTTATTTTTTTGTTGCAAATTTATTTGAGTTGATTTTCTTTTTTTTTCTAAGCAACTCAGTTCTGAGTATTATGGAGTGTTGATTTATATTAATTTATTTATTTTCTAGTTTTGTTAAATAGATTTTTTAAAAAAAATATTTTTAAACAATCACCGACGAAATTGCATACAATATTTTTGTTGGTTATATGACAAACTTCCCGAGGGGAATACCAATGGAATGAAGTGAATAATTTTTTTAGCGTGCTTTCCCATCAGTAATAATATTTTGTTATTACTGACGAACTTATTGATAGATAAAAAATTACCGATTGAGCATTTTCATCTGTGATTCTATCGGTAAATTAATTGCCAACGAAATAATAGTAAAAATATAATAGAAAATTCTGTTGGTAAATATAAGAATTCTGGTAATGATTTCCTTATATACAAAAAACTATTTTGGTCGTTGAACTCCTATTGTTGCTCCTAATTAATGGTTATGAAGATTGTGTTCTCCCATGAATTCTTCACTTTCTATGGTAAAGTGTAAGAGTTAGGCTTAAAGCCACGACTTGAGGTATACTTGTATGGTAACACGATAACAATGACTTGAATAGCTTGACGCGTACTGTTGGACCAATTTAGTTTCTTACGAATCTCATTTCCTTATCTGTTAAGATCAGATCATGCAATTAAATCTCATGCTGAATGGAAGTTGTTAAATGTTAACAAGAGACTCATAATAGTTGAATTTCATGTGTGAGTAAGGAGTTTTGTAGCAAATTTTGATATGATTATATACAATGATGAATTTATATTTCAATAGCCTGGATTTATGATTTAAAGAAAGCATCCATCAACGTGTATAAATCCTTATGTGCATCTCATGTGAAGACAAAGGTGATCTCAAGTGCAGATTCTCCCTAATACATATATTCGAAGTACAGCTTCTTGAAGACAATCAGACCAGAGATGAGTTTTGTTGGTTGTAATATTGGATTTTGGAACCGAACTATGTAGAGATGGCCAAAGACAGGCTTCCTGAGAAGTTTGAAACGGAAATGGGGCTGATGAAGCTCTTGACGAAGAATATACCTATTTCTTGGAGGAAATTATCATGTACATCAACAGTAGAGAGAATCTTGAACAGAAGAAAAAGAGAGTAAATTAATATTTATTAACAAAAAAACTAAAACATGTTGCGAAAATACTGTTTATTCAGACTCATGTAACTGTGGATTCAAGCAGTGTTTCTCACGATAGTTAAGTCGTGTTTTCAATTTCAATTTCTCTTCTTTTCTAACTTTTCGCTGGTTGTAGCGTGAACTTACAAGCAAAGATTTTTTCTCTTCTTTTCAAGTCTAGAAACATGTACGGATAAATACCACAATTTTTCACCTTTTTCCCTTCCCCTCAAGGCAGAACAATTTTTGCATTTCTTTCTTCTCTTTTCTTATTATTATAAGTTGTTTTTTTTCCATGGATCTACTTTTTTTGTTTGCGGTTCGCAAAGTTTTTAAGAGATTAGTTTTTGATTTTTGTCTGCTTTTTTTCTTTTCATTTGTTTATGCTGATGGGTTTTTCGATTCTCTGTGTAGGTTTTTTGCATCTACACACTCTTTCATGTTTTATCTTTCCATACTTTTCTTTCTTTTTTGTTTGGTTTTGAATGTTTATTTGTTTCTTACTTGGAGATACTGATTTGTTTCCCTTTTTACTCTGTTACAGGTTGCTTTGACCTTCGAAGCCATTGATTCACCTAGCCTTGAATGGGGATCCAGGTTACGAAACCAAGGTGGTTGTGAGGATATGTCTTGCTGATGGTATTGACATGCTCCTAGCATTGTTGGTGATGGATGATTCTTGCATGATAGATTAATTGTATGGGAATTCATTGGAACCCTTGTGATGTTCAGGTAATCAATTTTTAAGTGGTTTTCAAAACTTTTGGAAGAGGTTTTTATTTCAAAATGCCCCCCTTTGCTATAGACAGATGATTTTGAGGCTAATTATTATTAGATTTTTAATTTATTAAGAGGCTGGTTTCTAGAAGTGTTTTTCATTTTCTGGCTTTGGGAAAGTCAGTGATTAGGTGGGTAATTGGACGAGTCCGCGAGTTTAGGTTAGTTAGTTTGAATTGTTATGAGTTGTTTACGAAAGTTAATGCTAATTTAAAATATAGAACTTTGGAAGAAATTCTGAGCTTTTTATTAGGACTTGATATGTTAGAAATGTTTAGAAATTGGATAAATCACTAGCTGTTGTTTATGAAATTTGCTGGTGCTCTATGTAAAAAAAAATAGCCAGATTTGTCTCCATTCCATGATAGTGTTCACTGTGTTTGCTTTATCCATCTTCATGCCAGATTTCAATGTTTAATTCAAAAATCATATGAAGTTGGTCATGGTCATATTCACTGTAAATAGAAAAATTTCTGATTTGATTGTGATGATTGGTGATGTTCCAGCGTATATCTTTAGGAAATAGTTTGAGAACTTATAAAATTAGATTGGGTTCAAAGTTGTTATAACATAGACAACATTTTAAGTTAGAGTTGCTGTGTAGTGTGAGCGGGAGATTCTGAATAGTCAGAATACATTTTTTTTCCTTGCTTGGTTAATAGCTATTAATGCATTCATAAAGGCTAATTATTGTGCTTTTTTTTTTCAATTCCATTTATTCTATACATCTATTCCTGAGATGTTTGTGTTGGCAGCTTCATCTACAAATATGAATTATGATCATCAACAAAGTTATCAGCTCATTCGTACCCAGCACCCCCAATATTTTACCACTATAAATTATTGTTATTATTTGTTTTTTCAACAGATTTTCCCCTGTGACTCATCCGATCAATTAAAAACATCTCCCTTACGTTCACATCTATACATCATGATATATTTCTCATATTCTCTTGGTTAAAGCTATCCACACACACACACACACACACACACACACACACACACATATATATATATATATATATATATATATATATATGTTAGAGAACCTTCTGACTTCTGACATAATTTGTCTAATAGGAGGCTTGGCTATTACTCATAGAACTTCAAAATAAAATTTTCCATTGTTATTAAGTTTTTTCACCTTTTATCGGTATACAACAATTGTAAAAAAAAAAAAAAACAAAGAATAAACAATGAAAAAAACAGTTTAATTATTATTATTATGACACGATACAATCAATGACCTATGTTATTCACGTATGTCCTTCTCTCACTGCATTTATTTGTTGAAAATAAATATTTTTGGATACCGCAGCAGAGCGCGGGCAGGATGACTAGTATCTTCGAAAACATGTTCAAATGCCCTTCTGCCGCACAGAATTCTGATCCTGACGCCAGAATCGTTTTCGTTTATGAATTAGTTTTGATTATTTTTTTTAGGTATTCACGGGTTATGTTTTTGTATTGTCTATATTTGAATTCAAACCCAAAATATTATCAATATCTGACTCAAAACTTAACGAGTATAAATTTTGAATATCAAAATTTAATGCAATTAATCAGATTTTAGTTATCAATTCAGATACTTATATATTACCTAAATGATACATTCAGGTTTGTGAAAACTAAAAATTTTGATGATCTACATAAAGATTTGTCACATTCAGATTATTTTAATGACTTAATATATGTTTTTATAAACTAGTATTGAGATAGGACTAAGTTTAAAAAGATGTGTGGTCATGCTATATTAGAGTAGTGGCTTTAAACAAAGATAACAAGTTTACAGTTGGTTGAGATCAAATTTTTATAAGAGATTCTAAAAGTTCTTTTTTTTTATGGGAAGCTACTCTGTTATTTATTAGACTGCTAGATCTTTTAAAATTTGGCCTAAAAATTGCTACTTAGGCCTAATTATTTTTTGATTGGTTAGGTTTTTTCGTTAAAAAATAAACCAAATATTTAAAAAAAAATCACAATTGAACTGAACTAGAAATCAGTTCAAGCCAACTAATTTTGGTATAGTGTGGTTTTTTTTTTTTTTTTACAAAAACTACCAAAACCTATTTTGCTTTTTCTGAGTTTTTATGGGATTTTACTGAATTTTCATAGGTATTTTTCTAACTTTTTTTTTTAGTTTCATGGGTTTTTTAAAAACTTTTTATGTATCTAAGTTAATTTGAGCCCAAGTTT
>Ga0307517_10015398_pt1 | contig 10167 bp, 15 predicted proteins | sample 23_EM_MG_FD_194515 | JGI IMG/M metagenome (GOLD analysis project Ga0307517, IMG submission 194515) | Populus trichocarpa ectomycorrhiza microbial communities from riparian zone in the Pacific Northwest, United States - 23_EM | ecosystem: Host-associated > Plants > Roots > Unclassified | place...
CTTAGAAGTTGAAGTACGCCCTCTTGGCTGTGGGCGAAACATGGTGTTTTTTGCTGGCATAAAAAAACCTCGCTGGTATTCTATAGGGAAGGCCCGAGATCGGCTGGTATAGAATAGGTTTTCTCGTTCACTCACACCCACTCGTTTCAGGAACATGCAGCAACAGCCGGGTGATCGGCCAGCCAACTGGCAAGCTTATCCTCGCGTCGCGCATGGATCTTTCCATCATACCTCGAGCATCGGCCCTACCGGTGGGGTTGTGTTTACTTTTTTTCTTCTTTCCTATTTTTTTTCCCCTGCGCTGTACGGTATGTGGGAACGAAACAACGCATCAGTTGAGCAAGTGGTGGAGGGAAGTTATTCTTAAGGTGTACTAGTACAGTACTCTAAATGACAGAGCTAGCGTAGGTGGTGGATAGTGGGGGAGGGTGCGATACCAGTACAAGGATCAAGCATAGAAAAAAGTGGTACGGGGCAGGCGTACAGTATTGGTGTTGATTTTGGCCAAAATTAGTTGTATCATACAGTAAGCCGCAAACAGCCTGTCTGGAAACGCAAACCCTCCATGGCCTGACAAGGGAGCTTGGAAGGGGTTTCGCTCTTTTTCTCTCTCCCTTGATCGTGTATTGAACTGGAGACCAGGTACCTCATCTATCAATTATACCTCTTGGAAACTAATCAGGACAAGAGGAAATAGAGATCCCGTCAGTGTCATACTTCTCAGATGCACCACTACTACCGGTACTGAGATTTTAGTTACCGGTATGCCATTCTTCTATCCCTGATCCTTGTATTCATCACGACGGGTTTCCAGAGAAAACGTCCGGAATGCTGGTACCGGTACCGGTACAAATACCGTCGATCATAGAGGGAAACTTGCCATTTACCACAGCATACGGGACTATGCTATCACGGAGCACAAATAGGCCACGACCTCTCCCTACTAAGATGGAAGTTTCATTTGTTTAGCCCTCTTCTGGGTCTCTACGCATACAGTGAAATAGAAAGGAGTTGTAAAAAGATGAACCCGGAAAATACTGTCCATTCCAGCATCGCCAGGTTCTCGAGCCATGGGGATTGGCAAGTCTTTGAAGTCTGCAGTAGGTGGGCGAGACTTGTTTGTGGTGCTTATTGTCTACGCAGGAACTTGGAGTGCAAAAGCATCGCGATGCCGGTACAGACGGTAAATCTAAGCGAGCTTCAATTCTTTTAGTACCCCTCACAAGGGCATTTTCCTCGCTTGAAATACTAGTATTACCAAAAGTGTCCTGCGTGATCGATTGTGATATGATACAGCAGTGCAGTGCAAGATATGACTGGAGTGCGGCACCGTGAAGGAATGGAGAACGGGGATAGCGTATGGCGGTCTCATCCATCGCATTCTGGAATGATACGGTAGCCTATCTCTCTTCCATAAACCTAGGATATCAGAGGGGAAGACTGCGGACATGTGCAGCGGCGGGCCTCGGCGGGCTATCCCATAGTACCGGTACCCGAGCATAGTCCTGTTAAGTTTGATCCACAATTCCTTGTGCTTTGTTGATAGCGGCATGGGATACGTACCCCTCTTCCTCTACGGTACGGTACTCGAGCAGAGCGGGTAATACCAACGCCATTTTTATCAACCCCGCATAAGGACATAGTATGGTTGTCCACCCTACTCTACCCGGTACCAGATGAACACCAATACTCGTACTATCAATCCTCCGACTCATCTATCCCTTCCTCCCGCTCCCTTCTCCTTCCCATCAATCCCATACGAGCGGGCCATCCCTCCTATCCTAATCCTCTACGAGTACCGTATGGTGCTGGCGGATCAACTCATCACCCCACACAGCTACGGTAGGGCCGACCGCGGCTCTGCAGCTTTCAAAGGGGATGCACCTTCCCTCTCGGTTGTTCTTCCCCCCCTTACGCTCCCTGATCGGTACTCGAGTACAGTTCCCGCTGGTTGGTGAATAAAATGTGTTTTGGCTGACCCCTGCGGGCTGCGCTGGCAACGCTTTGACCCAGGGTGGATGGGGTTAGGGTTGGTATTTCGCGGGAGGTTTTTATTTGGTTTGTCATGAGGCGGGAGAGAGAGTTACTATCTGATCAGATAAGATGGGCGCCCCGCGCACCTTGTGCTGATAGAGGAAGGGATGGCAGGATTATAGCCGAGGCTTGCGTACTTCATTGCAGAAGCGCCAGATGTAATGAAGTAGGGTAGGTAGGTATGGTCTGGCGTGATGGTAGGTATTGTGTTTTTGAGATCGATTCTTCCGCGCGATCTTTGGGGTGCTGCATTACTGGCTATCTACCGTATCGTTCAGAATCAGAATCGCAAGCAGCGTACGGGCGCCGTATGGAGTGGTACAGCATTTGGCTTGTTACGAGTACGAGTACCGTACGATGGAACTGCAGTGCAGGATGTAGCTGGACACGGCGGCAGCACTCATTGGAGAGGTTCCTCAGGTTCCTCACTGGACATTATAACGGTAACACGTCTGCCTTCTCTCTACCTGTCTTTCTGCCTATCCTGTGCTTTCGACTAGCTACCCCCTGCTCTCGGGCCGATGAGAGCGGAACGCCGGGACCAACAGGATCGCGAGGTATTAGCTGTGAGGTGTTCCCGAGTTACTGGGTGGGATGGAGATACCACATGCCATGCTCAAGTGCTCCTGCCCATCATCGACGTTCATTGCTCGCAGCAAGAGCTCGTACTGGTAGCAGGCCGTAGTGGTGATGACGACGACGATGATGATGAAGAAGTTGCGAATAAGTCTAGATCTGGAGTGAAAACGTGTACTATACCGCCCGAGTACCGTATCGTATGGGAGATAGGTGGTCTACCGTCTGGATTGACGGGCCTGGGGAAGGGGTATATATAAATACATCCCGCCCGCCCAATGATGTTCGAGTGTTCTGTCGGAGGGTGTGGTTCGGAGGAGTGGCAGGCGTATGACATTGTATGGGGGGTGTGTTGCTGGCCGATGGGTGTTGAATATCAGCTTTCGTTACACTCTATTGCATCTTCGAGTACTCTGGTTTGGACGCGGTCTAGACAATGCGGAGACCGGTACAAATATTGCCTTCACGTGATTTGTTGTGATCCACCCCCTTCACTCCTCCTTACCTCCACGGTAAATTTATGTCACACCCGACCGTACTCGATTATTGACTTGAGCAAGAGAAATATGTCTCAAGACGTCAAAATTTCCCCTTTGGCCACTGGTAACACGCTGTTTTGTTTTGCTGGTATTTTCTCTGGTCCTCGTCAGAATACCGGTAGGAAACTTAGACGTCCTGAGGGATAATCTTTCTCTTATCCAAGTTAATACGATACACGCCGCATACGTGCCAGGAGAGATGTTTTCCTACAGTTACGGTAATCTCGGTTAACCAGCAGAATAATTCCTGTCTTTCACGAAAACATCCCCCCTGTGCCTTGTGCCGATCTTCCTTTCACATGCCCAACCAAACATGCCATTCCCATACCGTACTCGCGCTAATTACTGGTATGTGCTTCATACCCAATAGCGTAACCCGTTAGGTTTCGGTTGGCATGTACCGCATCCGCCTATCTTCAATCTGACCCCACCACCACCACCACCACAACCTCAGCTTCACTTGAAAACGGGACAAAAACAGGGCTTGACACATCCCAAAATCATGGGTATTACAGATAACGCTTTTCTGGGTATGATTTCACATAATTTCACATGCCATTCTGCCTGTAGGGCTGAATAAGCAGCACCGGTGGTGGTGATGTCAGCCAAATACCGGTATCCAAGTGGTACAGTGCTGAGTTCGATATGTGGAGGGAAGGAGAGGATAGAATGTCGATAGTGGGTGCCTGCTTTGGCTGGGATTTCATTTACAAAGAGATTAGATTACACCCGGTCCACTGAATTCCGTTGGAGCCTGGGGTAAGATTTGATTGTGGGACCTTGCTTCGGTGGGAATGAAGGGAGGGAAGTTGGTTCATGTTATGAGTAAATGGTATGTACGGGGTGATTCCGATATCCGAGGAGGAGGGGAGCCTGAGGGCATTATGAGTGATGAGTCGAGTTATTTGTGAATTTGTTTATTTTTGGTTATATATGAGTGTGTCTAGGGTTTCGGGGCAGTATTTAATGGACGGGCGGTTCGCTGGTCTGGGGCTTTGGCTGCTGGAGGGTGTTTGCCCCTAGAAGGTATTCGCTCTGTCGTTCGCCCTTGTGTTTGCCATATATACTCTATCTATCTACTTATCCATACCCAACGGACCCGATTAACCAAACAGACCATGTCACAATCACCCCCCGAACGAGCCTCTGCCGTGCCAAACGGCGCGCAGCACCCTCCTTCCGCTCCACACCCGCTCCCCCTCTTCGCCGCGGCCCAGCAAGCGGTCCATTCACTCACGCAGGATACCCTCCAAGCAGACCCCGCAACATTCGCCAAGGGTGGCATCCCTCTCAGCGAGAACGACTATGCCCACTCCTCGGCTGACACTAGCGTGGCTGGAGATGCTAAATTCCCGCGAATCTCACGGCCCGTGCCGATGATGAGGGTTGAGTACGACGTTGTGGTTGTAGGCAGTGGGTATGGGGGTGCCGTGGCTGCGTCACGAATGGCGAGGGCCAGGAAGAGCGTTTGTGTGCTTGAGCTTGGAAGGGAGCGGTGGCGTATGTTGTTTCTTTCTGCCTGCCAATGTGCTGGAATGAGAGCTGATCATGGTGGGGCATAGCGGGCGAATATCCGGTGGGATTAATTGAGGCTACGCCTGAGGTGCATGTTTCTGGGAATATAGGGAAGGATGGGAAGCCGGTTGTTGATGCTACCGCTGGGGATCCGACCGGATTGTATCATTTGGTGCTTGGAGAGGGGCAGAATGCTTTTGTTGCTAATGGTACTACTCGTCCCCTCTTCCCTCTTTTGCCAGATAGTAATTCCTATGGTTAAATTCAGGACTCGGCGGGACCTCCCTTCTCAATGCGAACATTTTTCTCCCGGCGGATGAGCGTACTCTGCAACTCCCAGCGTGGCCGCACGAGATCTCTGCCAACCCGGCGTCTCTGGATAAATGTTTGTCTCTTAATTCTCCCACACGCGGTCATGTAATGTTCCCCGGCTGACTTGAAAAGACTACACTCGTGCGGCTAGTGTGCTGCAGCCAGTGCCCTACCCGAGTGATTTCCCACAACTGAAGAAGTTGAGTGTTCTAGAAAAGCAGGCAGAATTGATGGGACAGAAGGAGCAGTTTTACCGTCCTCCCCAGACTACCTCTTTTACCAATGGTTTGAATAGCTCGGGGATTGAAATGCGTGCTTCGACACTCTCCGGTCAAGACTGCACAGGTGTCAATGATGGGAGCAAAGGAAGTGTATTAATGAACTACCTCCCCGACGCCTGGAATTGGGGTGCGGAACTGTAATCTCCCTTTCCTCCATTGATCAAAGGACATCACTGACCCTTACAGTTTCTGCGAATGCGAAGTCCGCTACGTAAAGCGCGACCCAAGTGATAATGCCTGGCTTGTCCTCTTCGCTTGGCACGGCGACAAACGCTCGAAATTTGAGAACTTCTATAAGGAGCTGATGTGGGTGAAAGCCCGAGAGTTTGTCTTTCTCGGTGCCGGCACACTGGGCACTACGGAGATCCTCCTCCGCAGCCGGGATCATGGCTTGAAAACCAGTTCTGAAATCGGCAGCGGGATGAGCGGTAATGGAGATATTCTCTCGTTCGGGTATAATACCGATTTCGAAGTGAATTCTATCGGACGGGAGGATCCCGAGAATCACCCTCCGGTTGGACCGACGATTACGGGGGTTATTGACATGCGTGATACTATGCCGGATGTTTTGGATGGGTATGTTCTCGAAGAGGGAGCGGCACCGGAGGCGCTGGCAAAATTGCTGCAGGGGATGTTGGAGCTTATGCCTGGGAAAGTGTATCCAGAGAACTACGGACTTACGGAGAAATTGCGACATTTGTTTTCTCGTGCTGAGGCGAGGCTATTGGGACCGTATAGCCCCGGTGGATCGGTCAATCGTACACAAACCTACCTTATCATGTCCCATGACAGTAACGAGGCGACGCTCACCCTTGAGAACGGAAAGCCGTATTTGAGGTTCCTGGGGGTTGGCCGCAGCGCACATGTTAAAGAGTTGAACGAGATGTTGGCAAGAGCTACGTCGAAGATTGGGGGGACATTGATCAATTCACCGTTTTATGCACTGCTTGGTGAGGAGGAGATTACTGTTCACCCTATCGGTGGAGCGAATATGTCTAGCGATGGGACTGGAAGGAATGGTGCAACCAATCATTTTGGGGAGGTATTTACTGGTACAGGTGAAGACGTACACCCCGGACTTGTAGTTGTTGACGGGAGTGTGATACCCTGTGCTCTTGGGGTTAATCCTTTCGCGACTATCACCGCTCTCGCGGAGAGGAGTGTGGAAGGGGTAGCTGCAAAGCGACAGATCAGTATCGACTACGCCAATCCCAACTCCCGCCTGAACCTTTTTGGGCCTCCGATGCGTAGTTTCCCGCTTACGAGGGATATGGCAAGAACCCAACACGCTATCTCCTCGGCCGCTGGAAAGAGCGGAATCCGCTTCACGGAGGTAATGGAAGGATATCTGTATATCGGTGACGACATCGAAGACTTCCAGGTCGCGGCCGACGCCGCCCAAGGGTCTTCAACCTCCGCACGCTTCCTCCTCTCTGTCGATAGTTATAGTACCCAGAATCTTATTGAGCGATCCGATCATGCCGCACTTGCAACTGGAACTTTCGCATGCGGAGCACTGAGTAGAGACCCATTTATGGTTCTCCGTGGTGAGGTGCAGTTCTTCTCCTTGGACACTGACGTTGCTGATGGAAAGAACCTGGCGTATAAATTTGACTTGGTGAGCTCTGATGGGAAGCTCTTACATTTCAACGGATATAAGGTTATAGACTCGAAGATAGCCTTCTCGGCTTCAAAGACTTGGAAGGCTACAACTACGCTCTATGTCACGCTAACTAGGCCAGATAAAACCGTCGTAGCAAGGGGGGTGCTAACTATCCCATGGAGGAATTTCGTGTCTGAGCTCGCTAGTTTCGGGCAGACTGGTAGTACGATCTCCAGAAGGATTGCTGCCACGGCAGATTTTCTCGGGTACTTTGCTAGCCAGACAGCGGGGTACTTTTTCAGTCCCCTCAGAGCACTCCAGTACCCAACGCTCGCAACAAATGGGTATTATCAGAAGCAGCCGCCGACTGAAGTCGTGACATTGACAGCGCAGGATGGGATTCAGACGTTCATGCACGTCTATGCTCCAGATTTCACGTCCAGCTCACGCCAAAATAACCAAAACGGAGCAAACGGCGGACTGCCACCGATCCTCATGATCCCAGGTGCGGCTGTAGACCATCAGGTAGCCCCACTCCAAATCACACCCATCACTCGAGCTAACAAAGTTTAGATCTTCGCCCTCCCCACAATCCGCAAAAACGCGGTGGACTACTTCCTTGCCCGCGGCTACACAATCTACATCCCAACGCACCGTGTCGGCCGTACCCCGCTGGCCAAGTCCACGCAAACCACTTTCTCTGCGCGCCTAGATATAAAAGCCGCACTGGAGCACATCCGCCGTGAAACTCCCTCACAAATATACGTAATTGCGCACTGCGCTGGCAGCGTCGCCCTTGGCTGCGGGCTCCTTGATGGGACCATTCCGGCAAGCTGGCTGAAGGGCCTAACAGCTAGTCAAGTCTTCATCTCTCCTCGCTTTGCAAAAACAAACATGCTGAAAGCGCGTCTACCCCTCCCACTGCCGAAAGTGTACTCGACGATTGTTGGGGAGTACTTTGACTGCGCAACCTCGCCTACAGACTCCCTGCCTCAACGCCTCATGAACCAGGCACTCCGCTTTTATCCAGTTGGCTCCACCGCCGAGATATGTAATTCCGCCGTGTGTCACCGATCGGAATTGGTCTTTGGCAGGCTGTGGTCTCATAGCGGGCTGAACGAAGCCACACATGCGAATTTGGGGAATTTCCTCGGCGGGACGAATATGCGCTGTTTGACGCACCTTATGCGTATGGGGAGTAGCGGGTACGTTATGGATGATGAGTTCGCCTCATTAATCACCGGGGTCGGACTAAAACGGCTGGAGGGCTTGAAGGTGCTCTTTGTGCAGGGTGGGAAGAACGCAGTTTATGACCCGGAGAATACGCTTACGAGTTATGAGTTGCTCAGGGAGGAGTTTGGGAGCGCGGGGGTCGGGAGGGTCGTTTTGTGAGTTCCTGTCTTCTTGCTTTGTGATTCTTGGGAGGAGGGCGAATGCTGACCTTTGTATAGTGAGAATCGTGGACATTTGGATTGCTGGATGGGCAAGAATGCTTATATGGATGTTTACCCAGCCGTTGCGAATCATATCGATGAGGTTATGAGTGGTGGTGTTACCGGTGAGGTTACGGGAAAGGGCTAGTTTGTCGGAGGGTTTGGAGAGATGAGTGGTGGGAGTGGTAATTGTTGGTATAAGGTTTCTTTCTCCTCTCAAATGCTTCTTCTAAGTTTCTATATTATTCTCAAGCCGATGTACAACTTTTTGTTTTCTTTACACTTTCTTTATTATTCCTTTTGTTCCTATATACTTTCTTTCAATGCCTTTGTTCTTTGTTGCGGAAGTTTGGTGGAGTGGAAGCATGGTGAAGCGGAACCAGACCACCACACTATATAGCTTGCTCATATCTTTACTATCATTCTTGTAATAGTTGGCGGTAATCTATGATCTTGATTGTCGGCTATCATTACTTCTCAGTTGAAACGATTGCGCGTTGCTACAGTAATGACACCACTGGAGAGGATGCGATCAATTTTTCTTTCTTTTTTCTTTTTGTGTTAATAGATAATGGGGTTTTCATCGTACAGTATCATCGCGGTGTCTGATAAGATGGTTGTCGTGCACTTTCTGATATGTTGCGCACACGGGGCATAAACGAATTACGTGTGTGGGGCATGAATGGATTGCGCAGCCGTATAATTCAAATGGATGTCTGAGGGTGGAATATACAACCTGTAGTGGTGTTGCGGGGGTGTTTATAAGAAGGGTTGTTCCCTGTAGTGCTTATCGATACTGAGAACGCCCTTCATGGTCTCTCCCTCATCGCAAGATTGAAACCCTCCCCGTAGGGAACCGTTTCGATATTTCCGAATTTAATAATTTACCAATGTATATTTTCGCATGGTATAGTACTGTACCCGGGCTAGGGAAGATGCACTACTGCGACCAAATCACATTATCACCAACCATGTAGACGGAGGGTAGAAAATTATTCTTCATGTACAATCACTCGTAACCCAACCTCGCTCATGGTGTTGGAGGGAGGGGGGGGGGGGGTTGGAAACGATATCATGCTGCTCGGCATGCCCTCCCAATATCTCCTTTGTTGCTTAGATAGCCTCCAGGGACGTGCCTGTCTATGGCTGGGGAAATGCACTTAGGATGCGGGCATATATTCCGACTCCGTGCATGTGATTGTGGAAAGCATTTCAAATGCAGGAACACATGAGAGTTTTGGAACCGTGCAGCCGGCAGGAGAAAAGCGGGAACGCTGTAGGGCTAGCATGAAAGAGCTGGAACTCTAGGGGGTGGTGGGAGAGTGTTTTGTTAGCATCGGAGTATGGAAAGGGAAAGGGAAAGGGGGGACACACCTGGAAAATGATGGCTCATGGGAGGGTAGGAGGGCTTTGTGGTTGATATATGTTCCTGTTTCGCTGTTAGTTAGTTGTTGATAGTGGTGTTGTCGTTGGATGAGGAGAACTTCCCCGCTCCTGAGGGCGCGATCGGTTTGGTGTGAGAACTCTTGGCGTTTCGCCGGTTCGTTTTGTTGGCACTATTTTGCCGTCGGTGTCCATCTACATCTAAAAGCAGACGGAGGGTAGAAGGTTGTTTTTCATGTACAATCACTCGGGACTCAACCCCGCTCATGGTAGTTGGAGCGGGGGGGGAGGGGGGGTGTTAAGCCGCTGGATTTCTGACACTACCTGGTGATTCTGTAGCGGCCCAGGAGGGCCCATTACGGACCGGATATGCTAGCGGTTGTGATGGGTTTCTACTAGAAATGTTGTGAATAATCCCGGAGTGGTGAGAACGGCCTGTGTTAGATGGGAAACTGGAGAGGGGGGGGGGGGGGGGGGTTTTTAAAAACAAT